>Ga0210399_10002042_pt1 | contig 15699 bp, 11 predicted proteins | sample IncBWC14MmetaG_FD_150865 | JGI IMG/M metagenome (GOLD analysis project Ga0210399, IMG submission 150865) | Forest soil microbial communities from Barre Woods Harvard Forest LTER site, Petersham, Massachusetts, United States - Inc-BW-C-14-M | ecosystem: Environmental > Terrestrial > Soil >...
CGCGACTACAGCGTAAATTCGTCTCTCGCTGTCGATGCGTCCGTCGCGAAAACGCGAACTCTTTGAGATTTGTTTTTATCTTGAGCAAATTTGCGTCGCCGCGGCATTGGAACCGACGGCTCAATTCCGTAGACCGCCAGAGGATCTTGTGGCTTAAGCATTTAAATACTCAGCCGAACTGAACCCTGCGACAGTCTTGCACCATCAAAAGAAACGCGTCTCATGAACTCCAAAGCTGGCAAATTGTTGGTGGTGGAATCCGACGATGCTCTCAGGGAGCAGATCGTAGCTGTGCTGCGTGATGCAGGATATGAAGTCTCAACCAACTACCAGCATGGAATGAAAGCGGTCCTTGCCTTCGATCCTGACGCCGTTGTCCTAGCCGCGGATCCGCCCCAGCTCGATTGCTGTGACCTTCTGTCCGAAATTAAGGGTTCTGACCAGACTAACCATATTCGCGTGGTAATGCTGTCGCCAGGAGGATCTGCCGAGCGTACTCGAGGCCTCGATCTCGGCGCCGATGATGTGTTGTCACTGCCCTTCGACCCACACGAATTGCTATCGCGGGTGCGTTCCCAGCTGCGAGATAAATCCGTTGCGGACGGATTTCGAGAGCGGGTGCGCCTTGCCGAGGAGAATCGAAACGCTACCCAGCAGGTTGTGACCGCGGTCAACGAGGAACGGCGGACGCTCCGGGTGGGCGGGCTGGCAGCTGTTGCCGTGCTTGTGGTCGGTGCGCTGGTCTTCTTCCTCTTGTATCGCCACAATCAACAACAGAATACCCGGGTCTACGCTTCGATCACACGGTTGCAAACCGGCATGCTGACCGAACAAAGGTTGATGGAGAGCTCGCGCCGCGGTCTTGAGGCGAGCGAACACGCTCCCTCCCTGGCGAGCGATCCACAAAACGTGCAACTTCAGAAGAAGAGCGAGGACCTGCGGTCGCAGATTGCAGCCAGCAAGGCGGAAAACACTTCTGTTTTGCAGAACCAGTTAGCGGCTGTTGAGACCCGTCTTCAGAAGCTCGAGACCGAGGGCAAGGTCGCACAGACGATTATCCGCTCGTATGAGCCAAGCGTCTGCCTGATCCATGTCGTGCTTGCCTTCCGGGAGCACTCCACCGGACTGAGATTGCACTATGCTGAGATGACAAGCAGTGGCGCCCCAAAGACTGACGAACATGACAACCCGCTCTTGAGCCTGACCGGGAGTGGCCCGGAAGTGCACCTGGACGTTTTTGGTACCGGATTTCTCGTGTCCTCTGCTGGACAAATCCTCACCAATCATCACGTGGCCGAGCCCTGGTGGCAGAACGATGACTTGAAGGAGATGCTCGATCAAGGCCTTGAGCCGGTCGCCGTGGAGATGACTGCGTATTTCCCCGGCGTTCCACATGGCATTCCCATCAACACTGAGAAGATTTCCTCTGCTGCGGACGTTGCTGTCGTAAGAGCGGATGTTTCACAACTCGGAATCAGACCGATAGCCCTTGCCGACGGCCACAGTTCGGCAGTTAGCGGTGTTCCTGTCGTGCTGCTCGGATATCCTACGGCTCTGGATGCAATCCTGGCTCGGGCAGGCACGGACACTCTTCAGTCTATCGCCACCGCATCCAAAGGTGACCCAAAGCAGGTAATGGAAGAACTCGCCCGCCGTCACCTGATCAGGCCAGTCACTACTCAGGGGCACATCGGCGACGTACTGCCGGACAAGATTGTCTATGACGCTCAAACCACTTCGGGCGGCTCTGGTGGTCCTCTTTTCAATGACCAGGGCAAAGTTATCGGAATTAACTTTGCAATGGTACGGGAATTCGGCGGCTCGAATTTCGCCATTCCTGTTGGCTATGGGACGTCACTTCTGAACCTCAAGCCGCAGTCGCAGAAACCGTGAAGCGCAGGCTTGGGAGATCCAGTCCAGAGTGGCGAATTCCTGAAAGATTCGGACGGGGTCGGCGGCGCTGAGAACGGTTACAGCACTTGTTCGGCGAATGTTCTGGGTGCGGGTAGCGGCCGCACCCAAGATTACAGGGGGGAGCCGAATCCACGAACTCTCTGCAGTGGTGTTCCCCGATGCCAAAGACATCGAGGCCAACCTGGTCGGCCAGGACAATCTCATCCAGCAGACTGTCCATGCGTTGAAGAGCGCTCACGGTCAGACCCGTAGCCGGGTCAGAAATGACTCCTCCGAAGCTGTCGACACCGACCTGCATCTCTGTAACTCCTGACATCTGTGGACCGCGCACGTTCGATCCCCGAGTGCGGACCGTGTAGAAGTGTTCCTCAGGCATCCGAATCGCTCTTGTTTGTGCCGGAGTTGGAACAATCGGGAGTCTGATGTTCGTGCTCTTCGCCAAACTCCCTGAGTCGACTGCGGATCTGAGCCCATGGAACCACGGGCGCATGCCGGTCGTCGTCCGTGAGGCTACAGCCGACCTTCTCCGGGGACCGATGTTAGTTACGGTCGAATACACGGTCATTCCAGAACGCGATGCGGAGTTCGTGGCAGCGATCCATCAATATGGTCGCATTCGATGTCGCGATGGCGCATACCGGTGGGGGATCTTACGTGATACCGCAGTAGCGCATCGAGATTTGGAGATATTTCTCGTGAATTCGTGGGCAGAACATTTGCGTCAACACGAACGGCAGACCCTAGCGGACCGCGAAGTGGAGCAACGCCTATCTAGCTACGTCCCCCACGACCCGGAGGTACGTCATCTGATCTACGCGAATTCGATAGAAACATAGCGACGAACAGACGGCCCGGTTCGGCTTTCCTATGAGCACCGCGACCGGATGGACTCATATGAACGCGTGGCTCGAATTGCCGCGGAAATCAAACTGGTACCAAATGTTGAAAGGATATTCAAATGAACGGTTCAAGCAACGTACTGGTGTTGGTGTAACCCGAGTAACCGGGTGCCTTTACTGACCGCCTCTTGGCGGTTACTAAACGCTCTTTCCTTAAGGCAGAAACGTGTTGTGATCGTGGGCGCGACTGGAAGGGTTTGGCGGCCACGCCCTTCGTTACGCGCTTGGACCATCGCGCTGTCGCGAGTGTGACCGCTATTGGGCGAAGGAGGCTCGGTGTCTCGCACGCCAAGTTGAAAGAGGTTCTTCATCGAGGCTTCACGAACTGCTCCGCGCTCGCTGAGATGCTGTCGGCGCAAGACGCAGTTGTGTTTTGCCTGCGTGCGTATACCGGCGTGGTATCGGATGCTGAGCTCCGTACGATAAGTGTGGACTACACGATCGAGTTCGCCCGAGTTCTCCGGGCGAGCAACCCTCGATAATTTGTAACTTTGAGTGGACGAAGTAACCTGCTTTTCATTAAATGGTTACACCACTGACGCCACACGAGTGGCGAAGTAGTATGTTTGATCAAGATCAGCGAGTAGTCCTGGCTGCGTTGGCTCCCATCCCAGCCGTTTCCGAGTCGACTCGCTGGAGGCAGGGCCGTCGATGGCAAAAAACTGCCCGATCCAGCCAAAATGCTCGGCCGCTTGCTCACCCGGCTTTGAGACAACGGGCACGTTGAGTCGTCGGCCGATGACCTGAGCGATCTGTCGTGCTGACACACCCTCGTCGGCAACCCCGTGATACCGCGCTCCCTCCGAACCCTTCTCGAGCGCGAGCCTATACAGACGCGCGGCATCCAGTCGGTGTACTCCAGGCCAGCGATTAAGCCCGTCCCCTACATACGCTGAAACGCCCTTCTCCCGAGCGAGAGCGATCAGGCGAGGAACGAAGCCGTGATCTCCCTTCCCATGAACCGACGGAGCAAGCCGCACTACCGACGCTCGCACGCCACGCGACGCCATCGCTAGCGCTGCATCTTCCGACTTGCGTGGAAAGTTGGGGCTGGCAGCATCGTCTTCGGTTGCAATCCGGCCCGGCGCGACCACCAAGCTTCCAGAAGTGACGATCAACGGGCGATCAGAGCCCGCAAGCGCGGCGCCGAGCGCCTCGATGGCACGCCTATCTGCTTCTGCTGCCGGCCCATAGTTCGAGAAGTCGTGGATGAACGCTGTATGAATCACGCCATCCGCAGCGGCTGCTCCGGTGCGCAGACTTTCCAGATCTTCGAGCGAGCCGTGATGCACTTCGGCCCCTGCTGCCGCGAGAGTCTTGGCACCGACATCCGAGCGAGCAAGTCCAAGAACCTGATGTCCAGCATCGATCAGTTCTCGGACCACCGCGGAACCGACAAAACCTGTTGCGCCAGTGACGAATACTCGCATATCAAAACTCCTTTCCTTGTGTACCGATTGAGTTGAGATCCGCCAGCACTTCAGCCGGGATGCGGAGCTGTGAAGCCTGAAGATTCTCTCGAAGATGCTGCAGAGAAGATGTCCCTGGGATCAGAAGAAGGTTAAGCGACCGTTGCAGAAGCCAGGCCAGCGCAAGCTGCATTGCCGTCACTCCGAGTGACGCTGCCGCTGTGTCGAGCTCCGACGACTGTAGCGGAGTGAAGCCGCCCAGTGGGAAGAACGGTACGTAAGCGATCCCTTGCGAGGCAAGGTCGTCGATGAAGGCATCGTCCTTCCTGTGTGCCACGTTGTAAAAGTTCTGCACGCAAACGATCGCCGTAATGGTCTGTGCCTCAGCTAATTGTTTGGGAGTGACATTGCTCAGGCCGATATGGCGGATGAGCCCTTCGCGTTTGAGTTCAGCGAGCACGGTCAATGGCTCCTCGATCGATCCCTCCGACGGTTCCATCATTCCGCCAACTCGCAGGTTCACGACGTCCAGGGTGTCGAGACTGAGATTTCGTAGGTTGTCATGAGCTCCATCAATTAACTCCTGACGTGACAGAGCAGGAATCCATGATTTGTCCGCGCCACGACGAGCCCCTAGTTTTGTGACGATCACGAGCTCATCCGGGTAAGGATGAAGAGCACGTTTGATCAGCTGATTGGTCACATGCGGGCCGTAGTAGTCACTGGTGTCGATATGGTGTACACCGGATGCCACCGCTTCGCGAAGAACAGCAACGGCGGCATCCACATCGCGTGGTGGTCCGAACACGCCCGGGCCGGCAAGTTGCATTGCACCGTATCCCATGCGGTTCACGGTCATTGACGTGCCCGAGAGTGCGAAGCGGCTGGCAAGATCAGTTTGTTCAATCATTCAGTGCCTCCTGGCCTTCCTATGCATCTAAAACATTGGATGAAGGATTCTTCAGGTTTGGAGTTCGCATATGGCGGCTGACACCGCAGTTGCATTTGAGCCAAGAAAGACGCCCGTTCAAGCGAGGGCGACGGTCACCGTGGGGGCAATTTGTGAGGCGACTATTCAGGTTTTGATCAGCCACGGAGCAGACCGATTAACGACCACGCGCGTGGCATATCGGGCCGGCGTCTCCGTCGGAACCCTGTACCAGTACTATCCAAACAAGCGGTCACTACTCTTTGCAGTGTTCGAGGATCATATGGACAAGGTCTCGCGGGCAGTAGAGACCGCCTCTGCGAACGCGTGCCACAAGTCGATGTCCGAAATGATCCGGCAAGTGGTGGAAGCATTCGTGGACGTCAAGATGCAGCGTGCAGATATTTCTATAGCCCTATACAAGGTAGCGCCGGATGTAGGTGGTCCCGCATTGGTGAGACAGACCGGACAACGGTTGCGGAAGGCGATTGAGGCGATGCTTCTGACTGCTTCGGATCTGAAGCTGTCGCCCGACAGATTCGCCATCGACATGATGCTCTCAGCAATGTCGGGCGCAATGCGGTCGGCCCTAGAGTCGGGAGCCTCGCCGGCAATATTTCGCAAAGTGCGCGAACACCTAGTTCTGCTGTGCCAATCCTACATGGCGGCGGCGACAACGGGGGATGGCTAGGCTTTTCCGGAGTCCCGACCTAACTCTCGCCTACGCAACGACAAGGACGGGTCGCCTGACCCGAGTTACTTTCAGTTTTTTGAAGCCCGATGTTCCTGGGTTTCTCAATCCATTGCCGACGCTTAGGCGAACATCGGCGCTGGTCACTACAGACAATCGCGACGGCCCCCATGATCGATGTACGAGCATACGCGAACTGGTTGGGTCGTTAGGGATTTCTGCCCTAACAACCCAAGTTTCGCCTATTTCAAGCGTACGCGACAGTTTTTTCCGCCTCGATCGTATCGGGATCGAAATCCACGTCCTCGCCCTCATCGGCAACGCTTCCTGTATAAGCGACCTTGCCGGTCGCTGTCTCAATTAGCGTCAGAAGACGCTTTTGCCGGTCTGCCATGAACGCTTCGAAAGCATCGGCGCGGAGCAGCGATGGATCGATCAGGTGAGAAGCGAGGAACGCATCGAGCCTGGCGCCTTCTATCTGTGGCGTCTTGTCCGTCCCTTTTTCCAGCTTCGCCAGATACTCGGATGGCGCCACCCCACCGATGATCCTGTTGGTGCGGTAGGAAAGCGGTGTTTTGTTGATGATCGAGTCGAACACCTTTTGCTTAATACCGTGATTTTTACACCAATCCTGCGGAAAAATATGGTGAATGTCGACGTTTTCACCGAAGAAGACCGTGTGGTCGAATTTCTGCCCTGACCGGAAATCCTGAGCCCCTTCCTTCATGAGGAGTGCGTTCACTCCTTTATATGCAGCAGACAAGCGCATCCGCATGGTCTTCAGTCTGTCAGCACGGAACAGCGTCTCGCTGACAGTAGATGGTTCGGGACCTCCCTTGAGCCATCCCGGCACTTCCATGAAATCGCGCGCTATCCGTGTCTCGACAGCTGAACCGTAAAGCTCGCCGAAGACGCCGTTCCAGTACCACTGAACCAGCCTGCCACGGTTCGCGTCATGTTCCCACGAGTCGCCGATGTCGGCGAGAATAGAAGCGAGCGCAACGATCTGGGACTGATACGGGAGATCAAAAATCCGGTAGATGTGCAGCATGTGCAGAAACTTTGCTGCCTGTGTGAATCCACGCTCTACCTGCGTCTCGTATTGCTTATATGCCTCAAGAGGAAGATTCAATAGGGCTTGGCGATTGCATGTAACAGCCGGCAATTCCTTGCCTACCTTCCCCGCCTTTTCAGCGGCCCGGCGACGGTCGCGTGTGTGGAAAAGGGAAACTGCCTGAAGAAAATCAGTATTTGAGACCTCGGCAATGATGCCAGTATCAGCGCCAGCAGGACGTAGTGTCTCTACTAGTCGACGATGCCTGCCTTTGTTCCCGTCATCGCCAAACCAGTCCTTTCTCAATTCATGACCAGAGGCGGCGTACATCGCGGTGACCAGCTCAAATGCATCGAGGGGCTTACCCCCCGTGTTCACCTTCTCGAAGACGACGCAAACGGCGTCCTTGGATGTCGATCTATCGAGTGTGATTACCGGGACGCGGTAATATTTGAAGTTTTCAAGCACGTTGCGCTTGAACATGCGAAATTCTTCACGGATATTTTCGTTTTGCTCTCCACGCCAGTATTTATCAAAACCGTCCTGCCACTTGTCCCAATCAAACACCTGAGTTACTGGAAACATCAAATCAGCGTATTCCTTATCAGGCGAGGAAAGATCCAGAACTGCTTCGCGACCAAAATCCTTGCGAATGACCCGGTCCTCGGGTACGCCAACGATCGCTTCTTCGCGGTCGGCAACAGGATCGAGTGATTTCCGGATATCGATATAGAACCAGCGCTTTACCTTCTTGTTCTTCGGTGTGACCGTCTCAACAACCTTGTTGCGCAAGATGACCTGATAGAGGGAAGTCATGCGTTGCTGGCCATCAAGGAGCAGGGACTGCGGTGCGGTCTGTTTCGCCTCTGCAGGCGTACCCTCAACAGGTCTCGGCTTGAAGTTTACGGGCCCGCCAGTGTCAAGCGACATTAGTGCACCCACGGGAAACGCCCTTGACACCGACGCAATCAGGCTCTTAATCCGCTCCTCGTCCCAGACCCAACTCCGTTGAAAATCAGGCAGCTGAAGAACGCCGCGAGAGCAATCATCGAGAAGCTTATGCAAATCAAAGGGATTAGTCTGAAATGTCGAGCCGGCCATTCGCACTCCTTATTTCTTGCCTTATCACTCTGAAAATAGGTTAATAAAAACACGTTATGTCTCCGCACACAATACGATGGCGGAGCGCGAACTCACTTTCGTAATCTCCTCCATCCAAACAAATGCCGTTAGGCTTGACACAAGAACCCGGTTCAGCAACTGACCCAGCTTTGGGTACCGAGAATAATCCTTACGGAAACGCGCGCGTGAAAAAGCTACGCGAGTTGACGCTCCAGCTTGTTCGTGCGCCTTGGCCAATCAGGCATTACTCGGTCCAGGAGTTTATAGAACGTCGGCCCATGATTATCGTAGAGGATATGGCAGAGTTCGTGCCTAATCACATAATCGATCGCATCGACAGACGATCGAATAAGCGAGCGATTTAGAATGAGTTTTACATCAGCTGTCATCGAGCCCCAGCGCTTCTGAAGTTGACGGACGATTAGTCCTCGGAAAACAGTTTCCCAAGGTTCAGTTTCACATCCCTGATTGCTTTTGCACCCTTCGGCACCGCCGGCAATGGCTCACCAGCTAGGCGCTTCTCGACAAGCTTCGCAAGAAACTCCGCGCATGGCCCGATGTCCTCTCCCACACTCGCTTTTTCGAGCGCCGCCATGTACGTGTTTCGGTCGCCGACGGGCACCACCGTCCACAGGAATATGACCCGCACGCACCGCGAGCGGCTGGTTGGGCTGATATTGGCCAGTTCTTTCGTTATGCTGCAGGTGCGGTTCTCTTTCGCGATAGTTCGCTTTCTCGCAGCCAGGTGAAGATGACGGGAGTCACGATCAACACATGCAGTAGAGAACTGACCATGCCTCCGAGTACCGGGGTTGCGAGCGGCTTCATCACTTCGGCTCCGGTTCGCGTAGACCACATGATCGGTAAAAGGCCTGCCACAACCGTGGACACGGTCATGATTTTGGGACGCAACCGTAAGAGGGCGCCTTCCATCACCGCTTCACGCAGACCTTGTACAGTGAGTCCGCCCATCGTGACTCGCTTTCGTTCCACGGCCTCTTCTAGATAGATCACCATCACAACACCGGTCTGCACCGCGGTGCCGAACAGGGCGATGAAGCCCACCCAAACAGCAACGGAGAAGTTGTACCCCAGCAGCTTCAGGAGGAAGACTCCACCACTCAGTGCGAAGGGGACGGCGAGAATCACGTGCGACGCTTCTTTGAAGGAATTGTAGGTTTTGTAGAGCAGTAGGAGGATGATCAGGAACACGACCGGGATGACGAGTTCGAGCCGCTTCTTCGCACTAATCTGATTTTCGTACTGCCCGCTCCACTCGATGTAATATCCGGGCGGCATTTTTACCTCGCGGGCTACGGCGCGCTGCGCCTCGTCCACGAACCCGCCAACGTCGCGCCCGCGCACGTTCATCAAAACGCTACCTCTCAGCAGACCGTTTTCGCTGCTGATCATGGAGGGCCCCATCACCACGCCAAGATCCGCAACTTGTCCCAACGGAATCTGGGCACCGTTGCTGCCTGTGACCAGCACGTTATTCCGCAGTTCTTCGGGATCTTGTCGGAAATCCGGGGCGTAACGCACCCGCACCGGCAGACGTTGACGACCGTCGATGGCGGTCGTGAGGTTCTTGCCGCCAATCGCGGTTTCGATTACGTCTTGCACGTCGCCAACGTTGATACCGTAGCGGGCGGCAGCTTCGCGATTTACTTTTATTTCAAGGTACGGCGCGCCGGTGATGCGCTCGGCATAAAGGTCAGCGACACCAGGAACCGGACGCAGAGCGCGTTCAATCTCAGTCTCCTTCTCCTCGATGGTCGCAAGGTCGCTTCCAAAGACCTTGACTCCCACCTGGGTACGAATGCCAGTCGAAAGCATGTCAATGCGGTTGCGGATCGGCTGGGTCCAGATGTTGGTGACGCCCGGCATTCGGAGCTTCTCATCCAGCCTCTGCAGGATCGTTTCCTTGGTCGTCCCAGCGGGCCATTGGTTCTTGGGTTTGAAATTGATGACCGTCTCAGTCATGTTCACTGGCGCGGGATCAATTGCGCTTTCCGCGCGGCCGATCTTGCCAACAACACTCTCGACGAGCGGGTCTTGGCCAATGATCTGGTCCTGCCAGCGAAGAATGTCAGTCGCCTTGGTAAGCGAAATGCTGGGATCGCTAATGGGCATGAACAGGGCAGTCTCCTCATCGAGGGGCGGCATAAACTCCGAGCCGATCGTAGTCGCCAGCCAGAGCGCCGATCCGAGGACCACTAGCGCCGCGCTCAGCGTAATGATCCTGTGCCTCAAAGCCCAGCGTAGTACCGGTTTGTAAATCATTCCCAGAGCGCGCATCACGGGATTTGCGTCCTCGCGGTGCAGTTTTCCGCGGATCAGAAAGGTGCAGAGCACCGGCACCAGAGTGACCGCGATCAAAGTGGAGCACACCATCGCGAAGGTCTTGGTGAAGGCCAAAGGGTGAAACATCTTGCCTTCCATGCCCGTGAGCGCAAATACGGGGACGAACGCCAGAATGATGATCGTCATCGCAAAGAAGATTGGCCGACCTACCAGTTTGGCCCCTTCCAGCGTGATCTGACTAATCGCTGACTGGTATTCCGCATGTTCTTCGTAATAACGCTCGGCGTGCCGGAGCACGTTTTCAGTCATCACGATACCGGCGTCGACCAGCACGCCAATCGCAATCGCGATCCCGCCGAGCGACATGATGTTGGAAGAGATGTCGGCATAGTGCATGAACAGGAACGAGCCCAACACTGCCAGCGGCAATGGCAGCGTCACGATGAGGATGCTGCGGAAGTGCCACAGGAAGATCACGTGCGCGAGCGTGACCAGAACGATCTCTTCGAGTAGGGCCGACTTCAAAGTATTCACGGCGTGAAGGATCAACGTGCTTCGGTCGTAAAAAGGAACGATGTGGACACCCCTGGGTAGCCCAGGTTCCAACGCTGCGAGTTTCGCTTTGACTCCGCTGATGACCTCTTGGGCGTTGGCCCCATTGCGGATAACCACGACGCCGCCCACGATATCCTTGCCACCCTTGTCGAGGACGCCACGGCGGAATTCTGCTCCCAGATGGACATTCGCGACATTGCGAATGAAGACGGGCGTGCCAGCGGCAGCGGTGAGAACGATGTTCTCAAGGTCTGCCGTCGAGCGAATCAAGCCAATGCCCCGGACTGCCATCTCCTGGTCGTTTGCTTCAATGACCTTCGCGCCAACGTTGATGTTACTGCGCTGAACGCCCTCGATGACCGCGTGCAATGGGATGTTGTAAGCGCGCAGTTTGAGGGGATCGACGTCGATCTGGTATTGGCGTACCCAACCGCCGATGCTGGCCACTTCTGCCACGCCAGAAACCGAATTCAGTTGGTACTTGATGAACCAGTCCTGCAGGGAGTGTAGGGTCCCGCCGTCGTAGGGTCCCTCGACCGTGTACCAGAAGACTTGGCCCACGCCGGTGGCATCCGGACCCAGCACCGGCACGACTCCCTCGGGCAGGAAACCCGATGCCAGGTTGAGCCGCTCCAAGACTCGCGTGCGTGCAAAATAGGGATCAATCTTGTCCTGGAAAATGATGTTGATCATCGAGAAGCCCAATGCAGAGGAGGAGCGCACGTCCCTCACTCCCGCCAAACCTTGCAAATTCACAGTCAACGGATAGGTGATCTGGTCTTCAACTTCCTGTGGGCTACGGCCGGCCCAATCGGTGTAAACAATCACCTGGTTTTCACTGAGATCCGGAATGGCGTCGATCGGCGTCCTTAGCAGTGCCCAGTAACCCCAGCCAACCAGCAGCGCGTAAGCCAGCAGAATGAGGAAGCGATTCTTCAACGAAAATTCAATGAGCCGGTTAATCATGGTTTCTCCCCTTCACTGCGCACTCAGCCGGGCGTGATAGCTGCCCAGGAGTTGCCCGTTGCGGCTGGCATTCACTTCGACATTCCAGGAGCCCGCTGTCGGGACCTTGATCGTGCCGGCGTAATCAGAGCCCTTCCATGCGAGGTCGCTTGTGGAACGCATCTCGCCCATGCCCATCGCTGGCATCGCAGGCATGATGAGGGTGACCTGTACTTGCACATCAGTCATCGGCTTCCCTGAAGCGTCGAGCACGATTACGTGCAGCGTCGCATCAGAGTTGCCGCGAGGTGTTTCCGGATCAGAACGGAAGGTGAACCTAATCTGAGGAACGGCGGCCGCTGGCGCCTGGCCTTCGTCGGTCTGCCCATGATCGAATTCCTTCGATCCACCAAACATCCCGGTCATACCGCCTGTAATTCGAGTCTGGGAGTCGATCAGGAAACTGCCTTGGCTGACGATGCGTTCGCCTTCTTTAAGGCCCGCGAGTACTGGATAATAATCCGTGCCTGTAGCACCAAGCTGCACTTGCCGCCCTTCGAATTCACCATTGCCCTTGGCGACATACACGAACTTGCGCGTACCCGTATCGAGAACGGCAGAGCGCGGGATGGCCAGAACGTCGTGCCCTGCGGCTGCGGCAAATTTAACCTGCACGAACATGCCGGGGCGTAATCGCATGCTGGGGTTCGGAACCTCGATGCGAGCCGAGGCAGTGCGCGTCTGTGGGTTAATGGAGGTATCGAGAAATCCGACCCGCCCGCGTAGCGTGGTACCCGGCAGTGAGTCGGAAGTGATCTCAACGGACTGACCGGCGCGGACGGAAGGCAGGTCGGGTTGGTACACATCTGCCTTAACCCAAACCGTGCTCAGGTCGGTGACGGTAAAAAGGACTTCTCCGGCGTTCACGTATTGCCCTTGTGTAACTTTTCGCTCGGTCACAACGCCGCCGACGGTGGAGTAAATGGGGAGTTCGATCTGAGGCTTCGCCGACGACACGATCTCATCAAGCTGCTGTGTAGTGAGTCCCCAAAGTTCGAGCCTGCGGCGACTGGCGTTTACGAGATCTTCGGCGCCGGAAATTGCCAGAGGCTCGGCGCCAGTGCCTAGACGCTTTCGGTTCTCAAGCGAAAGTCTGTATTCTTCAGCGGCAGAAAAGACTTCAGGACTGTAAAGAGAAGCAATGGTCTGACCGCGTCGCACCTGCTGACCAGTAAAGTCAACGTACAGCTTGTCGATGCGCCCACCGATTCGTGCACTGATCGAAGCGAGTTGGGTTTCGGGTTCGTCCACTTTGGCAACGGCTGACAGAGTCCGTTCAAGGTTCCGTCGCCTGACTTCAACTGTTTCGACACCAATGACTCGCTGCTCTTTCTCGTTTAGCTGAATATCGGAGACAGAGGTGCCAGCCTGCTCTTGTTCAGGTTTTGTGCGTTGAGACGCGGTATGATCCGACGTTGTTTCGTAGTTGGGAATCGGGGATTCTTGCGACTGGGCCGCGCTGCGCTCGGGATGCCATAGCCGCATTGCGCCGAAAGCACCGAAGGCCAACACCAGTCCGAGAGTGAGTCCTGCGCTGAGGATTGTCGTTTCATTGCGTGTCATTGCCGCACCTCCGGGGTGATTTGAGACAGCGACGCATGAGCGACGGGTGTATCGGATTCGTTTCCATCCCGCGCCAAGGGAGCGCCCACTGCATGTTCGAGATCCGCGATCCGCGATTCCAATTCGGACGCGGCGCGGTAGAAGTTGAGTTCAACTTCGAGAGTCGTATTCTGGCTGTCGAGCAGGTTGAGGAAGTCGGTTCGGTCAGCCTGATAAGCCGCGACGGTTGACTTCAGTGTCGCCTGTGCTTGGGGACGAAGCGTCCGGCTGTAAAGATCAACGAGGCGCTTTGCCGACTGCGCGCTAATCAGAGCTTCCTGAATTTCTTCGAATACGAGCGCACGCTCGTTGTCGTACTCGGCTTTGTCAGCAGAGAGATCTGCCTGTGCCTCCGCGATCTCTGCGTCGTGACGCCCGCGGTTCAGCCAGGGTAGTGTGACAGCGAGTTCGGCCATGTAAGTGTTGCGATAGCGGGCGCCGTCCGGCATGAGCATGTAACCCGCGCTGAGGTTGTAGTCTGGCGTGTACGCCTTTTCGGCAAGCTTGGTTCGAGCCTCGCCCTGCCGCACACCGGAGTACGACATTGCGAGTTCTGGCCGGTTCTCTAGGGCGTTTTTTTCTAGGTCCAGGAGTGTGGGAAGTTTCTGCGGCGGAGAGTATGCCCCCTGGACTTCGAGTGGAGATCCGGGGTCCCGTCCCAGCAGCGTATTCAGTCGGGCTCGCGCGAGACCGCCGTCCTGTTCGAGCATCACGAGGTGCTCGACCAGTTTGGTGAGTGCGATCTGGGCTTTCAGCACGTCCTGCTGCGGAACGCGCCCGACAACATACTTGATCCGTGCCGACTCTGAGGACTGGCGAGCCAGCGCCGCCTGCTCGTCATGCAGCAGGAGTTCGTCCTGATTGCGGAGAAGGTCGTAGAACGTCTTCCGGACTTGAGCCGTGACGTCGCGTCTTTTGGCCTCCAGTTCCGCTTTGACCTGTTCAACTGCCTCCGAAGCAAGTTGTGCGCGCAGAGCCCGCTTTCCCGGACCGGGCAGTGACTGATTAAACATGAACATGTGCTGTGTCTGGTTCAGGTCCCAGGGCTTGGCGAGTGGTGTGCCCCAGCCGCGATACATGAACTCGGCGTCGCTCAACGACCCGGCACTCCGCACTCGTGTCTCGGCGATTGCGACACGACGCACAGCCACCCGGATTTCGGGATTGTTGGCTAATGCGGCTTTTTCAAGTTCAGCAAGGCTCATCGGCAGCGTGGACGGCCGAGAGTGCTGATGCTCCTGCGCCAGTAGGTCAGTAACACCAGACCACGGGTCGGCGTCGGCGGCTGGCTCGCTCGCAAAACTAGACGCGCCGCTGAGGGCGACCAGCAGACAAATACTCAAACGTAGAGCTTTCATTGCTCCTCCGTAAACGATTAACGAGTCGAGGGATAGGAGGTGTGTCCGCATCAAGTGCGATACTGGCGCAGCAAGGCAGAGCACGGCCTCGTTTGGGCAATGAAAGCTACCTAGATTCTCAGAACGGAATTACCGCGGGGAGACGACTCGGGAGGCGGAGCGTGAAGAAATGCGAGGTGCGCGCGCACGGTTACCGCCGGCAATGCCCCCAACGCCGCTGCCGGTGGTACCACAGCAATGGTGAGGGGACGACTCGGACCGGCAGCCTGCGCCTGGGGAAGAACAGTGTTCGTCGGTCCCTCAGCCTTGCAGCAGGAGTGATTGGCCGGCATCATGGAACTTCCGCACTGGTCCGCCATGTGGTGGCAACACTCCCGTTCCGCGGGAGTCATTGTCGAACCCGGAAGAACACACGCCATGACTGGTGTGATCGCCCACAACAAGGCGATCGTCAACAGCGCGAATGCTCGAGTTCTAGTCACTCTCATCAGTGTACGTTTTCTGAGAATTGCGAACAAGTTGCTGCGAACAACAATATTTAGACCGCCCTACGGGATGATCGCAGTGACGGCGATCACAGTTCCTAAAGTCGTCACGAGGACGAGGGTACCTCGTGAGTTCCAGAGATTCAATCGTCTTGACGTGATGACCTGCTTGGGTCACGGTGCGATGACCGAAGCGCGGAGCGCTGTCGTCGCAACGCTCAGCGCTGCGTTGAAAGCAGCAATGAATCGAAGGTCGGTCGATACGGCTTCGACCTTTGCATCCGCTAAGCTACGTTCGACAATTCCCAGAAGGTCCTTGATTTCACGGGGGCTAGTCGGCTCGCGCTTTAGCCAACCGTACTCCATCCACCCA
>Ga0210399_10002044_pt1 | contig 15693 bp, 9 predicted proteins | sample IncBWC14MmetaG_FD_150865 | JGI IMG/M metagenome (GOLD analysis project Ga0210399, IMG submission 150865) | Forest soil microbial communities from Barre Woods Harvard Forest LTER site, Petersham, Massachusetts, United States - Inc-BW-C-14-M | ecosystem: Environmental > Terrestrial > Soil >...
CACCGAGTGACCCCGCCGCACCGGAGATTCCAGCAAGGGATCGGGCCGGTGTTTAGACACTGGCAGGCATGTCTGTGCTTCCAGTTCGAAGAATCTGATCGTGGGCAGTGAGATTCATGCTGTGCTCAGATGACGCCAGAGAAATCCCGCGAAAATCCCACTGACTCAGCTCCTATGTCAGCGGTCATTTCCTGTTCGGCACGGATACTCCTGCAGAGCGGTTTGCCCAACTTGTCGCGGTCACCGATTGAGCCCGCCCACCCTCCTTCGAGATGCATACGACGACATAAGACGAGGGGTCGTGACGATGACCAAGAGATCCTCACGCAGGTGGACCGTCCCCCTCGGGGTCGTCCTCGGGACATTGTCGCGCGGTGCAGCCGCCTACGTCGCCTCGGGAGCTTCCACCTCATCGACCGGGTCGAATGGACCCGGAGGGCCCCCGGTCTTTTTGCCTCAGATACCGTCGTGGAAGACTGGACCCATCGTCTCTGGCGGAATGGCGACGGGAGGCATCGCTCCGGGCAAAGGCGATGCCACGGGGTCAGACCTCAACAAGGGGGTTGCTGCTTGTGGCGGCGCCGCGACGTGCCAGGCGAGCGCCGGCGTTTCCGACGACGTCCAAGCACCGTTCTCCTCGGTCGGGTTCCGGGTCTCGAACGAGCACTCAGGGGACCTACAACGGACAACCTCCGGTGGTCTACGCCTGTGCAAGCCGACTGCTGGGGGACTCCCTCTCACCTGAGCGGGAACCGCCCCATTTGGCTCGGTTCCATTTCGTCAATCCTCGGCGACGGGGTACTCGCCCACTCGCCAAGACGTCAACGCAGCCGGCGCCGCGACCGCAGAATCCGCCACGGTGCCGTTCGTGATCCTTCTGGCGGTCTCGATCTCGACATCGAGCGCTTCTACTGCTGCTTGGTGGAAGTCGGACAGCTCGAGATACGCGACCCCGCTCCCGTCGGACCCGCCATTTGGTCCACTGATTAGGTGGAAACCAAACCTTCAGCACCGTTGGACCAATGCAGGGCCTGGACACTCGAGTCCGATGCCTGGGAGATTCCGTCCGTCAGGAGGTGAGATCTAGCATCGAAGGTGCCATTTATCATCCGGTAGCGCCGCACCTCTCCTTAACTTATCCAGGAGCGGCACCTGGGGTGGAAGTCGCCATCCACGAGACTGACAATGTCCGCGGTCAAATAGGTCTACAAGACTTCGAGAACGTCAGAGGGAAGAAGTTCGAGTCGGCTCGGCTTAGAGCGCGCCTGATTCAAGGACATCGATGGGAGTTCGCACTCGCCAAGAGGGATCGGCTCTACACGACGCCAGCCTCTCGCGGAAGTCTCTTTGACCGCCGCCAGGTAAGTGCCCTCGGTCATAATTTCGAGGCGTCGAGCGCGCATGAGAAGTGCTGCGAGTGACACTTGCCACTTTCGCTTGAGTTCAAAAAGCACCGGCCAATTGGCTCGACTGGGTAGCTCATTGACAATGTCCGCCTCTGGCATCAAAAAAGCCGCGGCAAACTGATGTGCTTGCTGTTCGACTTCCTTTATGCCCCAGACTTGATCGGCGTGCATGACAAGGTGGCCGAGCTCGTGTGCACCATCAAATCGCGACCTCCCTCGATCGTTCTTGTCGGCTGCGAGAACGACAACTGGCCAATCGGGGAATGGGAGAGAGAAGGCATCTACGTCTTCGCCAGAGAATGGAAGTCGCATGACAACGATTCCGTGAGACTCTAGCGTCTCAACGACGTTTCCTATCGGTCCCTTTGGCAACTTCCACTCACGACGTACGCTCTCGGCGACTCGTTCGACGGCCTTCCGATCGGCATCTAGCGGAACCGGAATGTGCGGAATCGTCGCTGTCTTAAATCCTCCAACGTGCGCGACATCGTGAGCGATGTAGGCCAAAGCTCGCGCTTGTCGACGTTGGCGAATCGACGTTCGTCTCAGAGACCGGAAGAACCCCTCATGTGTCTCAGATATATCGAGCGCGAAGAAGGCTGGTGGAACGTCGAGCGCCTCTGAAAGTGCGCGAAGAGTCGAAGGACTGGGTGGGATGATTCCGCCCTCGAATTGCGAAACGGCCGCCGAGGTGACGCCGGCTTGAGCGCCGAGCTCGCTCTGATTGAGGCCACGTAACTCTCGGGCGAGCCGGAGCCGTCCTGGTTGGAACGCTTGGGGATGCGAGGCGGCGGCAGGTGAGGGGCTCATGCCTGGCCTCCATTTTGGCCAGTTCGAAGAGTCTTGCGGTGGATCAATTGCTTCTTAAAGGGTCTTGCGGCGGATCAGCTGTTTCAGATACGATTGTCCGAGATTAAAGCTCTAAATCAGGAGAGTAACGTGACAGACCGCAGAGCCGGGCCGCGGCAGGGTCCCTACGTGGCTAGGGAGCCGCGCTCCAGGAATAAGGACGGCAGTTGGCGGAAGAAGCGCAGCGACTCCGGTAAGTCGCGCTCGACAAGCCGATCCACGAGACGTAAGTAACGCAGGAAGTACCACAATTTCAAGCCGCTTGGAAACTCGGCGCATCCTTGTTGTCCGGCTGAGTTCGGATTGAGGTGTCCCCGCGGCTGACCAGCGAAGAAGGGAGGGACACCGATGTCCCAGGTTCCTACAACAGCGCCGGCAGCGCCCCAGACCCCGGCCCCGGTCGCTCCTCAAGCTGGGATCAAGAACCGGCCCCCAGAGCACGTAATCGTGGCTGCGCTAAGCATTCCAACCGATCCTGCAGGTGCTCTGGCAGCGATTACGGCACTTCGACAGATCGAGTCTCAAGAGTTGTCCAGCACTCTGCCCACCGAGGATGCGCAAACCTCGAAGGCACAAGTCGGACCGGAGACCGGCGAGATCGGTTTCGCCAACAACTTCGATCGGGCCCACCTGACAATCACGACAGGTATCTCAAGTTCTGCCTTCGACAAGTTGGGTATCGCAGCCGCCAATCGTCCCCAGGATCTTGAGCCAATTCCATGGCAAGCCCTCGGGGACTCGCCAGTCCAACCAAACTCAGGAGACGTGGTCCTTCAGATCTGCTCCGACGACCCCTACATCTGTGAGCACGTTCTGCACCGGGTTCTGTACGAGCAAGCGGGGAAGATCACCCTGGTTTGGGCGCAGGCAGGAGTCCAGCGTTTTAGCTCGAGACAAGGCCGAACCAGCCGAGCTGAAGGTAGGGCGTTGATCGGCTTCATCGACGGCACCGCGAATCTCGACGTAAGTGACTGCCACCATATCGATGACAGTTTGATCTTCGTCGACCCAGCTGCCGTGAGCAGTTACCCGCCTCTCCCGCCGCCCTCTCCCCCGCCAGCCTACGGGCAGTCAGCTCCAGCTCAGTTTCCGGCCGACCTTCGTCCACCGCCGGCAAGCGAACCCGACTGGACGAAATGGGGCAGCTACCTGGTCGTGCGTTCGACTCTCCAGAACTTTGGTACGTGGGACACCTCAGCACTCGGTTCCCAAGAGCAGACCATTGGTCGATTCAAGTTCTCCGGAGCCTTCCTGGACCTAACGGATGACCCTGCGCAACTGAATACACCGCCGGCCTTCGCTAGCAACCCCCAAGACACTGTGGTGCCACTCACGTCGCACGTGAGAAAGGCCAATCCACGGGGACCCGGCGACGACCAACGTCGGATCTTTCGTCGGGGGTACCCGCTCATCTCCGGCAACACCAACGGGATTGACCGTGGACTCTTGTTCATCTCCTATGCGCGGTCGATCAGTACGCAGTTCGAGTTCATCTTTCGAGCATGGATGCGTAATGCCAATTTCCCCGCACCGGGCACGGGGCAAGACGCCCTCTTTGCCTTTGAGTCAGCTGTCCTCTGTGGTGGTTACTACTTTGTTCCGCCACTGAGCGATGCCTGTGATCCGACTTCCTGGGCCGTGCCGAGCAGCTGACGCCATTCGTTTACACCAAACAGGTTGAGCGTAACCCAATAGGAGGTGGACTTGATTATGGCGGATCGGCGAGTCACTCGTACGGCCAAGAGTTCTACTGGCACCATCGAAGCGGTGTGTGGAGATTGGGGTCGTACCGGAAAGGCAATTGCCGTCATTGAAATCTTGAACGGAACGCACCGCTACTTCGTGTCGGGTCCACAAGGCGAAGTCGATGTCGTTGTCGTTCAGGGTGACACTGAGAAGTATCTACGCACTGAACCCGATCTCACCAAGGCAGACAATCTTGCATCACTTCCCAATTGTTGAAGCACGTCACGGCAAATCGTTCGCAATCTGGGAGACAGCAGTCAGGGATAGCGCTGGTCGGAAATCCTCATCGGCGTCGGGTCACGGTCACGAACTTCCGATGTGCGTCAAGCATATTCTCACGCCCGGGCCCGGCCCCTGGTTTGGCACTCCACCCTCTCAAGCTGCTGTCAGCCCGAGTGGGTCTGCTGGGTGATGAATGTTCCCCCCGCAGGACGCGGTGCACCTCGAAGGCTACGAAGCTCTCATGGCGGTTCGTGACCAAGTCGAAGGCCTCCGCCCTGAAGGCCAGACGGCCCCGAGGGTCTTCGCGGCCTTGGCGGTGATTGTCGGTCGCGCCCTCGTCTCGGACCAGCGGTACACCCAGCGCGTGCAGCTTGGCAGCTGCTACGCCGACGTTGGGAGCCAGCTCTCGGTGGCCACGGTGAGCGGTGCCCGTACCCGCAGCGGCAAGAGCCACTCGCCCCCGCCGGTTCCCATGTCCAACATCGTCGTTGCCCTCGTCGCGAGGTCGACGACGATCTCCTCAAATGCCCACGGGGGTGGCTCGGAGACGAGCCTGGTCCCCAGCCTGGTGAAGTCCCAGCCCTGAAAATCGGTAGCCTCAGCCTCTTCGAGCAGCTGTTCAGGGTCTGGCGCCCTTCCAGTTTGGTTGGAGGGGCGTGCGGCGGAGCCGAGGAGAACCGCCACTGCCCTGGGACTTCCACTTCTCGGCGAAGTGCTCATCGAGGGAGAGCACAACGTTGGCGAGCAACGGCGAGAGGATGCCGCCTTGAGGAGTACCGGTCGTGGTCCCGATCGACTGGTCGCCCTTAGCCTGTTAAGCGGCTGATCGCTCGCTTGTAACTTCCCCCTCCACGATCTGCATAGGAGAGTCGCGGACCTGCCTTCCAAGTTGCTCGGCCGTTGCTTCTGCATTCCGGCGACGAACTTGAAGATCGAACTCCGCGGCATCCGCCTCAGCGTTGGCCTTCCGAGCGTCGGCTTCGGACTTCACTACGTCAGCCTTCAACTTTCTTCGGTTGAGCCGGAAGTTGGCAATCTTGTCAACGGTTTGAGTCACGGCCCACACCCCGCCGGCGCCAGCAAAAGCCAGCGGTATCAGGGCGAGAAACAACAACGGCGAGTTGTGCTCAACAGAGACGACCTGGAGGCGATGGTCTTGCTCGACTCTCTGCCAGCCCTCTGCGAAGAACAGGCCCGGCTCGGCCAGCGGAAAATCCTGATAAGCGGGATGCGCGAGTAGAAGTGCGAAGTCGTAGAGGAGTTCGACATTCCAAAGGGACCCAACGAGGTCGGGTCCGAACATTGGACGATCCTTCGGGTCAGACCAAAGGATTCGAAGAAAGACGTCCGAGTTGCCTTCACAGGACTCATTGTCGAAGTAGTCCGTCATGGCACGAAAGTAGTCGCCGAGCGATGCCTGTCGGAGCCGAACCGATGGTCTTACTCACTGGACATCGTCCGGTGCGGGAACAGGTCGGCTATGACCGACGAGCCCGGATCCTGGCCACGCTGCGTTGCCGGTCAGGCGCCCGCGCAGTCCACTCCGACCGAGGATGGGGATGGACCCGGGAAGCGATGACTGCCGCTCCGACCCTTTCCAAGTCGAGGCCGTCCCCTAAATCCGTCGGCAGCCAGCTTGCGGACGTGACACTGAACAGTGACGCCGCCGGTTTCGCGAAGCAGCAGGCCGGGCCAAAACTGACCACCTGCTTGCTATCGTTAGCACCTAGTCGAATTGTCCAGAGGCTGGAGCCAGTCAACCCGAGCAATTAGGACGAGATGACCCTCCGAGCTAGCGATTCGCCGCCTGAATCCATGTTTCGGACATCGACCACGAGACATGGGTTTATTGAATGCTTTCCAAACTAAGTATTCGTGAACGGCATGATGATCGCACCGTCATTCGTACCCACCCCTACCCAGTGACAATTAGCCGTATTGAAACAAGTCATTTCGAGCAAGTCAGCGACGTTCGAAGGAACCGCCTGAGAAATCCAGGTGGCTCCACCATTGTCGGAGGTGAGCAGCGTTGCCCCACCCTCAACAGCGCAATTCGAGGGATCGACGCACTCGACAGAATCGAAGGTAGTAGTTCCTGGCGTAATGCTGATGGTCCAAGTCGAGCCATCGATTGTCTCTATGACTCCCGATCCACTGGCGAAACATGTCATCGTTCCCGATGCGCACGAGATGCTAGTGAGGCTGGTAATTCCGCTCGGAGCTAGTTGATCCGTCCAGGTTTGTCCGCTATTGGTAGTCGACAAGATAGTGGGGACGATCGTCTCGGTTGAGAGGTTGTAGATCGTGCCAACTGCAAAGCATGTCGTAATAGCTGGGCATGAAATCCCGGCGAGGCTTTCAATGAATGCTGGGAGTGTCTGGGTGCTCCAAGTAGCCCCGGAGTTTGATGTGCTGATTATCCCGGGTCCGGAGGACAGTTCTTCGACTGGCATAACAGGTCGTTGCACTGCCACAGGCCAGGGAGCTCAAACCAAAGGCGTTACCAGCGGGAACCGAGCCAAGCGTCCACGTCGCGCCACCGTCGGCACTGTTGGCTTCCACGGCCGAGCCGTAAAGCCGACCCCAGCCGCGTAGCAAGTGGTAGTCGTTGGACATACAAGCGCTCGGACCTCGTCTAGACCTTGAGGCGAGGAGGAGATCGCCCAAGTGGAGCCCGAGTCTTCGGTACTCAGTTTCGTGACCATGAGCGCATCAGCTTCAGGTTCAGGACTTCCTGAACTCCGGATCCGGGCGCTCCTTACACCGGCAAGCCGAACTGGCGGGTACTCGGCTCGATCGTTACGGACGGATCCATCGTTTGACGGGTCCTCCGTACCAGGCCCTAGTGGCAATCACCGTCGCGCCCGAGTGCCAGGAACCATCGGACCCTAGATTCGCACTAACGAACGCCAACCTGCCCTTGATGATCGATGCGCCGTTTACCAGTCCAACACTCGATCCTGCTGTAGAAAACCCTCCAGTTCCCATGACGCGGGCGCAAAGATAATCAAGGGTGTCTCCAGCTAATCCGACGCTGACGTGACCAAAAGGAGTTCCCACACAGCGCTCTCCCGAAGCCAACTGAACAGCCCAGGGAAAACCGAGATTTACCCCCACGCTTCCCGAGTGGCTGCTCCGGATGGGCCCAGCCCGCACGATCTCCACATCTCTTTGCCATGGATTTTCCAAACAAGCGGCAGAGCGTGAGGACCTGTACGTGATCGGCCAGCATGCGATCAGAAGTCGGCTCCTCGATTTCAAAGGAACTGTGCATTGGAACACGGGTACGCTGCTCACTACAACTTCGGAGAGCATCACGCATTGACCGGAATGGCTATCTCGAACGTGATATCCGGCCGCAAGTTGGCCATCCTTCGTTGGGTTTACCACCACTACCACCGTTCGAGAACCTTCGGCCATCGCGTCCGAAAATGGGGCTACAGCCGCCAACGTTATGGAAAGGGCGATCACCAACCCAAATATAAGAGTCTTTCTCGGAGGTCGCATTTCACACAACGAGACCGCAAACTGATGTCCCCAAATCACCGAATCCCGTAAGTGAGGTAAGGGTAGCGAGCGGACTGGGCTGATAGTTGCTCCCCGTGGCTTTGTCGAACGCTTCTATCGCGTTTGAATAGCGAGTAGGCAATGAAGTGGCCGCAAAAGATCCGGGATCGAAGGAGTACCTGCCGCGATGAGCTCCACTGGGAGTCTCATAATCCGCTTCCACAATAACCGTCGCCACGTAAATCAGTTCCGGCCATGACTCTGAATAGTTTGTATTGGCCTCAATATGTGTAATGACGGAACTTTGGTCATCGTTGGGAGCAAGTCCATTGAGTTCGTCGCCAACAAAATCTACTTGACTGACGAAACTTGGATTGCGACCGTACTTATTTACGAGGTCGTCGTATCGAGCGGACCCCACCGTCCATTGCGCAATTCCGAATCCACAGGTGCCTTCGTAACATGTGGTTGTGTTCCAGTAGCGATAGTTCCCAGACTCCCATTGAAGATTTCCAACGATTCCAGCTGCTGCATAAGCAGTGAAACCACCTGAACTCGGCCCGAGTTCAGGTGTCGTTAGGAGGTCGAATGCGCACACACTCCACCAGTCAGTTGAAGAGGAGTCGTTGGCACTTCCTAATGTGCTGCTGCCACACTGGAGACCAGTGGGATCGCTGTTATTTACAGGATCGTCTCCGGCGTACGCATAAGGCTGATTGGTCGAGGCAAGCGCCGGATCAACCGAGGTGAACTCCCCCGTCTGCGAGTCATACCACCGAGCCCGGTCGTTGACCAACGACGTGGTGGCGTCTGCATACTGCCCGCTGTAGCCAAAGGGACTGGTGGGCGTGCCGTAGGCGAGGTTGCCGAAGGCGTCGTAACCCCAGAACCCGGTCTCGTCCCCGGCCGCGTTGGTGCTTAGCCAGGTGTCATTTGCGGCGGAGAAGGTCAGATAAGTGGGCGTTGAGGTCGCCAAGGAGACTTGCTCGACCGGGCTCGCGCTCGGCCCGTAGATGTAGTCGTTGATGCCGTCGGAGAGCGCCAAGGGCAGTAAAGAAGAGTTGGTGTTCCAGGTCGTCTGTGTCAACGTCGTCGGGATCTGTGGCTGGTATGTCAGCGCGTAGCCCGACGAGTCCGCTGCCGCGCAGAAGGTGGCCGAGGTGCACGAAATGGCGTCCATCGTCCGCGCGCCATCGACGTTCTCGACGACCGACCAGCCAGACCCGTCATAGTTCACCACGTTGCCGGCGTTATCGACCGCCTCGCAGAATGAAGCGCTCGGACACGAGATGCCATCGAGAGCCTGGCCAATGTCGACCTGGAGAGCACTCGACCAGACCGATCCGTTGTAGTTGTTGACATAACCCTGTGAGTCCACCGCCGCGCACATGGTTGCGCTCGGACACTTGACCTTTTGGACCGTCCGGGTACCGTCCATTTGCACTGGCGTCGACCAGCTCGACCCGCCGAAGGTCGTGGCGTAGCCCCCTGCGCCTGCAGCGACACAGAGTGTCGCGCTGGCGCAGTCCACACTCTGGATCGCACGTGCGGCGTCGATGTCGACCGGCGCGGCCCACGACCCTGTGTAGAGGACGCCATAACCAGATCCCCCTACGGCCACGCAGAAGGTGCTACTCGTGCAACTCACTGCGTTAAGCGTGCGGCTGCCGTCGACGTCAGAGGGCGACGACCAGGATGAGCCGTTGTAGATGACCGCGTAGCCCGAGGTGTCCACGGCGGCGCAGAACGTGGCGCTTGTGCAACTCAGCGCGTCGAGGGACCGGGCGGCATCGACGTCAGTCGGTGCGGACCAACTCGATCCGTCATAAGTCGTGACGTAACCCGAAGTGTCGACCGCCGCGCAGAAGCTTGCGCTCGTACAGGTGAGCGCGGCGATGGCGCGTGATCCGTCGATGTCGACTGGCGTGGACCAGGTCTTGCCGTTGTAGGTGGTTGCATACCCCGAGCCGTCCACCGCGGCGCAGAAGCTCGCGTTCGGACAGGAGACTCCCTTGATCGCTCGAGACGAGTCAACATTGCTAGCGGAGGTCCATACCGTCGAGACCGCTGCATAGAGGACGGCGTAGCCCGAGGCATCGGCCGTAGCACAGAAGCTGGTGCTCGGGCACGAGACGGCCACGATGCTCCGAGTACCGTCGACATTGAGCGCGGACGACCAGGTCGATCCATTGTAAGTCACCGCGTTGCCGGCGTTGTCGGTGGCTGTGCACGAGCTGGTGCTCGCACAGCTGATGGCCTGGAGGGCGTTGGCACCATCGATATGGATAGGGGTCGACCAGCTGGTCATGTTGTAGGTCAGTGCGTAGCCGGACCCGTCGACGGCCACGCACTGGTCCGCACTCGGGCACGACACCGCGTTCAGCGAGCGCCCGGCGTCGACGCTCGATGGGCTCATCCAGGTCGAACCGTTATAGGTCATAGCGTGCCCCGAGGTGTCCACGGCAACACAGAAGCTCGCACTTGTACAGCTCAACGCGTCGAGGTTCAAGGCTCCGTCGATGTCGGCCGGGGTGGACCAGCTCATGTCGTTGTAGGTGATGGCGTAGCCGGCGGTGTCCACCGCCATACAAAAGCTCGTGCTGATGCAACTCAAAGCGTCGATCGAGCGAGCGGCGTCGACGTCCGCCGGGGTCGACCAGCTCGAGCCGTTGTAGATAATGGCGTAGCCTCTGGCATCAACGGCTCCGCAGAGGCTTGCCGAGACGCAGCTCACCGTCTTGATGGTGCGGCTGGCGTCGATGTCGGCCGGGGTCGACCAGCTGGTGCCGTTGTAGATGACGCCATGGCCGTTGCTGTCAACCGCAGCGCAGAAGCTTGAGCTGGTACAGCTCACCGCGTCGAGATTGCGCGTCCCGTCGACGTCGGAAGGGCTCGACCACTTGGTCCCGTTGTTGACGCTGGCGTAGCCGCCGTTGCCCACGGCCACACAGAAGCTCTGAGAGGTACAGGACAGCGCGTTGAGGGCCCGGCTGGCATTGACATCCGACGGTGGGCCCCACACGGCTCCGGCCGCCGTTGAACTCGCCGCGTTCAATCCGTCACCATTGTAGAGATAGGAGGCCGGACCGGCCGGCGTCGAGGCGCTGGCCAACTGGGCGGCCTGGTTGTAGCCGTAGGTGGACGTGTCCGAACCGGTCGTCGCCTGTGTCTGGTCGCCGAGTGTGTCGTAGCTGTAGCTGGTCGCACTCCCGCCTGAGCCTGGAGCGGGGCTTTGGCCGGTCACCTCGCCGGCGCCATCGAAGCTCTGGGTGTAGGTGTTGAAGCTTCCGCCGCTCGTCGAGTGATTCGAGATCGTGGTGGGGTCACCGGAGCCGTCGTAGGCGAACGTAGCCGGATTGGCTCCCTGAGGCGTCGAACCCTGGTAGGTGACCCGTCCGGCGGCGTCGTAGGCGTAGTCGACCTCGGCCGATGTCTGCCCCGAACAACTCGCGCTATACGAGGTTTGGGCCTGGGTGAGTTGTCCGTTTGGGTTCCGCGATCCGCCCGACGCGCCAAACGACTGTGTGAGCGTCTCGGCAGGACCGCAGGTCTGGTTGATGGTGCTCGCCGCAGCCGTAGTGCGATCGGCAGCGTCGAAGGAGAAGTTCGTCGAGCTGGTGCCGCCTGGATTGGTGCTGCTCACATCGTTCGACTGCGACGTGCTGTTGCCGTCGGCATCGTGGCTGAAAGTGACTTGGTTCCCTAACCAGTCGGTTTCGGAGGTCATGGCTCCGGTTGCGTCGTAGGCGTACGTGACTTGCGGACTGGAATGGCCGCCGTAAGAAGGATAGGTCACCGTGGAGAGGACGCCGGTCGAGTAGTAGCCATAGGACGTCGAAGTGTTCGACAGACCGGTGCTGGCGGAGAGATCCTTTGACGTGACGTCGCCGTTGGCGTCGTAGCCGTAACTGGTAGTGCCCGTTGCGTCGGTCATGGTGTGGCGCGCGTCGTCCGCGTTATAGGTGTATGAGAGGTTGGTCGGCGTGGCGAAGCCGCTGGCCGTGCCTGAGTACACCACCGAAGTGAGGTTGCCTGCGGCGTCGTACGTGTTCGTCGTCGTCCCCGCAGGCGTCGTGGTGGCGCTGGTCTGTCCACCAGGATCGTAGGCGTACGTGGTTGTCGCGCCCGACGGATCGACGCTGGTCGCCGGGGTCGTCGTCGAGTACAGCATCGAGGGTGATCCGCCCCCGGTCGGTGCCGCCGCGGCACAAGTCGACATTTCCCAGTAGTAGCAGTTGGTCGTCGTCCCATCGGAGTTGGTGGTCGTGAGGACCTTTCCGTCCGGATCGTGGGTGTAGGTGGTTGTATCGCCCATCTGGTCCGTCACCGCCAAAGTCTGGCCGGCAGCGCTATAGCTCGTCGTCGAGGTACCCGTCACGTGCGAGGCCCCCGCCGCTGGACAGCTCACTCCCGCGGCGAAATTCGTGGCGTCGACGGTGCAATATTGCCGGCCGTCGCCGTCAAAGGCGGTGGCCGTCGTGGCCACGTCAGGATTCGTGGATTGGATCTGTTGGCCATCATCGTTGCTGAACGTCACGGTGACGTTGTTCGCCTGATAAGTGGAAGGTGTCGTCGAATACAGCGCCGAGGGAGGGTAGGCAATGTTGATGAATGCTGGTGCCCATGCCGGGCACTGATAGGCGTTCGAACCATTCGCCACCGCGTTCGGCGAGACGGTGCAATACAGATCGCCGTTTGGATCGTACGAGTTGAGCGTCGTCTGCTCGAGCGATGAGCCGTGGTCCACCGAGGTGGAGATCGCTTCGTCGTCGGCGTTGTAGGACTTGGTCGTCACGACATTGGGATCGTGGGTGGCGTCGTTCGATTCGACGGTGGACTGGACAACGTTGCCATCGCCGTCATACGTGCTGAGGGTGATCCCACCCAGAGGATTCGTCGCCTGGACGACCCGACCGTCTGCGTCGAAGGTGTCGATGGTCGCGCCCAGATAGGGATCGCTCGACGGCGTCGGGACGCTGAGCGGCAAACCCGTCGGACAGCGCGTGCCGCCGGCGTAGTCGGCCGGGGTGACCGTGCAGTATTTGTTGCCTTCGCCGTCGTAGGCGTACTGAGTCGTCCCGCCAATGGGCGACGTGGTGGAGGTCACGCGCCCCGCGGCGTCGTAGATGGTGTCGCTATAGCCGGGAGTGCCCGTGGGCGGAGAGGTCGGAGGGCTCGACGGACAGGTCACAGCCTTCGCCACCTCGGCCGGGGCGATCTCGCAGTACTTGCGCCCGGTCGTCGGATCGTAGGCACTGACCGTCTCTGCCGAGTAGCCCCCAGAGGCCGAGGTCACGGTGCTCGTGGTCACATGACCCGCCGCGTCGTAGGTGACCACCGTCTCGGTGCCGTCGGGATCGGTGGTGAGGGTCACCATGCCGGGGTGATTCGAATCGCTGTAGGCATAGGTCGTCGTATTGCCGTCGGCGTCGGTCGAGGTCAGGACGTCGCCCGAGGTGTCGTAGGTCTTGGTTGCGGTCCCGGTGACGTGGGCCGCGCCGTAAGCGGGGCAGGTGACCCCCGCCTGATAGTCGACGGGGTCGACGGTGCAGTAAAGGAGGCCGTCGGGCACGCCCGAAACCCCCGCGGTGTAGGCGTTGACCGTTGTGTTGCCCAGCGCGTCGGTGCTCGCGATGATCTGGTCGTTGGCGTTGAAAATGGAAACATCAGCCCCCACATTGGGATCGGTGGCTCCGGGAGCCGGAGGTGCGCTGGGCTGGGTGGCCGGGCAGACAACTTGGTCGGCGGTCTCAGCCTTGTCCACCGAACACCACACCTGGTTGTCTGCCGTGTAGGCCTGCTGGCTCATGTTGCCGAGGGCGTCGATCGTTCCGAGGGCATCGGCCGAGGTCGTGGGCGTGCCACCGGTGCCCGCGAAGCTGGCCAGCACGCTGTTCGAGGTGTTGCCGTTCCCGTTTGCGACAAGGTCCGGTCGCAGCGACGTCGGGTCCGGATAGACATAGGTGGTCGCGCCGGCAGCGTCGGTTCGACCGACATAAACATTGTTGGAGAACTGGTAGGTGCTGACGTGCGAGGGCCCGCCGATGCCGTCGGGGTAGCTGGTCACGGTCGTCGTCGAACCCGATGCCAGCGCGGGGTTGGCGGCGTAAGCGAACGCGGTCACCTGGTTCGTCGTGCCCGTGCTCGTCGTCTGTTGCGTGACTTGACCTCCGCTGTTGTACACGTTGGTCACGGTGCCGCCCGTGGGCGGCGTCATGGTCAGTTGGTCGTATTGCAACGACGATGTGCTGTTCGAGGAATCGTAGGTGTAGCTCGTGGTGAGATTCCCCGGCGCCTTGGCCTGGCACAAATCCGTGGGCAATCCAGAACCCCAGGTGCTACAGCCAGCGCCCACATAGGTGAAACTGACGCTCTGGGTCGCCGAGTTCGGATCGAACACCTCATCGAGAAACGACGAGCTTGAGTCGAACGCCTCGACGAGCTCGTTCGTCGCGGCGCTCGAGTGCGCCGGGATCGAGGACCAGGCCGTGCAGGTATTCGATGTCGGACACGAAGGTTGGCCGATGCCGGGTGAGTAGGAGGAGGATTGGAGCATGTCCCCCTGCTTGTCAGCGATCGACGTGAGGACGCCCGAAGTCGTGCCGCTCAACGTGTAGGTGACAGGACTCTTGAGGTCGTTGGTGAAGGTCCACGTAGAACCGCTCTGGCTAAGGCTGGCAATGATCCGAGGCGCCACCGGACAAAAGACTGCGGCCACGGCATCCGAAGGGCACCATGCCGGTTCAGGTGCCCCTTGTGGATAATTGTCGAAGGCAACTTCGGCGCCGTTTCCTTCGGTGACGGTCGCCACTCCCGATTGATAGGTGAGTGACACTCCCAGGTTATCGGACCATCCGTAGCCAAGGGATGGGGCGCCAGCTCCGGTCGCGGCCTCTTGTTGGGCGGCAACGGCATCGTACGTTCGGGTGAAAGTCAGCGGCACCCCGGCTCCAGCGATGCTCAGATCGGTCGTGGTGTCGTAGTAGTCACCGTTCGCCAAGTCGACCGGCCGCGCCGCAGAGCACGCGCATCCTGCCTCGGTGTCGGATCCTCCGCCGCGAAGATCGCCGCCAGGGGCAAGGCCAATAGGATCGACCCCGAGGAAACTCAGCGCACCGACCGGGAACGGTAGGGTTTGCACTGGGCCCAGATACCGTTGAAAGTTCGACGTGTTCGGTGTGCCGCCGAGCGAACCATCACCGAGTTCTCCATATGCGCTCGACCCCCACCCATAGAGATGCCCGCCGGAGTCGAGCGCAAGGACGAAGAGCGATCCTCCCCCTGCAATTTGGGTGATATCTGACAGATTGCCTACCGCGCCGGCTCCGAGCACTTGAGACGGAACCGTCTGTATGGCTGTCGCCATGTCGTTGCCGAGCTCCCCGGCGCTCTCGGGACCCCAGGCATAGACGCTGCCCGAGGAGGTCAAGGCATAGGTCGTCGGTTCATTGAAGGTCACGTTGCTCAACGTCTGTTCGATCTGGGTCACACCCGACAGGAAGCCTGACCCTCCAGGCGCTTCGACCTCGACGGGTGTGAACTGTGAAGCAGAAGTCGTGCCGTTGCCGAGGCTCCCGTGATATTCAGGGCCCCAGGCATAGACGTGTCCCGTGGTATCGATGGCGTACGCCGCACTGGCGGAGACGGCCAGTTGGCTGATTCCAGAGAGGTATCCCGAACCGCCGACGCCGACAACCTCTATCGGCGTCTCTTGTTCGTAGGCGAGGAACGATCCATTGCCAACGCCGCCATAGGCTTCATATCCCCACGCAAACACATCTCCCGATGACGTCAGCGCGTAGGTGTCCTGTTCCCCGAAAGTGTCAGAGAGCCCGGAGATTTGGATCACGTTCGAGAGGTAGCCCGAGCCGCCCACACCTTCGACTTCGACCGGAGTCGTCTGAACGCCAGAGAGCGTGCCGTTGCCGAGCTCACCGACGGTCTCGGTGCCCCAGTCGAAGAT
>Ga0210399_10002045_pt1 | contig 15692 bp, 10 predicted proteins | sample IncBWC14MmetaG_FD_150865 | JGI IMG/M metagenome (GOLD analysis project Ga0210399, IMG submission 150865) | Forest soil microbial communities from Barre Woods Harvard Forest LTER site, Petersham, Massachusetts, United States - Inc-BW-C-14-M | ecosystem: Environmental > Terrestrial > Soil >...
ACTCAGTATGGAGTACCTTCCACGCTGATCTCTGGTCGATTAGATCACCCTGACAACAACAAGTGGTCTATGGCTGGGGTGTGCGAGGGCCGGATTTGTTCATCACTCCAAGCAGCTTTTGGGCTTGCATGTTAGAGGGATCCAGACGTAACGCAGCCTCCGCGTCCGCACGAGCTGACTCCCCTTCGCCAAACCAGTAGCGAATCACCGCCCGGTTCGACCAGGCGCGAGAGTACCTCGGGGAGGTTGCAATCTCTTCGTTCAAAAGCTTCAGGGCGTCCTCGTTCTTTCCGAGCTTCATGAGCTGCGCCGCCAGGGCCACTGCATAGTAGTCATAATTGTTGTCGTCTTTTGCGGTCATGGAAACCGCCTTTTCCATTAACCGGAGGGCCTCCTGATCGTGACCCATCCGGGACTCGACAATCCCGTAGCTGTTCATAACCTGCACAAAGTCCGGGTAAATGCCGAGGGCGATTTGGAATTCCTCGCTGGCCGCATCCAACTGGTCGCGTCGCATGTACTCGCCTCCAAGACCCGCGTGTGCTCTTGCACTTCCTGGGACTGCCCGTACGGCAGCGGAAAATAGAGTGAAATTGTCTCTCCAGTCTCGATTACGAATCACGGTGCGCATGGCCAGAGCTGTCACGAGGATGGCGAACACCGCCGTTGCCAGTTTCCGGTTGGGGAACCCAAGCCGGAAAAAGACCAGGGCAACCAGCAAGCAAAAGCCGGCGGAAGGAAGGTACGCGAGCCTTTCGCCCATGATTGTTCCCGTCGGCACCAGAATGTTGGCGGTAACACTAAATCCCACAAGATAAATAGCCCCTGCCAAGGCCCACTCTTTCTGCTTCGTCCATATAGCCCAAATCCACAGTGCGAGCACGGAGACAGCCAAGACGGCTGGGGGCAACGTGTGCCGTAAATTCGAATAAAGGAGAATCCCGTTATAGGAATAGTCGCAGGAAAGCGTGGCTGGATAAACGTGCAGGCCGATGTACTTCCATGCGACTCGCAGCGCATTGAGAATCCTCAAACTGGCCGGAAGATGGGCCAGCGGATTATCCAGAAAATTGACGCCTTTTTCCCCGAACCGGCCTCCCTGCATCTTCCAAAGCACAGCCATGTACAGCACACCAACGCCCGCAATCCAACCATATCGAAGAAGCGGCTTCAGCTTGCCGCGCGCATAATCGCCCGCGATCGCCAGCGGCAGGAAAACCACAGCCGATTCCTTCGCCAGGAGCGCCACCACAAAACAGAGCAGCGCGGGAATCGGCAGATCGTGAAGGTGTAAAAGCCACGCCGCTAACAGGAACCCCACGGCCAGCAACTCCGAGCGACCCACAATGGAAGCCACCGCTTCCGTATGAATCGGGTGCACCGCGAACAACAAGGCAGCCGACCAGGCCACTGTCGCTCCTTGCGGCACGATTTCCAGAAGCTTCCTCAAGACCAGATAAAGAAGCAAGGTGGCCGCTGCATGCAGTAGCAGATTGACCAGATGATAGCCCCATGCGTGGGCGCCCCCGGCTGCCTGGTTCAACGCAAGCGTGGCGAAGGTGACCGGGCGGAACACGTTGAAGTCTTTTGTCGCCGCAAATAATCCTTTTACGGAAGGACTGGTCACCGCCGGATTACCGAAGATGTAAAGATAATCGTCCAAGGCGAAGTCGTTGGGAAGCGTGTTCGCGTAAACAAGGATTGTCACGGACAGCAGCACAGCGATACGCAATCGTTCGTTCATTCCGTGAAAGCCTTTCTCCGTTGTTGGTCTTCAATCTGGAACATTGTTCCCGCGCTTTTCGCCGTCCAACCAATAAGCGGCGTTGCAGCGCTAGAGGCTGTGCTTCTTGGCGAAGTGGCGGAAGGAGCGGTAGCTGATTTTCAAGATTTCCGCGGCTTGCGTGCGGACTCCACCGGCCTTCTCAAGGGCGACCATCAGGTAACGCCGTTCGGTTTCCGCTACCACTTGCTCAAAATTGATCCCCTCATCTGGAATCAGGATCGCGTCGGCTTGCCCAAGCGAAGCGGAAACCGTGGGACTGACATCGCTCACCCGGTCCGGGAGAACCTTGGCGCTAATTTCCGTCCCGCTCTCCAGGGCCACCGCCCGTTCAACGGTGTTCTCCAACTCTCGAACATTTCCCGGCCAGTCATAAGCTTCGAGACGGCTCATCGCCTCCGGCGCTATGCCCTGAATCGGTTTCTCCATGGATTTCCGAAACTGCTCCAGAAAATGCCGCGCCAGCAGCGGAATGTCTTCGCGCCGCTCGCGCAGCGACGGCACATGAATCGGGATGACGCTTAGACGGTAAAATAAATCTTCCCGGAACTCTCCCGCTGCAATGGCTTTCTCCAAATCCTTGTTCGTCGCCGCGATCACCCTCACATCCACGTCCAGTTCTTCGTTGCTCCCCAGCGGCCGCACCTTTCCCTCCTGCAGCACACGGTACAGCTTCACCTGCATGGCCAGGTTCATGTTCCCGATTTCGTCCATGAACAGCGTCCCGCCGTGAGCCGCCTGGAACAATCCGCGCCGATTCTCATTCGCGCCCGTAAACGCACCTTTCATGTAACCGAACAGTTCTGACTCCAACAGCGTTTCCGGAAAGGCCCCACAATTGATGGTGATGAACGGCGTCTGCGACCTGGCGCTGTTTTCGTGAATCGCGCGCGCCACAAGCTCCTTACCCGTGCCGCTCTCCCCGGTTATTAGCACCCGGCTGTTCTGCGGCGCAACCGTCTGGATCATGTCGAAGATCGCTTTCATCTTCGGGCTTTGCCCAATGATGTTGTCGAGACCCGTCAGGCGCCGCAACTCCCGGCGGAGATATCCGGCCTCCTTCTTCCACTTCAGGCTTTCCGAAACCTCACTCACTGCCCGGCGCAACTGCTCCACGTAATTGTGGTCCTTGATGACGAACCGGTCCGCTCCGGAATTCAGGGCATCCACGGCTGTGTCCAAGTCCGGCAGCGCGGTCATCAAAAGAAAAAAAGAGTCTGGAGCGATTTCTTTGGTAAACCTCAAGAGCTCCAGACCCGTTCCCCCGGGCATGCGAATGTCGGAAATTACGATGTCAAAGAGAGAACCTTCGAGCTTGCGCCGGGCGGCCTCCACGCCATTGGCGACCTCCACGCGATGCCCGTCCTTGCGAAAGGTGATCTCCAGAAGTTCGCAAAGCGACTTCTCATCATCCACCACAAGAATATGCGCCGCTTCTCTCTTCGTTTCTTTTGCCGCCGCCTTCGTAGCTTGCATAGAGCCTCATTCCGTCCGCGGGAGCTCCAGAACAAACTCCGCGCCTTTTTCCTTCTCACTGTAGACCATGATGCGACCGTTGTGTGCCTGCACAATCTGGTAAACGATGGCCAGCCCGAGTCCCGTCCCGCCCTCAAAATTGGACTGCAGAGGTTCGAAAATCTTTGCCCGTTGCTGCGGGTCCAGTCCTATCCCCGTATCCCTGAAGGAAATTCGCAACCAATCAGGTATGCGCTCCATGCTTACCGTGAGTGTCCCGCCCTGAGGCATGGCTCGTACAGCGTTGTCGCAGAGATTCCAGAACACCTGCTTGATCTTGTTCGGATCCACGCGCGCCACGGACTCTTCCCCGTTAAACGCCCGTACAATTTGCAATTTCTGCGCGGCTCCCGGTTTTCGCTCCAAGAGCATCAGGGTTTCGTCCAGCAGAGGCCGCACGTCCGTGTCCTTAAAGACAAACGACTTTTCACGGGAGAAATTCAGGAAGTCGGTGATAATCTGATTCAGACGCTCCGATTCCCGGCTGACAATATTCACCAGGTGCTTTTCGTCTTCTTCGAGAGGAACCAACCGCGCGAGCTCTTTTACCGCCCCCGCCATCGCTGTCAGCGGCTGCCGAATTTCGTGGGCGATTGCTGCGGAGAGCCGCCCAACCGCTGCCAGCCGCTCCTTTGTGGCCACTTCCTGTTCCAGCCGCCGCAGCTCCGTCAGGTCCTGAAAATTGAAAACGAATCCGCTCCGCTGGACGTCTCGCGTCCGAAGTGGCGACACCGAAATCCCCAGGTAGCGCCGCTGCCCGCCGGGAATGCGTACCGCAATTTCCCGCCGCAAAGATAACTTCTCCGGAAGAGTGGATATCTCGTGCTGCCAGAATTCCGCGCTCACTTCACGCAAATCCCGCCCGCGAAGCTCCGCGAACGTCCGCCCCAATATCTCCTCGCCCGTCCGGTTTAGCAGCACCACCCGGCCCTCCATATCCGTGGTCACCAGCCCGCCTCGCATGGAGTGGATAATGTCCGACGTGAAATCCTGCAACTCCAGCAGCTCTTCCCTTTTCTCCTCGAGTTCGAAACTCTTGCTGCGCAACGACTGGGCCAGCAGGCTGGAAAGGTACGCGATCGCCAGAAAACCAAAAGAATTGCTCAGAAACCACATGCGCAGATTTTCCGCCGTCGGAGCCGCAACGGAAGTTTGCGCGAGGCGCCCAAAATGCACCAACCCGGTCAGCAGACCCAGCGCCGCAAGGCACATCGTGGCCACCACAAATGCCGCCTGGCGGCTGAACAAAATACTGGCAACGATAATCACCAGCAGGTACAGCGAAATGAAATAGCTGTCCTGCAGCCCCGTGGTATACACGATCCCGCTGATCATCACCACGTCGCAGGACACCTGCAAACCGCCCAGCCACGATGCGCCCGGCAACAGCCGCACCAGGATCAGGTGCAGGACGCCAAGGGTGATCCACAGAATAACGATTGGCAGGAAATACCGGGGCGATGCTGGGGCAGGAACGTATTGCGGCCAAACGACTCCGACTGCCAGGATCAGAGCGATCAACAGCAGGCGGACGCGCGTGAGCCAGTCCACCCATTCCCGGCGATTGAATGACTGTTCCATGCGTCGAGCGGCTACCCCCCGGTTCGCACGCTCCTCCCCACTTCCATCTTAAACAGAAAATGGAGGACAGAAGCATTTCTCCTGTCCTCCATATCCAAACTGCTATTGTTCTAGTGTTGGCTGAGTTTCCCGATCAGCGAGAACAGCGGCAGGTACATGGAAATGACCACGCCGCCGACGACGATGCCCAGGAAAACGATCATGATTGGTTCGAGGGCGGTCAAGAGGTCCTTCACTGCCACGTCCACCTCGTCTTCGTAGAAGTCCGCGATCTTCTGCAACATGGCATCCATCGCGCCGGTCTGCTCACCGACGGCGATCATCTGCGTAACCATGCCCGGGAAAACCTGAGACTCTTTCAAGGGTTCTGTCAGCGATTTGCCTTCTTCGAGGGATCTGCGCACCTGGAACAGCGCCCTTTCGACAACCGCGTTGCCGGAAGTCCTCGCGGTGATGTCCAGGCCTTCTAGAATTGGCACGCCAGACGAGATCAAAGTGCCCAGCGTCCGCGTGAACCGCGCCACCGCGATCTTGCGCATCAGGATGCCAAGAACGGGCAACTTGAGAATTATAGAATCCAGCACAAAGCGTCCTTGCGGAGTTTTATACCAGACCTTGAGTGCGATGATACCTCCTATCAGACCCACCACGATCAGCAAGCCGAAAATACTGCCTACGAAATTGCTCAACCCGATGACGATTCTCGTCGGCAATGGCAGGTCCACTCCCAACCCGGCGAAAAGAGTCGCGAAAATCGGCACCACCTTCCAGAGCAACAGAACAATGACTCCGCCCGCGATGGACAAAACGCCAATCGGGTAAATCAGCGCCGATTTCACCGCGGCCTTCACCTTCACGTTCTTTTCGATGTACGTCGAAAGCCGCTGCAAAATGGTGTCAAGAATACCGCCCGTCTCGCCTGCTTCCACCATGTTGCTGTAGAGCGGGTCGAACACCTTCGGGTACAGTTTCATCGCCGCGGACAGGTTGCTGCCGCCTTCGACCGCGGCGCGCGTGCCCGTCAGCACCTTTTGAAACAGTTTGTTCTCCTGCTGGCTGGCCAGAATTTCCAGGCATTGCACCAGCGGAAGGCCCGCGTCGATCATCACCGAGAACTGCCGCGTGAACACCGCCAGTTCCTTGGCGGAGATGCTGCCGCCAAATGTGGGCAGGTTGAACTCCTTGCCCTTTTCGGACATCTTCGTCGGTGTGATCTGCTGGCGCCGCAAAAGCGTCTGCAGTTCCGTCTTGCTCGACGCCGTCATTTCTCCGGCGACGGACCCTCCCGACCGATTCGTTCCTCGATAAGTAAAGACCGGCATAACCTTTCCTCCTCGACCGCTAAAGTGTTTTCCTTCCTTCTCCCGAAAAACAATCCCTTAATGCTTTGAGCCCACTGGCGTGCGTCCGGCGGGCGCCTTCCCCGTCGATCCCGCTGTCGTAGCCACCCCTCGGTTGATCATGTCCTGCAGCTCGTCGGGGTTCGAGGAGCGCGACAACGCCATGTCCAGCGTAATCAACTTCTGGAAATAGGCGTTTGCCAGCCCCTGGTTAAACGTCTGCATACCTGTTTGACCGGTTCCCGTTTGCATTGCCGAATACACTTGGTGGATCTTGTCTTCGCGAATCAGGTTGCGGATCGCCGGCGTCGGGATCAGAACTTCCATCACCATCAAGCGCCCTCGGTTGTCCGAGCGCGGCAGCAATGCCTGGCAAAGAATCCCTTCCAGCACCATCGAAAGCTGCGCGCGAATCTGCGGTTGCTGGTGCGCCGGGAAGACGTCAATAATACGGTTGATGGTGGATGCCGCCGAGTTCGTGTGCAGCGTCGCAAACGTCAAGTGGCCGGTTTCCGCGATGCGCAGCGCCGATTCGATGGTTTCCAGGTCGCGCATTTCGCCGATCAGCACCACGTCAGGGTCTTCGCGAAGCGCGGCGCGCAGCGAGTTCGCGAACGAGTGCGTGTCCGCGTGCACTTCGCGCTGGTTCACCAGGCACTTTTTGTGATTGTGCAGGAATTCAATCGGGTCCTCGATCGTGATCATGTGCTCTTCGCGCTCGGCGTTGATCTTGTCGAGCATCGCCGCCAGCGTTGTGGACTTGCCGGAACCCGTCGGGCCCGTCACCAGCACCAGCCCGCGCGGTTTGTCGCAAAGGCCTTTGACCACGAGGGGAAGGCCAAGCGCATCAAATCCCTTGATCTCCCAGGGAATGGTACGAAACACGGCGCCCACCGCGCCGCGCTGATTGAACACGTTGCCGCGGAAGCGCGCCAGGTTCTTCAAGCCGAACGAAAAGTCCAGCTCCAGATTTTCCTCAAACCGGTGCTTCTGCGAGTCCGTCAAAACGCTATACGCCAGCGATTTCGTGTCCGCCGCGGTCAGCGGTGGCATGTCCAGCGGACGCAAGCGGCCATGAACGCGCACCCGGGGCGCGCTGTTCGTCGTGATATGAAGGTCGCTGCCTCCCATTTCGATCATCTTCTTCAACAATTCGCTGAGCGTTATACCTGGCATCGCTGCACCCTTTCGTGCTTACAAAACCGTTTCGCGCAATACTTCTTCCATCGTGGTCTGGCCCAGGGCCACCTTGATCAGCCCGCTGCGGCGGAGCGTAATCATCCCCTGTTCAATCGCCTTCTTCTTCAATTCCAGGGCCGAAGCGCCAACCAGGATCAATTCGCGCAGTTCATCATTAATTTCCATCACTTCATACAAACCCGTGCGTCCCTTGTACCCGTTCTTGTTGCAGGTCGAGCAGCCCTTCCCGTGGTAAATCTTCGTCGTCTTTACCTCTTCGGCCGTATACCCTGCGTCAATCAAGGCCTGCTCCGGAACTTCCAGCTCTTCCTTGCAATTCACGCAAATCCGGCGCACCAGGCGCTGCGCGCAAATCAGGTTCACGGAAGTGGCCACCAGGAACGGCTCAATACCCATGTTCATCAAGCGGCTGATGGTGGACGGCGCGTCGTTGGTGTGCAGCGTCGAAAGCACCATGTGCCCCGTGAGCGCAGCCTTCACGCCGATTTCCGCCGTTTCAAAGTCTCGAATCTCACCGACCAGGATGATGTTGGGATCTTGCCGCAAAAAGGCGCGCAGCGCGGCGGCGAAGTTCAACCCGATCTGCTCCTTCATCTGCACCTGGTTGATCCCCGACAGCTGGAATTCGACCGGGTCTTCGGCGGTCATGATGTTGGTGTCCACCTGGTTTAACCGGGCCACCGAGGAGTACAACGTGTTCGTTTTACCGGAACCCGTTGGCCCCGTTACCAGCACCATGCCATACGGTTTCAAAATGTTGCGTTCGAATTTCTTCAGCGACTCCGGCTCGAAACCCAGCTTGGTCATGTCCAGCCGCAGATTTTCCTTGTCCAGGAGTCGAAGCACAATCTTTTCGCCATACAGCGTTGGCACCGTCGAAACGCGGAAGTCGAGTTCCTTCTTTTTTCCGTCGGCCTTGTACTTGATCATGATGCGGCCGTCCTGCGGCAGGCGCTTTTCCGCGATGTCCAGCTTGGCCATGATCTTCATGCGGCTGGTGATCGCGTCTCGCAGCTTCATCGGCGGATTCATCACAGTTTGTAAAACTCCGTCAACGCGAAAGCGCACGCGCATTTCCGTTTCGTACGGCTCCACGTGAATGTCGCTCGCGCCCCGCTTCACCGAATCCGTCAAAATCAGGTTCACCAGTTTGATGATGGGCGCCTCTTCCGCCGCCCTTTCCAGCGAAGCCGCGTCCAGTTCCTGCTCTTCCGCCGCCAGTTCCAGTTCCTGGTCCTCGTCCACCAGGTCCTTCATCAGGTTGCTTAACTCTTCATGGCTGGCAGCACCGCCACCATAAAACCTGCCTATCGCCTCGCCAATCGCCGATTCCGACGCCACCACCGGCTCCACGTTGAAGCCGGTCATAAACTTGATGTCGTCCATCGCGAAAACGTTGGTCGGGTCGGTCATCGCGATCGTCAGCACCGAGCCAACGCGCGAAAGTGGAACCACCTGGTAGCGCAGCGCCGTGTCTTGCGGAATAAGCTTTATGACGTTGGGATCGATTTCGTAATATTTCAGATTGATGGAGGGCACGCCGTACTGCCGCGAAAGCACACCGGTGATGTCATCATCGGTGATGAAGCCCATTTTCGTCAGGCAGCTACCCAGCTTCCCACCGTTCGAACGCTGAAATTCCAGCGCCTTATCCAGTTGGTCCTGGGTAATCAGGCTTTCCTTTAATAGAATTTCGCCTAAACGGACAGACATCCGCAGCGCTCCCTAGAACTCGTGCACCTAACGCCAAACATAGCAAACGCGCTGTGTTTGCGGCGTCCGATTTTGCACCATCGTTGTGAATTCGCTAATACCTGTACAGTTGAACAGGGTACCGAATGGAAGGACAGTGTCGCGTTCTTGACTTGCCCGCAAGGCGTGGATATCGTGCGAAAGAGATGTGTACGAGCCCCACTCTGCCCGCTTCGCCCCGCGCCAGCTCGCCGCTCAGCCAACCTGGCCGCGGCCCTCATGCCCGCGTCACACCACCTTTGGAGAGCCAGCCTATATTGCGGCAATACTTCGACAGATTGTTTCAGGCCAACGGCGAGCAACACTGGTGGCCCGGGCGTGCGGCGTTCGAAGTGATCGTGGGCGCGATCCTGGTTCAAAATACCAGCTGGGTAAACGCCGCACGCGCCATCGCCAATTTGCGCCTGGCGAAATTGCTCACACCCTCCGCAATGGAAAAGGTTCCCCAACCCAAGCTCGCCCGTCTTATCCGCTCGTCGGGCTACTTCCGGCAAAAGGCGCGGAAGCTCAGGGCATTTGTGAAGTTTCTTCGAAGAGAGCATCGTGGCTCCCTTACCGTGATGTTTCGAACTCCCACCGCTAAATTGCGAGAGCAACTCTTGAACGTTCACGGCATCGGTCCGGAAACCGCGGATTCCATCCTGCTCTACGCAGGGAATCACCCGGTCTTTGTTGTGGATGCCTATACGCGGCGCGTTCTGCAACGCCATGGACTCGCCACCGGGAAAGAATCCTACGAGGACGTTCGAGGGCTGTTCGAGAAAAGTTTACCCAACGACCCCCAACTCTTCAACGAATTTCATGCCCTGATCGTTCACACCGGCAAGCACTACTGCCGCAGCCGCGCCCCGCTCTGCTCCCAATGCGCGCTGCGCCCCTTCTTGACGCAGCCACCCGAGGGCGCTCGATGAGCCCCACCACCGACAAGCAACTCCGGGTCCGCCTCGCCATTGGCGGCGTATTGGTCACGCTCCTCCTCGCGGCCGTATTCACTCTCGGCTCCCTGGACGTTCCGTTCGAACCGCAGTCCTGGCGCGAAGTCATCCCTCTATACGCCGTCTCCAGCTTCATCATTGCTGCTCTGCTCATCTTCGGCCTCATCGTCATGCGCAACATCGTGCGGCTGTTCTTTGAGCGCAGTAAAGAGCAATTGGGCGCGCGATTCAAAACCAAAATGGTGATGGGCGCCGTGGCCGTCTCTCTCCTCCCTGCCATTTTCATGTTCTTTATCAGTTATGCCCTGCTCAACCGCACTCTCGGCCGCTGGTTCCCCCGACCCCTCGAAATCGCTTCGGAAGAAACGCAGAAGCTCCTGAATGATCTCGGACGCGGCATGCTTCCGCGCCTTCACACCCTGGGCTACCAGGCCGCGCAACATGCCGCCGAAACTCCGGAAGTGTTCCTTGAACACGCATTCGCGGAGGGCCTCGACGCCGTCTGGGTGTTTGACTCCAAGGGCAAGTTCGTCAAAGGCGGCGTGGTTTGCGACGACCAGCAGGAAGACCGTTCGCTCAACATCTGCAGCGTCAGCGGCGAACAGGGCAGCCCGCAAAACACCTTGCCGAGCGGTATCGAAATCTGGCAATCCAAAAACAAAAGCTATTTTGCCGCCCACGTTCCGGTCACCCTCAACGGCTCGCAACAAGGAACGTTGGTCGCCGCCTTCCGCGCCGGACCCGATTTCCTGAAGCGGTGGACCACCATTCAGCAAGAAACCAGGGATTACGAAACCTTAAAGCAGAATCTTCGCGCTTTGAAAAAGCAGATGCTGCTGATTCTTTTCTTCTTCACTCTTCTCGTTCTTTCCGCCGCCATGTGGGTCGCCCTGTTCCTGGCTAAACAAGTCACTGTCCCGATTCAGGCTCTCGCGGAAGGCACGCGCGAAGTCTCCTCCGGCAATTTCGACTATCAGGTTCCCGAACAGGTGCAGGACGAACTCGGCGTCCTCGTTCGCTCCTTCAACACCATGACCACGCAGTTGCGCGACAGCCGCTCGCAGATCGACGAGTTTACCCGCAACCTCCAGCAAGCCGTGCAGGAACTCGAGCGCCGCCGCCAACTCATGGAAACCGTGCTGGAAAACATTCCCGCCGGCGTAATCTACCTCAACGCCGAAGGCGTGATCCAGCGCACCAACGCCGCGCTTCTCCGCATGTTCAATATCGGCGAGAAGAGCATCGAGTCTCTCGAAAGTCTGCTCGGACCCGACCCTCATCGCACGGTGCAATCCCTGATGCGCCGTGCCCTGCGCATGGGCGTCGTCTCCCGCGAAATCGAGGTCATCGTAAACGGCCGCGTTCGCCACCTAGCCGTTACCGTCAGTTCGCTTGGCCCCCGTCGCGCCAACACGGGCTACGTTCTGGTGTTCGACGACCTCACCGAAATGCTTCACGCGCAAAAATCCGCGGCCTGGCAGGAAGTCGCCCGCCGCATCGCCCACGAAATCAAAAATCCCCTGACGCCCATCCAACTCTCTGCGCAACGCTTGACCCTTCTACTCCGGCGCCGCGAGGAGTCCCACGAAATTCCCAAAGACCCCGAACTCGCCCGCGTCACCCAGGAATGCGCCGGCCTCATCGTGCGCGAAGTCTCAACGCTCTCCTCGCTCGTCAACGAATTTTCGCAGTTCGTCCGCTTCCCCACCGCGAAGCTCCTCCCCACCGACGCCAACACGGCGGTTGGAGAAGCCCTGCAACTTTTCTCTGGCCGCCTCGACGGAATCCATCTCAAACTAAACCTTGAGCCGAATCTCCCCGCCATCCGCGCCGACGGCCAGCTCCTCCGCAGCGTCATCGTCAATCTGATCGACAACGCCGCCGAAGCCCTCGAAGGCGAGCCCTTCCGCGAAATCACCGTGACCACGCAATTGCGCCCGGAATCCGATACTATTGAAATTTCCGTTTCCGATACCGGCAAAGGTATTTCGCCGGAAGACAAGGACAAATTGTTCCTGCCTCATTTTTCCACCAAGGATCGCGGCACTGGATTGGGCCTGGCTATCGCTGCCCGCATTATTGCCGAACACGGCGGTTCCCTGCGCATGGAAGACCACCAGCCCCGGGGCTCGCGCTTCCTGATTGAATTGCCCGTCGTGGAACTTCCCGCCGCGGCCGCCACCGAACGTGCCGGAGCCGACACCGACCGATGAGCGCCAGCCCCAAAATCCTCATCGTGGATGATGAAGCCGGCATCCGCGAGTCGCTTTCCTCGATACTCCGCGACGAGCGCTACTCCGTTGAAGCCGTCGAATCCGCCGAGCTCGCCCTCGAACGCCTCTCCTCCGGCGCAGTCGAAGTCGTCCTCCTCGACGTCTGGCTGCCCGGCATGGACGGCATGGAAGCCCTCAGCCGCATCCAGAGCCTCCCGCAGCCGCCGAGCGTCATCATCATATCCGGCCACGGCACCATCGAGACCGCGGTTCGCGCTACCAAGCTCGGCGCTTTCGATTTCATCGAAAAGCCGCTCTCCCTAGAAAGAATTATCGTCCTTGTCCGCAACGCCATCGAGCAGCGCCGCCTGCAGGAAGAGAATCAACTTCTCCACACCGAACTTGGCCATCGCTACCGCATCGTGGGCGACAGCGTGCCCATGAAAGCGCTGCGCCAGCAGATCGCCATCACCGCCCCCACCAACGGCCGCGTCCTGATCTACGGAGAAAGCGGCACGGGAAAGGAACTAGTCGCCCGCTCGCTGCACGCCGCAAGCCTCCGCAACAAAGCCTTCTTCGTGGAAGTAAATTGCGCCGCTATCCCCGAAGAACTCATCGAATCTGAACTCTTCGGCCACGTAAAAGGAAGTTTCACCGGCGCCAGCGAAGACAAGATCGGCAAATTCGCCAAAGCTGATGGCGGCACGCTTTTTCTCGACGAAGTCGGCGACATGAGCCTCCGCACCCAATCCAAAGTCCTCCGCGTCCTCGAAGAGCAACGCTTCGAGCGCGTCGGCTCCAACCAAACTCTCCACGTGGATGTCCGCGTCATCGCCGCCACCAACAAAAATCTCGAACAGGAAATCGCTCGCGGCGCCTTCCGCCAGGATCTCTTCTACCGCCTCAACGTAATTCCCTTCTTCGTTCCGCCCCTGCGCGATCGCAAGGAAGATATTCCAGTCCTCTCGCGATATTTTCTAGCGGAGTTCAGCGCTGAATACGGCAAGAAGACGCGCGAGTTGACGGACGGCGCAATGGAAATCCTGCTCCGCTACCCCTGGCCCGGCAATGTCCGTGAATTAAGAAACCTGGTGGAGCGCCTTGTAATCGTCTGCCCGCAAGCCCGCATCGAACCGCACCACTTGCCGCCCGAACTCTTCCGCGGCGTAGCCGAAAGCCCGCAGCAACCCTACTCCACCCTGCACGAAGCACGCAGCGCCTACGAACGCGAATTCATCCTCCGCAAGCTTCAGGAGCACCGCTGGAACATGACCCAAACCGCCTCAGCCTTAGGGCTAGAGCGCTCCCACCTCTACCGCAAAATGAAATCCCTAGGCATCGCCGCCCCCGAATAATGGTGTAGGGGCGGCTTAACGCCGCCTTCTTGGGTGCTCCGTTATGCCGCCGGCCATTCGTACTTGAGGGTGCCCCATCCTTTCCGCGTAGTTTGCGGAAAGGGTGGGTTCTTACGATCTAATGCCAACACTTTCCGACTCTTCTCTTGGTTTTCTCTTGGTTTTCTCTTGGTTTCTCTTGCCGTCTCTTAGCTTGTCATCCCGACCGGAGTGGCCGGCTTTTTCTTTCGCGCCGTCCGCGGCGCGCCGGCCACGGAGCGGAGGGACCGTGGCAACCAATGAACCGTTTCACAACCCGCAGCCACACGCTTCCCCTGTGTTAAATCCGATTCTTCTCAGCGAACTCTGCGAACTCAGCGTTACTCTTTCTCCGCCTCTCCGTCTTTCTCTGTCTCTTCCCCGCTAAACTGCTTCCCCTGATCCTCCGCCAACGCCTCCAACTGCGAATGCCAATCCAGCTCCCGCACCTTCCCCGGATTCTCCCGCCAGTCCGCCACCACCTTCACAAACATCTCCAAATAGATCTTGGTCCCCAAAAGCTTCTCCAATTCCTTCCGAGCCTCGGTCCCAACCCTCTTCAACATGTCGCCCTTATGTCCAATCAAGATCTTCTTCTGTGAATCCCGCTCCACATGCAACGTAGCGTGAATCTTCAGCAGCGTCGGCCCCTCTTCATACTTGTCAATGATCACCGCCAGCGCGTGCGGCACCTCGTGATACGTCAATTGAATCGCCTTCTCCCGAATCAACTCCCCCGCCAGAAACCGCTCCGGCTGGTCCGTAATCTGATCCTCCGGAAAATAAGCCTCGCCCTCCGGCAGCGCCTTCAGAATCTCCTTCACCAGCGCGTCGCACCCATCACCCTTCAACGCCGAGATCGGCACCAGCGCCGCAAACGGAAACGCCTTCCCGAAAGCATCCAGCAGCGGCAACAGCTTCGGCCTGGGCACGCGGTCAATCTTGTTCAACGCCAAAATAGTCTGGGGTGGCCTACCCTTCGCGTCGTTTGCGAAGGGTGGGTCCGCTCTTTGGAAGCGCTCCGCCCTCTCGATGAGCAGCGAATCCGCATGCGGCATAGTCCGGCTCGCATCCACCATCAGCAGCAGCACATCAATCCCTTCCAGCGCCGCCGCCACCTCCCGCATCATCTGCCGGTTCAACGCCGTCGTGCCCTCATGCAACCCCGGCGTATCAATAAACACAATCTGCCCCTCCGGCTTCGTCACAATTCCCTGAATCCGGTTCCGCGTAGTCTGCGGCTTCGAAGTAACAATCGCCACCTTCTGTCCCACCAGCCGGTTCACCAGCGTGGACTTCCCCGCATTCGGCCGCCCGATAATGGCCACAAACCCCGCCTTAAACCCCTTCTTCGCCTCTGCTTTTTTCTGTCCCATACCCTCGCTCATTTTGTCTCCGCAAGCTTCCGCACACACAGGCATCCTTCGCCATGTCGAAACCGAAGCCGCCCTGTTAATGGTATCGCGGGAATCACTCCAACGCGCACTGAAACTGGGTAATGGGTCGGTCTCCGATTGCCGCGTTAGTCAGGAGTTGAGTTCCGTTTCGCAGAGCGGTGGATAGGGAGGATTATCAGTGGAAAAGGTCTAAAGCGATTTCCGCGACTCTGCGTCCAAAAAGAAGCCCAACCAAGAATACGCCTGCCGCGATAAGCAAACTGCTCGCGACAGTCAGCGCGCCAGAAAAGACGCAGCCGACAAAGGCAACGAATGCGACTAAAATGGCCACAAGAATGTCGAGTTGTCGGTCAAAACTCATCGGACGTTAGAGGCATCCTGCCACGCGGTCGGACTGCCGAGGATCGAGACCCACATTCCGGTTACGGCTAGCGACAATACACCGAATAAATCCATCAAGTCGCAGGAAATTCCGACAGGCGGGACAAAAGGAGAGAGGCGCTCGGCAACCTCACAAGCGCCTCCTCTACTACTTCAACGTAAACCGTACCTCACTGGATCACCTCCTTCTCGGCAAAAACGCCGATGTCGACACGAATGCCG
>Ga0210399_10002046_pt1 | contig 15692 bp, 9 predicted proteins | sample IncBWC14MmetaG_FD_150865 | JGI IMG/M metagenome (GOLD analysis project Ga0210399, IMG submission 150865) | Forest soil microbial communities from Barre Woods Harvard Forest LTER site, Petersham, Massachusetts, United States - Inc-BW-C-14-M | ecosystem: Environmental > Terrestrial > Soil >...
GCGGCAACCAGTGCCCGTAACTCGCCCGGCACACCCGCTGTCTAGCGCCTGGTCGCCCGCGCGTCTGACACCGATCCGCGCTCGCCATGCGGCAGATGCGGATGCGCCCGGCAGGACGCTGGATCTTGAATCGAAGGGGCGTTCTTCGCCAACGCTGCATCATGAAGCCCTTGGTGCTGTAAATAATACATATGCGTATACTGCTGGCCCAGTCCTGCAGCTTGCTGGACGGATGTCTTAATCGAAACGAACACAGAGCCTTCGCCTGGGGCTTTGTTATACTCTTCGTAGGGATGGTAATCGCTGCGCTCATGCTAGCTGTCCTCGCTATGCGGCGTGAGCGCGCGAAGCAAAGCTCCAGTACAGAAGAGGCGCCTAAAGCTAAACTGCCAGATGTTTATACTCGCGCCAAACCATATGCAGCAGTCTTGAAAGCAAGCCTTCAAATGCTTGTCGGGGTCATCGCCGTGTCCGTAGTGGGCTGGCAATACCTGTTTTTCTCTGTCAAGGATCCGACAAAACTGATTCTTAACGGCATAAGCATAGGTCTAGCAGCAGCTGCTGCCCTGGAACTTGCGTACACGCTATTCACGCCCGGGCCAGATGAGGCACTTGATCCGCTGATGCTTGCATTGTCTGCAACTCTGCTGCTCAAGCTTACCCAGCTATCATCATCTGTCTCGACCGGTCAAGCGGTTGCGCTTTTGTTGCTTGGACTATTGCTCGCTGCCCTTTTCGCTACGCGGCTAATGTTGGCTGAACGAGATGAGGAGGATGAACGCCCGAAAATATGGTGGGTCCCTGATCGGAGGAAAAAGCACGATAAGAAATCTTAAACCGTTCCACTGGATACATGGACGTGGTTGATACCACATCCGCTATTCGGCATGAGTGCGTGTTGCAACGCTGCCAGCGGAGGTCTCAACGCGCCAATCTACCCAGTCGGCATGAGCCCTGCGGACGCGACCGGACGGGCCGCGCCGGACGGTGCCGTCGGTCGCTGGTAAGCCCGGCCGGCCTAGTCTGCGGCCCTGGCAAGACCGCTCGACGGCGTGCTCCCGTCTGGTTGCCGCGCTGCCCGTCTGCCTCTGTCCCGCTTGCTTAGCATCTACGTCGATGTCGTGGGTAACCGCAGCCCGATCGCGATCGTCGGGGGACAGCCCGTCCGACGCCGAGGCGTCCGCATTAGTGCCGACGTCTACCTATGCGTTACCAACCAGGGACCTTCCCGGCACCCCGCCCCCCGGGCATGACAGCTACCGGATCTCGCGGAAGATGGCGAGTCATCCCCGGAAACCCGGCGGCCGCGACTTCGCCGAAGTGGCCCTGTCCGGCCCGCCTATGACCCACCCCGATAGCATTAGGCCCCACCAAGGCCCGAAATGATACCATATCTTTTTTCGAATCTTACCATTTGAGCTGCGAGCCCCGTTACGGAATCGAACCGTAGACCTTCTCCTTACCATGCATGCCGGTTCTGTCCTATAACGTCCGGTTGAGTCGGATTACCGCAGGTCGGACGGATACCGGTGTCTGCGCCCGTCGTGCTGTGTCTGCTGCTGCCTGGCGCCGTTGTCGCTTGGTTTGTCACTGCCTTAACGAGCTTCAGCAAACGGGTGTATCTGAGGATTATGACAGCGAGACCTCATGGGCAGGTCGTCTGGTACGACTCAGATTGAACGTACGTGCTCCACTGCTGCCGGGTCATCGAACCACCAGCGATTGCGCAGACGCGATTGATGATGTCATGGGTCAGGGCAACTCCCCACAGCCGGGTCGCGCCGTCACCCGTGGCAGCCAGGATGGTGCCGTCGGGGCTGAAGGCGACGTCGCCGATGCCGGTGGTGTTGGCGGCCAGGGTCGAGCCGATCTGTTCGCGGCTGGCGACGTCCCAAAGCCGGATGGCGCCGTCCTCGCCGGCGGTCGCCAGGACCATGCCGTCAGGGCTGAACGCGATGGCATCGACCGAGCCGACTCCGACGTTGACCGCGCTGCCGATCTGATGCTGAGTGGCCACGTCCCACAGGGTCGCGCCGGTATCCGTGGCAACAGCGATCATGCTGCCGCCTGGGCTGAAGGCCATGTCGTTGATCGTTCCCCTGCCGGAGGCCAGTGGCGCGCCGACCGGGCGCTGCGTCGTTGCGTTGAACAGCCTGACCTGCTCATCCGCGGTCGCGATCAGCCTGCCGTTGGGGCTGAAAGCCACTGCGCTGAGGGAATTGTCGCCGTTGCTCATCGGGCGGCCGACTAGGCGGAGTGTCTGGGTATCCCATAGCCAGGCCTTCCCGGCGGCGTCGCCTTGACCGTCGCCGCTGCCGATAACGAGGTATTCCCCGTCGGGACTGAACGAAACCGCCTGCTCCGACGTGCTCCCGTCGGGCGCAGACCGGCCGATCTGGCGGCGGCTGGCAACGTTCCACAATTGCGCGCTTATTCCGGCAGTGGCAAAGGTCTTACCGTCAGGGCTAAAGACCACCCCTTGGGCGGGCTCGGTAATCCGGACCGGCCTGCCGATCTCCCTGCGGGTAGATAGATTCCACAACCCAGCACCGTGAAGCGTGCTGGCGGCGAGTATCTGGCCGTTGGGGCTGAAGGTGACCGCTCCCAACGCGCCGCCGATGAGCGCGCCGATCGGGCGGGCGATCGCGACGTCCCAGAAATTGACAGTGGAACCGTCCGCGGTGATCACCATGGTGCTGTCGGGAGTGAACCCGAGAAGCGTAGTCGCGTCGACCGTTACCGGCCCACCGAGTTCCTGGTGGCTCGCGACGTCCCACAAAGCGACCGCCGAAGCCGAGATTCCCGCCTCGTCCGGAGTGATGGTCGCCAGGATCTGGCCGTTCGGGCTGAAAGCAACTCCATTCGCCGCAGCGTCCAGCGGTTTACCAATCTCGTGACCAGTGGTCACATCCCAGAAACTGACCGAATTTCGTCCAGTCACAGCTAGGATCTTGCCGTCGGGGCTAAAGGCGGCGACAGGAAAGTAGTCGTTGATCGAAAGGGCCCCCATGGTTGGCCCTACAAGCCGCTCGGTAGCGACGTTCATGATCCGCACGGCGGCATCGCCAATACCCACGGCGAGGAGCTTCCCGTCCGGGCTGAACGCCAACGGCACAGCATCGCGAACTGTGGCGCCGATCTTGCTTCGTGTCGCGACATTCACGAAGCGTAGATCATTGTTCCCCGCTTCGGTGGCCAGGATTTTCCCGTTCGCGCTGAAGATGGCGGAACCGATACGCTCAGCCGCGATCTTGAATCGCGGGCCTATGGGGCGGCCTGCGTTAATGTTCCAGAACCAAGTCGAAAGACCTGCGCCTCGGGCAAACGTAATGGCAGTGCCGTCGTTCTCGAACCAGATCGGCCCGGGGTCCAGGCTGTTGGTGATCCGCGCGGGTTTGCCGATCTCGCGCCGAGTCGCGGTATCCCAGATCTGAGCGGTCTGAAATTTTCCTGAATCTGTCGCGGCCATCGTCGCAAAGCGCTTGCCATCGGGACTGAACGCCAGAGTTTCCGCATTTCCGCCGCTGACGGCGAGGGGCGCCCGCTCGGGCTGGGCGAGGACGTCGAGCAAGCTGGTCTGAGCCTCCGCGGTGGGGTCGATCTTCCACGCGGCCGCGGCCAGCGCGGCGGCTGTCACCGGGTTGGTCCCGTCGAGTACTTCGCTTTCGGCGGCGAGCTGGTTGGACACAGCCGCATTGCGCTGCTGGTTTGCGGTCTTGTCTGCCGTTGCGGCTATTCCTGCTCCGGCCAGGGAGAGCACGAGCAGCAGCGCCAGTGCCAGCACAGCAACCCGCCGGGTGCGGGCGCTGCGGTTGGCATGCTGGCGGCTGGCCGCCAAGAACGCTGGCTGGTCACCGGTCAGGGCCGGGTAACGGGCCGGGTCGGCCACCCAGCTCGCCGCCGCCCGCTCCACGGCGGCGAGCTGGCTCCCCCGGTACAGGAAGGAAGAATCCCGCCCATGCTCGGCCCATCCGGTGGCGTCTTCCTGCAACTGGGTGTAGAGGATCCAGTTGGCCTGCTCGCCGTCGAGCCAGCCGCGCAGCCTCGGCCACGCGCGCAGCACCACGTCGTGCGCGATCTGAGCCGTGTCGCCGTCCAGTACCAGCAGACGGCTGCTGGCAAAGGCCTCGAGCACGGTGCCTAGCGTGCGCCGGGCGGCATCGCGCCGTCCCGCGGCCAGCTCGGCCCGGGGCAAGGCGTGGCGGCCGAGCTGACCGTCCGGGCCGACCAGGACCAGGGCCTGGAAGATCTCCCTGGTGGCTTGCTGCCCCGCGTCGGGCAGGGCCTGGTACACCGCCTCGGCGCCGAACTCGACGCTGCGGGCGACGCCGCCGGTCTCGTGATACCCCGGTACGGTCACGCGGTTGCCGTCGCGCCGTTGCCACGTCAGCATCATCGCCTGGGAGAGCAGCGGCAAGACTCCCTCGGCCTCGTCGCGGCCCGCCGTGCGCAGGTCCGCGAGGACCGTGTCGGCCAGGTCGGGGTCGAGCTGGAGCCCGGCCGCGGCCGCCGGGCCGGTGATCGCCTCCCGCAGCTCCGGCCCCGTCATCGGGCCCACCACGAATATGCCGTCCTGCATCAGCCGGGCCAGCCCGGCGTGGGCTGCGCACCGGGCCCAGAAATCACCGCGGACCGCGATGATCACCATGGCCGCTGGCTCACCGCGCGGCCCGAACGGCTGGCTCGCCGCCGCGCAGACAGCGGCGATGAACGCTTGCTGGCCGCCGTCACCGCGGCCAGCGGCCAGGGTGAAGACTTCTTCAAACTGGTCGACGACCAGGAGCAGCCGCCCAGGCCGGACCGCGGCGGGCGGGCGGGTGCCGTTACCCCGGCCCGCACCGTCCATGATGGCCTGGCCGACCACGAGATGGGCTCGGTCAGGATCCGCCGCGAGCCGGTGCCTGACGGCCGCGGCGTCGCCGTGGCCCAGCGCGGCCAGGCGGGTCGCCAGCTCGGTCAGCGGGTCGCCCGTCGGCGTCATGACGACGCGGGGCCAACCACTGGCACCCTCCAGCTCGATGCCCGCGGTCAGCGCTGGGAGCAGGCCCGCGTGCAGCAGGGACGACTTGCCCGCTCCGGATGCGCCAGACACCACGACCATGCTCGGTCCGGCCAGGCGTCCCGCCAGCTTGGCGATCAGCTCGGCCGTGAGCTGCTGGCGGCCGAAGAACACCCCTGCGTGCTCTTGGTCGAACGGGAGAAGACCTCGATAAGGGCATTCGGAGTCCCGGCGCGGGCCTGGCCTGTCGGGGCGGCGCTGCGTGTGCGCTGCCTGGTAATCGCCCGCCTGGACCAGGAAGGCCATCTCGGGGTACGCGCCGCTCAGGGTCTGGGCAGCGGAGATTACGTCGTTCCGCAGCCGGTCGTTGCCGGTCTGGATGGCGCTGTCCAGCGCACTGCGCATCGCGCCGGTTTCAGCGAACACTTCGGCGATCTCGGTTCGCAGCACCGCAGCACGCTGGTCCTGCGCGGCCAGGGCCCGCTCGATGCGCCAGTAGATCTCGCGTTCCAGATCGTGCGGCGACAGCGGACGCTCCTGGCTGCCGGCCCGCACGCCGTCGATCGCGGCGGAGATCAGGTCGACGAGCACGACCCGGAACGACAGCGATCCCAGGGTCGGACCTTGCGACATCTCTCCGGCCACCGCGCTGAATGCGCTTGCGCACAATAGTGACAGCAAAACGGCCGGAGGAATATCGCGCAGGTCACCCGCGCCGTCCGCGACGCGCTCGATCCGAGCACGTACAGCATAACGAAAGTCGCGGATCTGCTCACTGTCGGCGATCAAACGCGGCTCATCTGGACGGCCTGTACCCATCAAGACCCACCCCCCGCGGGGAGCATAACCCTCCGATAGTGCCGAGAAGAGGACAATTTAGTTTTTCCGTTCCCACGCCACGCACACCGTTAGCATGACTGCCATGGCGGGACAGGCCAGACAACTCCTCTGCGAGCGGTACCGGCTGATCGAACCCGTCGGGAGAGGGGCCATGGGCGTGGTCTGGCGCGGCTACGACGAAATCCTCAAGCGCTCAGTGGCGGTCAAGGAGATCCTGCTGCCAGAAGGGCTGGACAGGGCCGAACGCGACTACCTGATCGCACGGACACTGCGCGAAGCGCGGGCCGCGGCACGGCTGCACCATCCGGGCATCGTTACCGTTTACGACGCCATCCAGTTCGACAACGTGCCGTGGACTGTCATGGAATTCGTCTCCGGCCCCTCGCTACAGGACGTCATCACGCGCGAGGGACGCTTGCCATGGGAGCAGGTCGCCGAGCTCGGCATGAACCTAGCGGACGCTCTCGCGCACGCGCACGCGGCCGGCGTCGTCCACCGCGACCTCAAGCCCAGCAACGTGCTCCTGGCCGGACGCCGCACGGTGCTCACCGATTTCGGCGTGGCTCGCATCCTCGACGCCACCACTGAGCTGACCGCCGAGGGAGCACTCATCGGAACGCCGCAGTACATGGCGCCGGAACAGGTAGACGGCGAATCGGTACAGGCTCCGGTCGACCTCTGGGCGCTCGGTGCGACCCTGTACACCGCGGTGGAAGGATGCCGACCGTTCGACGGGCCGACCCTGACCGCCGTCCTAGCCGCCATCCTCAATCGGCCGCCGCCGATCCCCGAGCATGCCGGCCCGATGGCGCCCGTAATCAATGCGCTGCTGAGCAAGGCACCGAGCCAGCGGCCGGACGCCGTCGCGCTGACCCGGCAGCTGGCCGCCCTCCTGCGTCCCGGCCCCCCTCCGCTGGCCGTCAGGTCACCGGGGACGGCACGGCCGACCGAGCCGGCCACGGTCGTCCCGACAGTCCGGCAGGAATCGCCGTTCCGTGCCGCCGTCCTCGACGGCCATGGCGGGAGGGTGTACTCGGTAGCGTTCAGCCCGGAGGGCGGGGTGCTCGCCAGTGGCTGCGACCAAGGGGTCAAGCCGGACGGATCGCTGGTCAAGGGCGGCCGCCGGGTCCGGCTGTGGGACGTGGCCCGCCAGACCTGTATTGCTACCCTGACCGGTCCCGAGGGCGCCGCATCCTGCGTGGCGTTCAGCCCGGACGGCGCCATGCTCGCCAGCGGTAACTCAGGCCAGCCGACGCACCTGTGGCGCTTGGGGGGCCGGTTCCGCAAAGGCCCGATCATCCTGGCCGGCGATACCGATGTGATGTCGGTGACGTTCAGCCCCCGCGGCGCCTTGCTCGCCACAGGTAACTGCCATAAGACGGTCCGGCTGTGGGACGTGACCGCACGCACCTGCCTTGCCACCCTCAGCGGCCACAGTGGGTGGGTGCACTCGGTGGCGTTCGGTCTGGACGGCGGCATACTGGCCACCGGCGGCGGTGACCACACGATCCGCTTGTGGGATGTGGCCGCCCGTACCTGCATTGCCACCCTGGCCGACCACGGCGAGATCGTACGCGAGGTCGCGTTCAGCCCGGACGGGGCGACCCTAGCCAGCGGGAGCGTCGACACCACCATCCGGCTATGGGACGTGGCCACCCGCACATGCGTCGCGGTCCTCACCGACGGTTTTACCCCGGTGTTCTCCGTGGCGTTCAGCCCTGACGGGTCGCTGCTCGCCAGCGGCGGCCCCGACAGCACGGTGCGGCTCTGGGAGGTGGCCACTCAGACCCGCGTCGCCACTCTGACCGGCCACACCAAGGCGGTGAGCTCGGTCGCGTTCAGTCCGAACGGCAGCACGCTCGCCAGTGGCAGCTATGACAGGACAGTGCGCCTTTGGCGGCTCCGCTGAGTTGCCTGCCTTCAGGATAGGGCGGGAGAATGCGGCGCGATCAGCATGAGCCGAGTCCCGAATGTAACTGAGGCATCCAAAGTCGACCTGAGCGGGAGCGGTCCACGCATATCCGATGCCAACTCCATCAGTGCGGTAACGGCGAGGCGATAGGCCGTTCCCGGGTCCGCGTTGAGTCCGTCAGTGATCAGTGCCTCCATGACTGACTGCGGCAGATGGTACTGGAGCCGCGAGGACTCGAATACCGGCAACCCGACTTCAACGTCCTGGGTGTCTGAGCCCAGTCTGACCAGAACGCCCAGCAGCAGCGCGGCATTCTCGTAGGCCGCCGACCGGTAGGCGATTTCCTGGGCGGCGCGGATGAGGAGCATCGTCTGTTCGTCGCTGTCGGCCGCAAACTCGCTAGCGTGCGACAGGAGGAAAGCGCCGGCAGCCGATGGCGCCGCCGCACTAGCGGCCATGGCCCGCAGGACCAGCGAGTGGACCCGGGTCTGCGGCCTGATCTGCTCGTCCACGGATATGCCGTCGAGCGCGGTGAGGGCATCCTCCTGCCTTCCGAGCGCCAGGTAAGCCGCTGCCAGGCCAACGGTTACCTCGGCTTCGCAACTCGGCCCGAATGCGCCACCCAGGAGTTCCTTGGCCTCAAGCGCGGTGCGCAGCGACGCGTCGAGTTCGCCCGCTCGTCGCTGGGCCACGGACAGGTATCCAAGGCAGAAACTATGAGCAAGCGTCATCCCTTCCATGCTGAAGCAGCGGGCCGCTTCGGCCAGCAACCGGATTGCCCGATGCGGATCGTCGCGGTAGAGGTAAAGCAGAGCCTGACGGACGTTCAGGTCGCCGAGGGTCGAGAGCTCGATCTGCCCGGGAATCGCGGCTATCTCGGCCAGGCAAAGGTCAGCCTGGTCGAACCTGCGGGCCTCGATCAGGCAGCCGAGTAGAGTCAGCAAGCCGTGCCTGAGCTGCACGGGATCACCGAGGTCTCGCAGCACTTGGACACTGCGGTGTGCAATGTCGATCGACTCGGCGTAGCGTCCCTGATAGGCGAGAAGATTGGCCAGGATGCCGAGAGCCTGCCCGCGTTCGGCAAGGGTCAGCGGCGTGCCTTCGTCACGCGCTTTGGCCAGGAACCGGCAGCCATAGTCTGATAGCGAGCGGATATGCCAGTACGGCCAGATGCCGGCTGCCAGGCGTACCTGGTCGGCAGGCAATTCCTCATTCCCCTCGAGCGCAGCGCGTATCAGCGCGAATTCCACGTCGAGGTGCTCGATCGTTTCTGGTTGCTGAAAGTCCGTTTCGTTCCGCTGAATAATTTCAAGAGACCAGTACATGAGCCGCCGGGTCGCGTGCCTACGGTCTGCCGGATCCAGCTGCCTGACGGCGAAGTTCCGCACCACCCCCAGGACCTTGAACCGGACCTCGCCCGTCTCATCCGTTTCTCGCGATACCAGTGACTTGTCGGCAAGCGTAGCGACCAGGCGTTCACCGCTTTCGAGTTCGTCGTGTGCCACGGTGGCACCGCACCGGAAGGTGAACGGCGCGGGCAAGATGGCGAGCCGGCTGAGGGCACGTTGCTCGGCTGGCTCGAGCAGGTCCCAGCTCCAGCTGATGGTCGCCTCGATCGCCTGATGGCGGGGGACTTCCCGGCGGCCGCCGCTCAATATGCCCAGACCGCGCCCGACGCTCGCTGCTATGTCACGGACCGGCAGCGTGCGCGCCCGGGCAGCGGCGAGCTCGATGCACAGCGGAATGCCGTCGAGCGCGCGGCACAGCTGCGCTACCTGTGCGACCTGTTCCGAGCTCAGCTCGGGTTGCTCGCCGCGCGCCCGGCCGAGCAGGCGCATGAACAACTCGACGGCGTCGCCTGGCTCGGATTCCGGCGGGTCGGGTTTCGCGACCGGCAGCGGCTCGACGGTCATGACCCATTCGTCCGGCAGATGCAAGGGCTCCCGGCTGGTAGCGAGAATGCGGACGCCCGGGCAGGCACTCAGTATGCGCGTGACCGCCGTGGCGGCGGAGGTTATGACGTGCTCGCAGTTGTCGAGGATTATGAACGCAGGCGTGTCGGCGAGCACGGCACCGAGTCTGGCCAGAACATCGGCGTACTCTCCGGTGCCACCGGCATCGTCGAGAATCAGGATGCCGAGCATGGGAAGCACCGGTTCGCCGGCCCGGACGCGCGAGAGGTCAGCGAACCAGGGGCCCGCCAGAGAGAGCGGGAGCGACTCGGCAAAGCGCAGGCACAGCGCGGTCTTGCCGATGCCGCCCGGCCCGACGACCGTTACCAGTCTCCGGCTTTCAAGCAGTTGCGCGAGTGCGGACAGTTCCTCGCGCCGGCCCACGAACAGCGACGGTGAGCGAGGCGAGATCGCTGGCCTGAGCCCGGCCGCGAGCCGCGCCGGGTCGTCCTGGCTGGCTCGCCATCCTGCGTTGCCGGGCATTTCTTTGCGCTGGAGCAGGTTCTCGATGGGTCTCTGCCGGGCTTGCAGGGCCCGGTAGGTCGCGGCAAGCTCCCGGAGTTCACCGGATGGCCCGCCAAGACGGGCCACCGCAGTGATAAGCGAAGGGTGCGGTGCGGACTCGTAGTCGCCCTTCTCAATACGCCGCACGACGGTCGCGCTGATGCAGCCTTCCGCAGCGAGAGCCTGCTGCTGGATTCCAGCGCGTTCCCGCCAGGCACGCAGTTCCCGTCCCATCCTGGCCATCAGTTCCGCGCGCTCGCGGCGGATAGCCTCACGGGCCGCTTCAAGGCGCTTGCGGGCATCGTCTTGCCCGTTACCGCCCTCCTCGTCCACGAACTGCCCCTCCCATCAGCCACCGCGATGGCCGACCCTGCCAGCAACCGAACGCTTCCCACCGAACCGTTGGTTCGGTACCGCCCCCTCGCCGAGCATAGGGGGTACGGGCTCCACAGGGGCTGTAACAGGCGGAAATGGACGAATACACGTCGAGATCGAAGAACCTTCTTAGCAATAGCCGTCCACCTGCGAAGCACAACGCGATCTTTAGGAACAGGAGTAGTCATGATGCGATCGATAAAGTCGGCGGCCACGCGGCAGGAGAAAGCCGTCTCGGCGCCGCGGGACTCCAAGCAGGGCCGTACAAAGCGAGTCCTGTCGAGCATTTCGGCGCTTACCGCCGCGATCACCGTCGTCATCGGAATCGTACTGACCCTGGCGCCGGGCGCCGACGCGGCCGCGTTCCCGTATGGTGTCTACGCGCCGAACAAGATAAACGCGACCCAGGCTCAGGGATGGGCGAATCTGAGCAGGGACTGCAGCGACACCTACGGCTGCTACAACTACATTCAGATCGAGGTCCTTCGGTGGGATGGCCCACAATACGTGAACGGATGGTGGGCCAACAGCAACGGATGGAACAGCATAACCGCGAATCTGCTTCCGGGATGCTATGACTACCGCACCAGGACCGACAGCTACAACTACGCCGTGGGCGATGTCGGCGGTGGCGCCAATGTCGAGCAGGTCGGCGTGACCGCAAACGGCCAGAAGATCTACGAGTGGCATCTCGAATGGAATTCTGGCTGGGCGAGGATCTGCCGGTAACTCAGTGCCAGGACTGGCGGCTGGGGCGTGATAGCGCGCCTCGGCTGTCAGTCATTTACTAAAAACGTCGCTGCTGAGTCGGGAAATGCCAGCACGGGACTGGGCCCCCCGCCTTCTGCGAGGCCGCGCTTGTTGGCCCACTGCGGGCCGACCGTCCGTGCCCGGTACTACCTCGCCACCCGGCCCGCGTTGCACAAGTTGCGTTGCCATTGTAAGACAAATTGTCTTACAATGGTGGGCATGACTGACACGATAACCATCCGCACTGACGACGAGACCGAACACGCCCTTGACGTGCTAACCCACGACGGCAGCTCGCGATCGGCCGCGATCCGGCAGGCCGTGCTCGACGCAGCCCGCCGCCGCGAACGCGCCGCCGAGATGCGCCGGGCCGTGCTGCGCATGGACCTCGGCGAGCCTGACGGCGTCAACGTCGCGGAAGAGCTGGCTCGCGATCGCGCCAGCGAGCGCTGATGATCTATCTGGACTCGGCGGCAGTCGTCAAGCTCGTCCACGCCGAGCCGGAATCGGCCGCGCTGCGCAGCTGGCTGGATGAACGAGCCGAGATCCAGTGGATCAGCTCGGTGCTGACCGAGATCGAATCCTTCCGCGCGCTCGCCCGGTACGCGCCGGAGGCAGCCTCTCGCCTGCCCGCCGTGCTGGACCAGATCGACCTGATCGACCTGGACCAGCGCATCCGGATGCTGGCCCAGACGGTCACCCCGGTGACGGTGCGCAGCCTAGATGCCATCCACCTCGGCACGGCTCTGCGCTATCGCTCATCACTGACCTCGTTCGTGACTTACGACAAACGGCTGCTAGACGGTGCTCAGGCAGCGGGCCTGCCCATCGACTCCCCTGCCTGACAACCGGCCGCGGAGCGCCTATCAATGCGCGGCAGCAGACACGGGCTGCCCCGAGACATCGGCCAACCGGCAGCCTCGCCAGATGCGCCCATCCAACGCGATCGCTTCGTCCCCCCGGGAGCCCGTGACAAGCCAAGTGACAACGGCCCCAGGCAGCGGCAGCTGCAGTCAGACGTCCTGAGACGGTCCCATCACCTTGATCTCTGCTGATTCGACCCGAGGCGACCGGGCCGAACGAATCCCATTCTCCGTTGCACGGAGACGGCCAGCGGACGAATCTCGGGCATATCCGGCTGCTCTGAGGCATCGAGTCAGATAACACGAGGTCAGAGAGACGCAAGCACCTGAGTACTTCGCGATATTCCAGGTACCAGCGAGACGTTAGCGGGACTCGCACCGCTTGTTTAGTCTCTTGATCTTGAAATCAGCCGACAAAGAGGAGTTCGAAAAATCAAGTTGACCTGGAGCCCCGTTACGGAATCGAACCGTAGACCTTCTCCTTACCATGGACACTTGATCATCCACCGGCCAGCAATGACCTCTGACAATTAGCCATTTTAACTGCTAGTCCTTGTCCTGAAGAGTCTGGGAGTGGCTGGGCGAGGCTGGCCGTGGTCACCACTGATTGTCACCACCACAGGTTAGACTGCCATCATGACCACCCGGCGCCGGCGCGGCGAAGACGGCATCTCCTTCGAACACCGCGGGCCCTGCAGCGACCCGCACCGCCACCGGCACTGCCCCGGCCTGTGGCGCGGCGAGCTAACCGTGGGCTATACGGGCGACGGGAAGCGCCAGCGGCGGAAGGTCAGCGGCAAGACCAAGGCCGCCGTGGTGGATAAGCTCCGCGACCTGCACACCCAGCTCGACAAAGGGGTCACCCCCAAGGCCGGCTACGCCTACTACACCGTCCGGCAGGCCGCCGAGGACTGGCTCGCCCACGGCCTGGACGGCCGCTCCCCCAAGACCATCACCAAGAACCGCAACGTGCTCGAGCCGATCCTGACCGTCATCGGCGCCCGGAAGCTCCGCGACCTGTCCGCGGCCGACGTGCGGCAGGCGCTGGCCGCCATGGCGGCCGGGTACTCCACCGCGGCGGTGAGCATGGGGCACCTCGCGCTCAAGCGCGCCATCCGGCACGCCGAAGCCAACGACCTGGTGACCCGCAACGTCGCGGCCCTGGCCGACACCCCTAAAGGCCAGGACGGGCGGCCATCCAAGTCGCTGACCCTGGACCAGGCCGTGGCGGTGATCACCGCGGCGGCGACCCTGCCGGTGACGGAACTGCGGGCCGGCCTGAAGGACGTCCGCCGCCCGGCCGAACTCATGCACGCCTACATCGTGCTCAGCCTGCTGACCGGGATCCGCACCGAGGAAGCCCGCGCATTGCGCTGGGCGCACGTGGACCTGGACGGCGACCCGGCCGCCCGCCCTCCCGTGCCACCGCACGTGGCCGTGTGGCGGTCGGTCCGCACCCACGGCGAGACCAAGACCGAGCGGTCCCGCCGCACCCTCGGCCTCCCCCAGGTGGCGGTCCAGGCGCTGCGCGCCTGGTCCGCCAGCCAGGCCGGCGAGCGGCTCGCAGCCGGGGATGGCTGGCAGGACACCGGGCTGGTGTTCACAAACCATCTGGGCGCCGCGCTGGACGCGGGCAACGTCCGGAAGATGTTCAAGCGCATCTGCACCGAGGCCGGGGACGGGGACGGCTGGACGCCGCGGGAGCTGCGGACCACCTTCGTCAGCCTGCTCAGCCACCGCGGCGTCAGCATCGAGGAGATCGCCCGCCTAGCCGGGCACGCCTCCACCCGCACCACCGAGATCGTCTACCGGCGCGAGCTGCGGCCGGTGATCACCACCGGCGCCGAGATCATGGACGAGCTCTTCGGAGCAAGCCAGGCCACAGCGCCCGCCAAGCGGGCCTTCACCGGCACGCCCGAAACCCACTTACGACTCGCGCATGCCATTCATGCCAACCCGGCGGAACCGAACCTCTCGGCCTGACCGGTGACAGCCATCAAGGCGACGCGATAGGCCATTACGCAACGCGACCATTCGACGGCAGCCGCCGATTCAGAACGCCGATTTAGTGCGGTTAGCAGTTGGGGTCGCGAGCGGGGTTATCGTGCGCATATCAGCCTGTTCGGGGGCATGGGTCAGGACAGCCTGAGTAACGTGCACGTGAATGGCGGCGTCGAAGGTCTCGCCGGTGAGCGGCCTATCCTGACCTCGGCGAGTCGCACCGAGGGCTCTGGGCGGTCTTGGAATTTCTGCCCGGGAAACGGGTGGGGCCGTAATCTCTCGGCAGGGCCGTGTTGACGGGCCCTGCCGGGCAGAAGGAAGGGATCCGCTTGGAAGCCTGGCACACGTTCGCCACGATCTCGGGTGGCGCCACTGCCGCGCTGACCGGCCTGCTGTTCGTGGCGGTCTCGATCAGGATCACCTCTGTCGCGCAGTCTCAGGAACTGCGGAACCGGGCGGCCCAGACGCTGAGCCTCTTCGGCACGGTCCTTATTATCTCGGTCTTGCTCGCGATTCCCGGGCAGGCGTACCGCACGCTCGGCGCCGAACTGGTCGTTCTCGCCGTGATCGCTGGCGCCGGCCTGTATGCCCTGGACTGGCGCGCGAAGGGCGGCCGGAGCAATCAGGCGGTCGCGCCCGTCCTGGACGCTGTTTCTCCTAACACGATCACGTCGATGCTGCTGCTGGCCGCGGGGATAGTCCTGGTCCTCGGCGGGCGCGCGGGACTGTACGTTCTGGTCGCGCCGGTACTCGCAGCTCTTGCCGGCGGCGTCCCGAGCACCTGGCTGTTCCTGACCAAGATCACGGAATAACGCCGCCAGCCCAGCCGCAGCGGCTGATCATGCCGGTACGTGCGCAGATCAAGGTTCCCGCCGGAGTGACCGGAGACCAGGAACTGCAACGCCCGCCTGCAAATCCGCCGGCTGACCCACAACCAGTACCGGCGCGCCAGAACAGCCGGTCCTAGATGTCCGCAGCCAGACCGACGGTCATCGCCCGCGACGTACCGAACTACGGGTACTTGCGCGGGCGCGCGAAGACTCAGGTTGCTCTCCGTAACAGGCTTCCCCGTCAGCCTGTGTCTTTGGCTGGCAGAGTTCACGGCTGCCGACTGAACACGTGGGCATGACTGAGGTCTCGCGCCTGCGCTCGTAGCGCTCGATCCTGTCCGCGGTCTGAGCGCGCGGCTTAGCCTTGGCGATCTGGTGGACGGGCTCCTCGCGATAATCGAGTGGTGACAGCACCCCTGGAGTATGTCCGCTTCCCAGGGCCGGATCTCTGATCAGGCTGGGTTCCATGTCGGCGTCTTCGGGCTCGTCAACGCCGCCCGTAGGGTTCCTGTGATGCAGCTCACAGGAACCGGAGGGGTGGGCCGAGCCAGTTGACGAATGTGGACGATCCAACATCGCAGTTGCGGGCGCGTGCCCGGGCCGGGGACGCGGATGCGTTCGGTGCGGTATTCGACGCGTGCGCCAAGTCGGTGTACAACCACGCCT
>Ga0210399_10002048_pt1 | contig 15687 bp, 25 predicted proteins | sample IncBWC14MmetaG_FD_150865 | JGI IMG/M metagenome (GOLD analysis project Ga0210399, IMG submission 150865) | Forest soil microbial communities from Barre Woods Harvard Forest LTER site, Petersham, Massachusetts, United States - Inc-BW-C-14-M | ecosystem: Environmental > Terrestrial > Soil >...
TGGTCAATCGTACGACAACACGCACGCTTTAGGAGCATCGACGTGGCGGCACGTCCTCTTTTTGGAAGAGAAGCAGTCCATGGGCCCGCAAGTCGCAGGTATAGAAGAACCGTTTCGTTGGCAGTTCCTCTCCGATGTCTGCAAGCATTGCGAGAACGCCGGATGCCTGGAAGCGTGTCCCACCGGCGCAATCGTTCGCACCGAACTTGAATCGGTATACGTGCAGCACGATATCTGCAATGGCTGCGGTTATTGCGTGGTGTCGTGTCCCTTCGGAGTGGTGGATAAAAGTCATGAGGTCGAAACCGCTTTCAAGTGCACATTTTGCTACGACCGGCAGCGGGACGGGTTAATGCCCGCCTGTGCGAAGGCCTGCCCGACGCGATCGATTCGCTTTGGCGAGCTAGAAGAGCTACGGCAGGAAGCGCACGTTCGTGTCGAAGAGTTACAAGATCGCGGATATAACGATGCGCAAATCTACGATCCAACAGGGTCCAGTGTCGGCGGCACTCACGCGATCTTCGTGATTCTCGGTCAACCGGAGGCTTACAATTTCCCGCCTGCTCCCGAAGTACCCACGATTCACTTGAAATCAGCCTGGAGCGCAGCGCTGGTTTCTGCGCTCATGGTTGTGCTGGTGGTATGCCTGGCTTTCGTGCTTTAGCCGGATGAGGAATTCCTTCGCGTAGATCTCAAACGAGGTTCTTGAGTATGGCTACAAATCGTCAATTCACGGAAGACCGGCTGGACGCACTAAGGGAGGAAGCTGCACGAACTGGGAAAGTACAGGACCACGGGATCGCACCCGTGGGCAGCCCTTTTCCAAAACCGGCTTCTGCGGCGAGTTATCACGGAAATCCTGTGCTCAAACCGCCAACCTGGACGTGGCAAGTTCCCCTGTATTTTTTTGTGGGTGGGGTGGCTGGAATTTCCGCATTACTTGCTCTCGTGGCCCATCTCTTCGGCGATGCTGGACTGCTGCGCGCTGGGCTATGGGTAGGACTCGCAGCCGCGCTGATCTCGGCGCCTCTACTCATCGCAGATTTGGGCCGTCCTGCCAGGTTCTTAAACATGTTGCGGGTCTTCAAGCTGCGTTCAGCCATGTCGGTAGGCGCTTGGACGTTAGCGGGATTTTCCTCTGCAGTGGGCCTGGCAGTCGTTTGCCGCGAACTGATCCTGGCAGGATACGGAAACAACTTCTGGCTCGTGCTCGAATGGCTAGCTGAAATCTCCGCAGCCCTGAGTGGACTGATACTGGCGAGTTACACCTCAGTCCTCTTAGGCGTGACCGCGATCCCGGTTTGGTCTGAAAACCGGAAACTCGTGCCGGTCGTTTTTCTTGCTGGAGGTTTGGGTTCGGCGGGGGCCGTCTTGGAGCTCCTGGGATTCCTTGTGCCAGTTACTCAGTTCATCGGAATTGTCGCCAGTGCGGTGGAGATGTTCGTTGCGATCATTATTGAACTTCGCGGGCGATACGTTGATCGTCCATTACGGGAGGGAGCTGTTGGTTGGTTGACCCGCGCTGGCACTGCATTGGCCGGACCCGTGTCGTTGTTACTCAGAATTTTCTCGGGACACGCCTCTGTGGCTCGCTACCTGGCCGCAGTTTGTTTTGTCATCGGCGCTTTGATTACCCGGTATGCCTGGATTGGGGCTGGGCGAGTCTCCTCACGCGATCCGCAGGCGCTTTTCCGAATCCAGCGACCTGCCCCTAGTGCAGACCGCTCATTAAGCTTTGTCGCGAATCATAGGTAGTGCTCTTGGTCAACGGGAACTCTTTACGCGGCTTGAAGGTCATTCTTAGAGGGCAGGAGAATTTTCCCTTTTCAATGTGCATTCGGTCCTGGCCGATGGTTCGAAAAAGAAAATCAGGGATCTGATGCATCTTCTGTACGAGCATGCAGTTCGATCGTTGTACAGCTCGATGGCTTCACGCGGAAGTTTGGGTTTTGTCGGTTCCATTGCTGACTCCCGCCGCGATAATACCATCGGTTTCTTGTCCTTTGGGAAGGGCATGTTCTCTACCCGGAAGCGACTGTCCCACGGTGCACTGCAGCGCTTCTTCTCGATTTCGATCTGGTCGGCCTAGTGCCGATTGCGTCGAGATCGTCAATCACTTCAGGAGGAATCTGCAGCAGCGAAGACTGAAGATTCTCGCGAAGATGCGCGAGGGAAGACGTTCCAGGGATCAGTAGGATATTGGGCGAGCGCTGCAGAAGCCACGCAAGCGCAACTTGCATGGGTGTGGCCTTGAGCGACGCTGCGGCTGCGTCAAGCGCCGACGACTGCAATGGAGTGAAACCTCCGAGCGGGAAAAATGGAACATACGCTATACCTTGGGCGCCCAGGTCGTCAATGAAAGCATCGTCGTTCCTCTGGGCCACATTGTAGAAATTCTGCACGCAGACAACCTCTGTCATCGCTTGCGCTTCGGCCAACTGCTTGGGAGAAACGTTGCTCAGACCGATATGACGGATCAGTCCCTCCCGCTTGAGTTTGACGAGCACGGTCAGCGGCTCTTCGATCGATTCCTGTCTCGGTTCCGAGAGGCCACCGACCCGAAGATTGACGATATCGAGATGGTCGAGGCCGAGATTCCTCAAGTTGTCATGGACAGCATCCACCAACTCCTGGTGGGAAAGAGCGTGAAGCCAGGATTTGTCTGGACCTCGGCGTGCACCCACTTTGGTGACGATCACGAGATCCTTCGCGTAAGGATGGAGCGCCTGCTTGATGAGCTGATTGGTCACATGAGGCCCGTAGTAGTCGCTGGTGTCAATGTGGTTCACGCCCGACTCTACCGCCTCTCGCAGAACAGCAATGGCGGTATTCACATCTGTCGGCGGTCCCCAGACGCCCGGGCCAGCCAGTTGCATTGCGCCGTAGCCCATGCGGTTCAATGTCATCGATTTGCCGGGCAGAGTGAGACTGCCCGCGCGGTCTTTTTGTTCCATGATTTCATTTCTCCTCATGCGTTGTTCCTCAGCAGTAAGAAGGAAAGTTAAAACGACTCTCCAACCATTTCTTCGCTTTTCTTCCAGAGCGCCTCGGCAGCTTTTGGATCGATGGCGTAACTACGTACACCTTCGTTTGTGGCAACGGGCAGATCGTCTGGCACGATGCTGCCGACGTGACAATCCTCGCAGTACTGGCCGCCGATCTGGTCGGCGGAGGCGACCACAGCAGCCCACACCGAAGTTGCGGCTCCTTCTGGAATTGTCTTCCACTGAAAGGGGCCTTTGCCCTGCGCTGCGCGTTGCTGATTTATCTGGTCGATCATCTTCTCTATTCGGCCAGGATCCTGGTAGCGACCGAGTTCGGTCTGAATGCCTCCCGGATGCACCGCCGCTGCACGCAGACCCCGGTCCCGGTGGCGTTTGTCGAATGCGATCGCGAAGAGAATGTTCGCCGTCTTCGATCGGCCATATGCGACCATGGGGTCATAGGGTGTTCGTTCGAAGTTGGGATCGACAAGATCGACGTTGGAGTAGCGGTGACCGGCGGAAGACACGTTGATCAGGCGCCCTCCCGTCCGAATGAGTGCCGCAATCCGGTTGACCAGGACAAAGTGGCCCAGGTGATTCGTCCCGAACTGCGTTTCGAAGCCATCGGCAGTGTGGCCCAACGGTGTGGCCATCACTCCGGCATTGGCGATGATCACGTCGAAGGTTTCTCCCTTCGCCATTAACCCGTCGGCACAGGCACGCACGCTTTTCAGGTTGGCAAGATCAAGTTCTACCAATTCGAAACTTCCGCCATTGGCCGCAGTGTTTGTTCGCACTTGCGCGGTTGCAGTTTTGGCCTTGTTCAAGTCCCGCGCCGCGCCCACAACCTGAGCGCCGTGCGCTGCCAGGGAGCGTGCCGTTTCTACGCCGATACCGGCCGAAACACCGGTCACGAGAATCCGTTTACCCTTCAGATTTACGCCGGATAAAACGTCCTCTGTCGTCGTAGTTGCCCCAAATGAAGTTGTCTCAAGAATGTTTGTCATCTTCTACTCCCTCGTGTTAATTAGCTTTAAATAACTCTTCACGATCACTCACGCCCTTAGCCATGCAAAGGAACGGCATCGGCAGCGTGTTCGAAATAGTGCTTCGCGTTCAGATCGGCAATAATCCCGGGCTGAACCGGTCGCCATCCCAACCGTTCCTGTGTCAGCGCGCTGGAAGCCGGGCCGTCGATGCCAAAGAATCGAGCGATCCAGCCAAAATGATCGGCAGCTGCCTCGTGCGATTTGCTGACGACCGGTACGTTCAGGCCATGGCCGATCGCCTCAGCGATCTCTCGCGTCGGTACACCCTCGTCGGCGACACCGTGATACGTGGCTCCAGCACTACCCTTCTCCAGCACGAGCCTATAGAGATGAGCAGCATCGAGCCGGTGCACCGCGGGCCAGCGATTGAGCCCGTCCCCTATAAATACCGAAACGCCTTTTTCACGCGCGATGCTGATCAGGTGTGGCACAAAGCCGTGATCACCCTTGCCATGGACGGAAGGCGGAAGCCGCAGCACCGATGCCCGGACTCCGTTTGCCGCCAGCGCAAGCGCCGCCTCCTCCGACTTGCGTGGGAAGTTGGGATTGTGTGCATCCTCTTCAGTTGCGAGCGGGCCTTGGCGTTGAGCGAGCAAGGTCCCGGAGGTGACGATCAACGAGCGATCAGAGTCCGCAAGCGAGTCGCCGAGAGTCTCGATGGCACGCCGATCCGCCTCGGCGGCTGGCGCATAGTTTGAGAAATCATGAATAAACGCAGTGTGGATCACTCCGTCGGAAGCCGCTGCGCCGATGCGAAGGCTTTCCAGATCTTCGAGCGAACCGCGATGTACGGCGGCTCCCGCCGCGACGAGAGATTGGGCCGCCGCATCTGAGCGCGCAAGACCGAGCACCTGATGACCAGCGTCGATCAGTTCTCGGACGACCGCCGTACCAATGAAGCCCGAAGCGCCAGTGACAAAAACACGCATATTCATTTCCTCCTAAGCATTTTTCAATTCGGCCGATAGAGCCGACGGGGACGAAGCGTTCTCTCCATCAGGGAGCCGGGTCGAAACTTTTGCGGTGATCGTTCTCCATTCGCGGGCTGAAGTAGGCAGACTGTCGATCTCGATCAACTCGTGCAACCAGTCTTCTGCTGAGAGATCTGCTTGCTCTGAGCCGAACAACTGGGTGACGGCGCTGAAGAATGCTGACAACTCCCGCTCCGCCATCCTCATGAGGTCGGCGCAACCAGAGTTTGAATTTATTGACGGTTCGTAACGAACACGTGGATTCATTTTCCTAACCTCTCGAAGCTGAAAGAACGAAACGGCAACCCAGGACCCGCTATTGACAGGCTGGCGTGTTCCGGCTAAAACGGAGAGTGTCTCCGAATCACTAGATAAGATAAACGGAGACTATCTCCGGTTGCAACTTTTTTGGCATGCCAGCGAAAAATCAGAAAGCCCCACGAAAACCTCGCGCTGACGCGCAGCAGAACCGTGAGCGCATTCTGGAAGTGGCAAAGGAGGCGTTTACCCGGTCTGGTGCGAATGCCAGCCTCGACGACATCGCTAAAGAGGCGGGTGTTGGAGCGGGGACTTTGTATCGCCACTTTCCTACTCGCGATGCACTGATCGAAGCGGTCTATCGGACTGAGGTGGAGAAACTGGCCGCTGCCGAGAAGAAGTTCTCCGAAAACCTTCCTCCCATCGAGGCCTTGCGAGCATGGATGTTGCTGTTCGTCGACCACATCGCGACCAAGCAAATCATCGGCCCTGCTTTACATTCGCTGGTTGGAGGCCCCTCGAAGCTATTCGAAGGTTCACGCGTTCAGATTCAAGGAGCGATTGATTCGTTGGTGAAGCGTGCTATCAAGAGCCGCGACATTCGTAGAGACCTGGAGCCATTCGATCTACTCCGCGCGCTGATTGGCGTCTCCCACGTGGCCTCCGGTCCCGACTGGCAGCAAAGCGCCCGGAGGCTCGTGGATATCCTCATCACCGGTTCGCGGCCAATCAAGTAGATGCGCAGAGGGTCGAGTTAAACCGGGCTACCGCCTGATGAAGAGTTGGCATTGCTTTTTTTCCATTGCGGCTCAGAACTGAGAGTTGACAAATTTACAGGATAGTTTTGGCAATTTTAGTTCAGATCGCGGTGCGCCCTCCATCCACAGCGAGCTTTGCGCCGTAAACAAAACTGGAACGATCTGTCGCCAAGAAAACAATTGCTTCCGCGATTTCGTCGGGCGTGGCTGGACGGTGCGCCGGTCCTTGTGCGGCCAGCTGCTCAAGACCTTCTCCCATCGCGTCCGTACCTTCCGTGCGCGTTGGTCCAGGGCTCACTGTATTGACGCGGACCCCGCTCGGCCCATATTCAGCAGTCCAAGTCTTAGTCAACAGATTGATCGCGGCCTTGCTCGAACCATACAGGCTCATTCCCGCCGACCCGTATTCGGCAGCCATTGTCGAGAGGTTTACGATTGCCCCTTTGCCTCTTTTGGCCATCAGCGGAGCGAGCTCAGCGACCAGGAAATACGGCGCCTTCACATTAAGCGAAAAGACGCGGTCAAACTGCTCTTCCGTCGTTTCGTGCGTGGGACCGAAAGGATAAATCCCTGCATTGTTGATCAGTATATCGACGTGGCCATTTCCGAGTTCGATTGCCTTCTTGGCCACTTCGGACGCTCTGGCTGCATCTCGAAGATCAGAGGCAATGAAATCCGCTTTGCCGCCTGCTGCACGAATTTCGTCGACCGTTTTCCTCCCGCGCTCCGCGTTGCGTCCTACGACCAAGACATGGACCCCAAGCTGGGCCAGTTTATTGGCCGTGGCGCGACCGATTCCGCTCGTTCCTCCAGTGATGAGTGCTGTCAAACTAGTGTTCCCCATGTGCGAGTCCTCCTGCCGCAGTCGTGACTGATTAGACTCAATCGCAGGCACACCGGTTTCAATTGCTTAGTCACGAGCGATTGGAATCACTGCAAGAATTGGTGAGGCTAAGTCACTAGACGGGCATCGTTATCACTCCTGCAATCCCGAATAGTTCCACACCGACGCTTAGGCGCACATCGGCGCCGGTCACAGAGTGGTCACAATAAAGCCGCCGATAGAGAAACGGCGCCAATACTACGCAGCTAGTGCGTATATCGCCAGTTCCTGACGATCCTCCAGAAGTGAATCAGCCAGACTACGCAGCTTTTTACATTCACCTCAGTGAGATTTAACTCCTTTGCGATATCACTGTCACTCAATCCCTTGCTCAATAAACTGACAGATTGGTCCAAGAGCGCCCATTTGTTCCCAAAAGCGGCGCGTCACGTCCCCCTTCTAGTCCTAAATATATCAACACACTAGACCAAGTCATTTACGTTCATGGAATCCAGCCGAACTCACATGGGTCCGGCTGGCTGAATTCATTCCGATAGGATCCGTCCGCGCATCTATTTTCTGTCTTCCCTGGATTCCGCAATGTGTGCCTGCTGGCCAGCTTCTGACACGGCCTTCATGAATGCATCTGCGCTTTTCGGCGTGGAGGCCTTACCGGAAAGGATTTTGCGGAATGTCATGTTCTTGCCATAAATGGCACGGGTGGAGTCGTCATCCTGCTGGACAACCGCTCCCTCAAGTGTCAGACCGGCGAAGACGCCCTTCGAACGCGAGTAGGTCAGCATTTCGGTGTTCATTTTCCAGTCCGTTCCTGCGGAAGCGTGGCGGCCGACCGGGCCGGCCGCGACCGAGCCTTCACCGGTGAGTTCGAATTTGCTGGACAGCAGATGCTGAAAACCCTGGTCGTTCATGACCAGCATGACCAGGTCCACGCCTTCGACGCCAATCTGTAATCCCCAACTGCCGCCGCCAACCGAGACGAATGCTGGTGCACTCCAGCCATCGGTCGTACGGCACGTTGCAACACCACGTCCGTGCTTGCCGCCAATGATGAAGCCACCTTTGATCAAGTCTGGCACGACCAGAATGCATTTTGCATTGCTCAGGACTTCCTCAGGAATTCCTTTGTCGGGCGTAGTCATAATCGCGTGCAGAACGTCCACCGACTTTTGCAGACGGTCGACCGTATCTTCGCGATTCGAGCCGGCCCACGCATAGGTTCCAACCATGCCCATAAAGCTTATCAACAACAAGGAAATTGTTTTTTTCATGAATTGTGCCTTTCGGAGCTACGGAACTAAGAGGAGAGGACTTCAGATGGGCTGACTTAGTTCAGGTGACCTGAAAGAGAGAGAAGAGGTGCTCGTCTCTAAGCGTTATTATCACTCGGAACCCCGATCGGAAGTGGCCTGAATTGCTCACACCTGCTTCTTGCCGTTAGCGAGGTGCGAATGTTCAGAGGCACCCATGAGAGTTTTCAACGTAATGTGAGCAATCCTGCACAGAATTCCTCCGTCTCGACATGTCACGATTCACCGTTCAGAGATGCAAAATGCTGGAGTTTCTCGATGTCTCCGGTCGTTTACTAGTAGCGAGAAAGAGCCAGGGTAGATTCGATGGAACCCGTGCTTCGCCCCTTGCGCAACCGGATCCGCCAACGGGTAGCCTTCATTGCGGACTTGTGCGGAAGGCTGCTGGCGATACTGACGCCACGGGCCCCGGAAGTCCGGTCACAAAGAATGTGCCCGTTTTGCGGGTTAATCACGCCTCGCTACAAGACGTTTTGCCTGGAGTGCGGCAAGTCTCTCAATCCCGCTTAGGCTGCCAGAGCGCGCAGGCCTTGCGGGCTGGTTGGTCAAGTGTGAACAGCAGTCTCGATCATCGACGGGTTGGGATGTGCAGTAGTTTTTGGAAAGCGCGAGGTTGCACCGATGAGAAAACAGTACCTTCATCTCTCCGCCTACTCCTGTGACAGGTGTAGTGGACCTGTCGTGGCGGGTTCCCTAGCGGTCCGCGAGAATGAAATCTCCAAAGAGACCGATATCCAGCAAGTGGGAGCCATTTGCCTGTCGTGCGGTCATCGCCAATCCAAAATGACAAAGCTCGGTATGCCCCGACAATTTCCACCAGTTGAATGGGAACAGCAGATCACCTCAGATGCGTCGCATTCTTCGATGGTCCTTGAGGAAGTGCTCAATCGTGCAACCTGATGATGAAGCCCGCGATGGTCAATGCAAACCAAGTAAGGTCTCTCATTAAGGAACTGCTGATTCTGAACAGGACGGAAAGCGCTCTGGCGGCCCTTCCTCCAAACCCGGAACAACTCGAACAGTGGCAGTCTAAACGGAAGAGAATCAGGCAAGCACTGGTGCAAGCCCTCTCGCTTCACAAGTTCCAGCGGGAAATGCTAGTCATGCAGGACCACATTGAGTAGTGAACTGTGAACCTGTAACCCGCCTTCGACTCCTCCGGCATAGTCAATAAAACCCATTTTGCGGAAGCGGTTCATAAAAAAGCTGACTCGGGAACGAGTGGTGCCTACCATCTCCGCCAGTGTCTCCTGACTGATCTTCGGAACCACGGTCTCGGGCACGCCTTCCTTGCCGAAATGCGCGAGCATCAAAAGGACCCGGGCCAGTCTCTTTTCGCTGGAATTGAACAATTGGTCGACCAAATCTTCTTCGTACCGGATATTGCGGGCGAGCAAATAGGCCACGAACATGTCGGAGAGAGTGTGTTCGTGGTGAAGGGCGTCCATCATCGCCTTCTTCTCGATCCGCAGAATTTGGCAGTCGGTCACCGCCGTTGCTGATCCCATGCGGAGAGCCTGGCCCGCCAACGAGCCTTCGCCAAAGAAATTCTCTTCGCTCAATATGCCGATGGTGGCTTCTTTGCCGGTTTTCGATACGACCGTGAGCCGCACTTTGCCTTTCTGAATATAGAAGACAGCGTCAGCCGCGTCCCCTTGAGTGAAAATCCTTTTCTTCCGGGCAACCACGAGGTTCTTCCTGCCTTGGCCAATGGTGGCGAGGAAGCGGTCAGGGTCGAACGCGCAATGTTTCTTGGTTGCCGCTGTAAGCCTCATCGTCAATGATTATAGTCCCGAGAAGGGAATCCCAATTCAATAGATCGTGACGACCTTCGTGCGGCACAATATTGCCTGTCAAAAGCGAGCTTCCGAAGTGAGCCGTTCTGCACAGTATTTCGAAACGGAACGAGCGATCCTGTAGATGGCTCGTGAGCGCTGATTATCCGTCCAACCCGACGGGTATTTCATCCGGGCTAGTGTCGATGCTTGCCTCGGCGGGGCGGAGGAATGAAATGCACCCGGAAGATCTAATGAAGCCTGACCTGTTCAGCGAAATAGTGCTGATGGGCAGCGGAGGGCTGCTATTCGCTTCCCTGATACTGATCGTAGTAATCGCATTTACACGAGTTTGACGCCGTCCAGCAGTTTCTTGGGGAGGATGTTATGCAAATGATTCAAGTCGGCTCCATTCTGGTCGGGGAGTCGCGGAGTCGCTGCGGATGACCCAAGTCCTTGGTTTGGAAAGCGAGCCGTATTCGGGGAACTGGTGCCTGAACAAAGCAACTCCCGAGAACCGACCGCTCACGCGCGGGACCCGACAAGTGCTGACGCATTTTCTTGCATCTACGACTCTCGCGGCTTTAACGAAAGGAAGGCCTCAAGAATTTTAAACTGCGACTAAGTGCGCCGATTACGCAGTAGATTCAATGCCTCCAAAGCGTTTTCCAACTTGCGCCGCTCGCCCGACGCTTCTACGTTCTCCGCCACTTTGGATTTCAAGTAGCCTTTGCATCAAGTCGGCAACGTTTTCCATAGCCTCCTCCAAGGCTGGCGAGGCTGGTAGGCAGACATAGTAGGTGGTAGCCAAGGGAGAAAACTGGTCAAAAGCGAACAGTTTTGGGTCTGCAAGGCGGGCAGCCAACCCCGAACCTATGTCTTCTCCGTAGCTTCTTGTGCGATCCGCGTCGCAGCCTGAGTGAGCCCCTCGCGCCGGGATTTCTCCTGCAGTTGCGCGGACCTCTTCATCTGCTGGCGGGAGCGGTCTGCGAGGGATTTGGCCCGTTCGCGTTCCTGGCGGGATTTCTCACGTGCGGTCAGTTTGCTTTTAGGCATGAGTCCAGATTGTCATATACGAGGAGACTTGGCTACCCCCCAGTCGTTTGCAGACTAAGCGAAGCCTCGGTAGTGGGTCAGTTTGAAATGTAGCGGGGTAGCGAGTTATGACAACATGTTACTGACCCACTACCGAAGCCTCACGTCCCTTGACATCCCCGCCACCCAAGACTAGGCTTGAAGGTGAGCGAGCCACCTCTTTTCCGCTCTTTCAGGTTTCCTGAGCTAAGTCAGCACATCTGAAGTTTCCCCTCTTAGACACCCATCAATCTGTGGAGGTTGACTATGTACGCTCGCAATGTAGCTGTCCGCCTGAAACCCAATACGCTCAGCGATTTCACTAAGACCTTTGAAACTAACGTGCTTCCTATCCTGCGCAGGCAAAAAGGGTTTCAGGACGAAATTACATTTGCCATGCCGGGCGGAACCGACGTGATCGCGATCAGTCTGTGGGACACCAAGGAAAATGCGGAGGCCTACAACACTTCCGGCTATCCGGAAGTTATGAAAAGCCTGGAAAGATTCCTCGACGGAAGTCCCAAACTCCGCGTTTCCGACGTCATCAGCTCGACCCTGCTGCATAAGGCCGCGGTGGTGGCAGCCTGAACGGTTCCTCGATCAGTTGTGGGACGGCTCCGGAGCCGTCTCCGGATCGATCCCGGTTCGTTCCTACACACGGAGAGAAAATGCCCTCAAGTATTCAAATAGGCTCGATTCTGATCAAGGAGCAACCGTTCATGAGCGAGCGCCTGGGGTTGGAGAGCGATTCCTACTCGCAGAACTGGAGCGTGGTTCGCGCGGTCAACGGTTTTTCGCTCGATCGCAAGGTTCGGGCCGCTGGCTGGAACTCTTTCTTCATGGCGCCCGAAGTCCAGGCGAGTGCTTTCGGATCCATTCGGGCGGGCAGTCTGCGCGCTGCCTTGCAGCGTATCTTCTCGAAGATACGCGCCGAGGACTTCAACTGCCTGGAAGTGACGGGCATCGTAGCCCGCGATCTCCTGGGCATCCCCTACGTGGTGGTTTCAGCGCACTCGCGTCATATTCAGAAAGGGTTCCGTCTCAATCATCCCCATGAACGGCGGGCTGCGCAGAGCGCGGCGGAGTGGGCCAAGAGTTGAGACATTCCAGTTCGCAATGATCGGAGTGGTTATGTCAGCACAGGCCGACCACAAGAAGTGGTGCATATGCCAACTTCACCAGTCCGGGTTTCCGGACCCGCCCTACTACACCAAGCTGCCCCAGTACGGTCCATGGGACAACGAACGCGACGCGCGACAAGTTAGCGACTTGCTCGCCACGGTTGGAAAATCCGGCCTTTGGACTAGCGGTTCGAGAATGCGTAGACGGAGTGGCGTCGGTTTCACAAATCGATTCGATCACGGCGATCGACGAAACTTCATTGTCCGACCAGCACGACACAAAGAGGAAATACTATGAAGAACCTTTACGTTGGCAATCTCGCATTCAGCACGACTGAACAAGAATTGCGAGCCCTGTTTGAGACCCACGGAGCTGTGGAACGCGTCAATATCGTTACCGACAAGGAAACGGGACGCCCGCGGGGCTTCGCCTTTGTGGAGATGACCAATGCGCGTGACGCTGATAAGGCTTCCGCAGCGATCACTGGCAGCAGCCTGGGTGGCCGTGCGTTGAAAGTAAACGAGGCCCGAGAAAAAGCCCAGTAGAGCGCAGGGAATGCGCATGCCTTCGGCTTCTGACCGACGGAGGGTGGGGCTAATGAACACCACAGAAACATATCTCGCAGTCTCAGTGACGCTGCTCTGCATCGCGGGCATCGCCCTGCTGGTTTCAACTGTGCGCCAGCGGATCAGGGCCCGCAAACAATGGAGTGGGCGCGGTTGACGGAACCCGCCTGTCGATTTCGGCAAAAAGGGGGCCTCTGATCTCTGGACTGAATCACGAGCTACTTTAAAGAGGAATTTATGCTTACGAAATTCATGAAATGGATCGCCAGCACTGCGCTGCTCGGTGGTCTTTTGCTTCCCGTCTTCCTGGGACGCTACGCCGCGGGATACCATGTGGGCTTACTGATCCTGATCCCCGCCGCGGCCACTGTGGTTATATTTCAGGCCGCTTCCGTACGCGAATATCGCTGGGTCGCTGCCTTTGGCGTGGTGGCTTGCCTGTTCAACCCCGTTGTGCCGTTGGGGTTCTCGACAGCGCCGACCCTGGTCGTGAACACGCTCGCTCTTATTTTGTTCGCCCTGTCCCTGAAGCTGCTGAAAACGCCGCCACGGCTTTCTATCGCGTCTATTACGGATCGCATGCCGGGCAGCGAATCGTTATGAGGCAGAGCCAACGGGAAGGAACGGTTTCTATCCACCATGGCTGATCGTCAATGTCCGGAATGCGGAGGCGAGTTGGGGCTGGCGGTGCGTCCAAGTCGATCGGAGACTGCAAACGGCGGTGCAACCTCGGCGACGTCTCTATTCACTCGCTGGAGATGTAGTACTTGTGGTCGTGCATTTACCGCGGAGCAAGTTCGGCAAGGCAAGCGTATACGGTTGAAAGCACTCGAATCCCCGTGACTTTCATTCCGTCTCACGCCACTGGCAGCGGTCGTAGTCGATGGGCTTCACGATATGAGAAATCTGGAGGTCAAATATGACTGAGTCACGAGAGGAAACAGTGGATATCCAGAAGGTAAATACCCCACCCCATGCGGCGCTCAGCGAGAATGGGACGCCGTCCGTAACCAGTGCGGCTGCTACCGCGACCGCGGTCGGGAATCTGGAGACGAAGGAACGGCCGTCCCGGGAACGCCCAACTGATAAGCGCGTTGTGCAGAGACATGCAAATGCCATGAAGGCGCGCGTTGGGCACAGGCGCAACATCCGGCGGTCCAACACCAACGGCTAAAGAAGCACAATGCCAGGTTCAGGGACGGGTGGCCAGGAAACTCTTGGGTACTTCCTCACTAGTACATGTTTCGCATTCCGCCATGGCCGCCGGAGGGAGGGCCCTGCTCTTCTTGATGTCTGCGACCAGGGCTACGGTGGTCAGCATCAAAGCCCGCAAATCGAACTGGCATTGATCAACGCAGTTGCGGACGACCTTGGCCGGACCGGGTGTACCCTTCAAGGGAGATGGGTAGGTTCGCAACGGACCAGCGAACCACGAAAGCACCCATGATCCCCAGGGAGGATATCGGCCCCCGTTCCGAAACCATGGTCGCCCACGATCTGGCCGCCGGTCCAACCCCTCCGGCAAGGAAAACAAACGGATGGAACACTCCCACCTTCGATCACAAACTCGTCATCTAAAAAGGTATCTTTGCTCGGAGTATGGTACGTCTCCGGAACCAGATTAAAGGTTGATGCAGCGTAGAATTCTCATCACGCAGACACCTGCCGCATGCCGTGCCCGCTTGGCTCAATGATGTACCGATTGTTGCTGGCACAAAACCGGCACGTTGTTTCGAGCACTTCCACAGTTTCTTCTACTACTGGCAACTGAAATGCCCGTAAGCATTCGGTGCACATGACTACCACGTACGGCACTCCTTGAGCATCATGGCCGTTGCGCGGGATCCAAGCTGGAGCACCCTCTCTGTGATGGGCACTTACCCTTGCTGCAGAGGTCTGAATCGTAGCTGCAATCGTTGCTAACAGATTTCTGGGACTTTGGCCTTTCGCGAAAAAGGCGTCGGCAATTACGCCGCTGGGTACGGTGTCGCCCTGATAGTCACCGCTCATCGCCACAGTCATGATTTGCGGGAATCGCCGGCGGACGACGGAGAGGAACTCATGACCTGACATCTGGGGCATGTTGAGGTCGGAAACGATCAACTCCGGCAATCTCCGTTTCAATTGCATGAGGGCAGCAAATCCATCCTTTGCGGTGGAGACGTCGTATCCGGCCGAAACTAACAGCAGCTCGAGGCTATCTCGAATGCTCGGCTCGTCGTCAACCACTAAGATCGGATGCTTTGAAGGGTTAGACATCGTCCCTCTTTCCAGCCGTGGACAGGGCTTCTCGCCGCACCAGATCAATATCTCATTTGGCCAAGCCGGGAGTCTGGTCAAAATTGGACACTACCGTTCTAGATACTTCCTGGTTAGATGGCAAAAGCGGAACCGTGAGGGGGCTTCCCCACGATTCTTCTTACCAATTGCTCACAAGCGAAGGAGTACCGAGTGAGCGTCCGGCGCCCCAAGGACCAGCTTTCGGGAATATGGAGCGGGGCGCTAGGGACACTCTGAATAGGCGCTCATGCTAAGTCGACTAACAACAGTGTTCAGGAAATTGCACTGCCGGTTCGGGTCTCGGATGCCGGAGCTTTTCAGCACCGCCGTTGCAACCTCGCGTACAGGGCAAAGGCGGACGAGCCTACGCTAGGGCGAGCAGTTTTCTGCGGCTCACAAACAGATTCACCAGCGCACAGGTAACGAACAGCCGGTGCGCGTTCTTCTTCAGCCTGCGATAGCGTACTTTCACGAATCCGAACTTCAGCTTCATCACTTGAAACACGTGCTCCACCCGCGCCCGCACCTTCGACTTCGTCCGGTTCTTCGCCCACGCCACTTCATCCACGATTTGGCCCTTGTAGCGACAGCGCCGCTGGGTGAAATCCCGTGCTCGTGGCGCGCACTCGCGCATCACCTCGGTTTGGCCCTGATACGCTCCGTCGCCCCACACCCGCGTTTCTTCACCATGCAGCAGGT
>Ga0210399_10002049_pt1 | contig 15686 bp, 9 predicted proteins | sample IncBWC14MmetaG_FD_150865 | JGI IMG/M metagenome (GOLD analysis project Ga0210399, IMG submission 150865) | Forest soil microbial communities from Barre Woods Harvard Forest LTER site, Petersham, Massachusetts, United States - Inc-BW-C-14-M | ecosystem: Environmental > Terrestrial > Soil >...
ATCTCGCCGAATCGTTCGGGGTGCACTGTGAATTGCACACCACGATTTATCATCCGCTCGAGATCGTCAACCTGCACTGCTGCGCCGCGATCGCGAATTGCGAATTCTTCGAAGTGCTCTATCCGCTCTCGTATATGGATTTCGGCATGAAGACGCCGATTCAAGTGGACGCGGAGGGCTACGCCCATCCGCCCGAATCACCCGGAATCGGCGTCGATTGGGACTGGGATTTCATCGAGAAGTGCACGACGAAAAAGTTGTAGGCGGAGATTTCGACAGGTGGTTTCGCCGGCGTAGGCGAAATCAACTTGCCAGCCGCCGTTCTTGGGCTCAGGATGCAAGCGATGCGCAGCGGGTTCTTGTCGGCCATTTTCTTGGGGACGCTGCTGAGCGCGGCAATCCCGGTTGCGGCCCAGGACATCGACACGCTCGTCACAACAACGAATCGCAGTCCCTCCTCCGTTGCGGACCAGATAAGTGACCCTGCTGAGCGGGGCGCGTTCCTCGATCTTTACAAGCCTCAGGATGCAGGCGCCATGTTGCAGGCTGCGAAAAGCTTCCTCCAAAAGTTTCCTCAATCCGCATTTCTGGCGCAGGCTTACGAGGTCGCCGCCGACAGCAGCTTTGATCAGGGCGACTATGCCGGCGGTTTAGTATTTGCCCGACAGTCGCTCACCTACCTGCCGGAAAACCCGCAGCTGCTGGTGGCCGTGGCGGATGTTCAGGCACGCCAACACCTGAATGATGAAGCGATTACGAATGCCCGAGCTGCTTTGTACTATTTTGATCGTTTCGCCCGCCCCGGTGCAATTGCAGAGAACCAATGGCCGGATCTCAAGCGGCGCATGCGCGCCACTGCGAATTTCGCGCTGGGCCGCGCCCTGTTGCAAGAAGCAGTCGCCGGGCCCGCGGGTGAAAAGCGCACTGGTTTGCTGCAAGAAGCGAAAACCGCGCTCGAGCGGGCACGTACCTTGAATAGCGCAGATTCCCAGATTATCTATGTTCTCGGCCTGGTATATCTTTCATCGGGCGATTTCCAATCGGCAGCGGAGAATTTCGGCGCGGTCTACGTCCGGAAAAACGAACTCGCCCCGAAGGCGCTCGAGCACCTGCAGACGATTTACGAAACGCTCGACCCCAAGACTCGCGGCGACTTCGATTCGTATGTGGCAAGCGCCGCGGAGTCTGAATCGAAACATTCAGACCAGGCGGTAAAGCAAGAGCCTGTCGTAGAACCGAAGAAATTGCCGGCTTATGCAGGCTCGGATTCCTGCCGCGGATGTCACGGCGGTATTTATCGCAACTGGTCTCAATCCGGCATGTCGAAAATGTTTCGCGTCTACGCGCCGCAGAACGTGATCGGCGATTTCACGGACAACAATCAGCTCTTCTCCGGCGACGAACCAAAATATGAGGACGGAAAGCTGCAAATGGCTCGCGGCGAGAAACGCTCTCCATTCGCCCGGATGGAACTCCGCGACGGCAAACACTACTTCAATATCTTCGAATCCGACGGCCAGTGGCACACTTACCCTGTCGATTACACGATTGGATCGAAGTGGCAGCAGGCATATGCGACGAAATTAGCGAATGGACAGGTTCACGTCTTTCCGATTCAGTACAGCGCGCTCGAAAAACAGTGGCTGAATTACTGGAAGGTGATCGATTCGCCTGGAAGCCCGCGAGCGGATTTGCATTTGTGGGAGAAACTCAACGCGACGACCAGCTACCAGGCTGTTTGCGCCGTGTGTCATACAAGTCAACTGCGCAACGCGAAGGGCGGCGGCTTCGAGCCTGACAATCTGGAGTTTCGCGAGACGGGCATCAACTGCGAAATGTGTCATGGTCCATCCGCCCAGCACGTGGCCTCGATGAACACGGGCGAGGAGTACAAGAAAGGTCCGCTCGATCCGCCCATTGAGTTCAAGAAACTCGATAATCGCGATTTCGTGGCGGTCTGCGCGCAGTGCCACATGCAATCGGCGATTCGCACGCCCGGGCCTCACGGCGAGCTGAACTACTCAACCACAGGCACTTTCTTCCTGCGCGATCCAATGGTGCCCTTCGGTGAATTTTCGCGGAAAGGGTTCTACAAAGACGGCCGCTTCCGCCAGACCACATTCATCGTCGAGGCGCTCGAGCGCTCGAAATGCCTTCAAAAAGCAGCTGTGAGTTGCGGCACATGCCACAATCCGCATACGCACGATGAAGCCTCCAATCGCACAGCCCTTAAATTTCGCGAGGATCCGGACCAGATGTGCACCGGATGTCACACGCAGTTTCAGGAAAAATCGAAGGCCGCGGCGCATTCGCACCATGCCACCGGCTCGGAGGCGAGCCAGTGCGTCTCCTGTCACATGCCCCGCATCATGGATGCGCTTTTATTCCGCGCGCGCACCCATCAAATCGACGATATTCCGAATCCCGAAATGACGCAGCGCTTCGGTCAATCTGAAAGCCCGAACGCATGTCTTCAATGCCACATTGAAAAAAGCGCAACGTGGGTCAAGCAACAAATCACAAGTTGGAAAGCCGCAGAATAAAGTGCGCAGCCGCCCATCGCAGCTCCGCATCCCGATACCAATCTTTCGCCGCGCCTCCCGCTTCGCCGTTGCGTTCAGCACCATGATCCTTCTGCTTGCAGCTATTTCATTTTCCGAGAGTTCCGGAAAACACGTGCTTCATGGCGGCTGGCGACAAGTGGAGCAGAAGCCGAACCAAAACGTGAATGGCGACCGCGGCGGCTACGTGGGTTCGAAAGTTTGCGCCCAGTGCCACGCGCCAATCGCAAGCAAATATTCGCGCACGGACATGGGGCGTTCGATGTCCGAAGTTACCGCATCACTGCTCGAAAAAATTCCAAACTCCGCCTCACTCGTCGACGACCGGCTGAAGAAGCACTTCGATCTTTACGTCAAGGATGGAACACTCCTCCAAAGCGAATATGAGAGAAGCTCAGACGGCAATGAAGCATCGCGTGAGACGCACGCGCTGAACTGGATCATCGGATCGGGCGCGAATGGCTTCGGCGCACTCTTGAAGCGCGGTGATTTTCTCTTCGAAGCGCCACTTTCCTTTTATTCAAAAACGCAAAGCTGGGCCCTCTCACCCGGCTATGAATTTGGCGATTACGGCTTCAATCGCCCAATCCTCCCTGGCTGCATCGCCTGTCACAGCGGACAGCCAAGAGCGGTACTCAACGGAAACGGCCGGTTTCTCGAACCGCCTTTCCATGAACTGGCGATCGGCTGCGAAAACTGCCACGGTCCTGGAGCAGCGCACGTTTACGAAATGCAGGAGGGCGATTCGAAGGCGGCCGACCCGGCGCATTCCATCGTGAATCCGGCCAAGCTTAAACCATGGCTCGCCGACAATATTTGCATGTCCTGTCATCAGACCGGCGATGCGATGGTGCTCCGGCCCGGCAAGGACTATCGCGATTTCAAGCCTGGCATGCCACTCGACGATACGCTCGCCATCTTCATGGTTCCGCCGCGCCGCGATTCGCCGCAAACCGATCTTCTTGAGCACTATTTCTCAATGACGCTCAGCAAGTGCTATCGCGGCAGCGGCGGTCGTCTCAGTTGCATCACCTGCCATGACCCTCACGTCGAACCCGCGAAGCAGGAATCGCCGGCTCAGTTCCGCGTAAAATGTCTCGAGTGCCACAATGAGAAAAGCTGTGCCTTACCCGTCGCGGTGCGCCAGCGCAAAACGCCTCCTGACGATTGCGCGGGCTGCCACATGCCCAAGCGCCAGGTTCAGACGATCGCGCACGCAGTTCTCACGAACCACCGCATCGTGGCGCAAGCCGAAGAACCCTATCCCGACGCCGCATTCCACATGACCTCGCCGCAAACGCCCGATCTAGTTCACCTCACCGCAATCCCAGGGAAACAGGGCGAACCAATCTCGTCGCTATTGCTTTTGCAGGCTTACGAACAGCTGATGACGCCGAATCTGGAATATCGCGGACGGTACTTCGCACTCGCGAAGCAGCTCGAGTCAGCTAATCCTACTAACATTGACGTGCTCGAAGCCCTCGCTGCTCTCGCTCTCGAACAAAAGGACGACGCTAGAGCGATCCAATACTTCAGCGGCGCGGTGAAGAATGGTTCCACGTTTCCACAATCCTACGAGCAACTGGCGGCTCTTCTGGTCCGCGCAAAAAGATTCTCCGAAGCTTTGAACGTGCTTGAATCGGGCATCAAACTGCTGCCTTATGATGCAACGCTCTATCGACTCCTCGGCATCAGTTACCTTTCGCTGGACAAGAACGAGGAAGCGCGAGGCCTCCTCCGTCAAGCGGTGCAAACTTTTCCTCAGGATCGAACGCTACGCCAGCTTCAAAAGGACTCAGAAGAAAAGAGCATGCGAGCAAATCCATGAGGATGGTTCGCAAATCACGTTCGGGAATTTAGGTCAGTTGCGGGGTCAAGAACCGACAGATTGCAGCGTCCGCGGCCTTTTGAGGATGACCTGTTCTTGAGGGAAACCCATCGCAGAAGAAATCGCTTTCGCCGCCTGAACTACCGCTGCAGCTAACGCTCCCACCTGTTCTCGCCCAACGCGCGTCACCGGCCCGGAAACACTGATCGCCCCGATGGCCTCTCCGTCCGCGCCTAAAATCGGCGCGCTCACGCAACGCGCTCCTACAGTGGTCTCCTCATCATCCATCGCAAATCCCTGCTGCCGAACTTTCTCTAGTTCCTGTCGAAATTGCACCAGGTTCATGATCGTCTTCGGCGTGAGCGCCTGAAAATTTAGTCCTTCGAGAATTTGTTCGCGATGCGTCTCGCGCAGAAACGCCGCCAAAGCCTTGCCCAGCGCGGTGGCATGTAGCGAGCGACGGCTTCCAACTCGCGAAGACAGCCGAAACTCGTGGGGACTCTCCAGAACTTCGATATACAGAACGTGCCCTTGATCGAGCGTCGCCAAATTCACCGTCTCGCGGGTCGATTTCCAAAGCTCCGAAAGGATCGGCCGCGAGACCGCCTGCAGTGTTGCGCGGTGATCCGCTCGAGCCCCCATTTGCGAGAGTTTTGGTCCGATCAAATATTTGCCTCCATCGGCGCGAATCAGATATCCCTCAGCCTCCAGATGCTTGAGGAACCGGTGAGCCGTGCTCTTGTTCAAACGCGTGGCGTCGCAGATGGACTTCAGCGCCAATCCGGAAGGCGATGCCTCGATCGCCTCCAGAATCCGAAATACCTTCGAAATTACGCCCACAGCCACAGCGCATCCCTCCTGTATAGACTACCGAGAGGCCACTCTATCCAGTTGGCATCTAGTTTCAGATGGTGAAACAATTGGCCGGTATAATCCACCCTCCTCAACGATAATCTCCCACTGAGATGGCTAAAAAGTTAGTTTACCCGACTTCATTAGTATCACTATTTGAAACGCTGTTCAAACAAATAAAATTTTTTTATTGACACCATTCTGAAATATTGTTAATCAAGCCCCCACTGGGTAATGCATTTGTACTATCCGCAAATTCGCCGAGCCTTAGAGACTTCGTGGACCGCTCATGTCGAGGGTAACGCACCTCGTGGGTGCGCCATGCAGATCCAAGCCGGGAGAAGCGATTATGACATCGAATGAGGCACTGCAGGGTTTAGGGCTTCGCTCTCTGCGTTCAATCCTCCTGTTTGTTTTGGGATGTTGTCTGCTCACGCCGGGAACGGCTCACGCGCAGGCGCAAGCCGCGATCAACGGCACCGTGCGCGACACGTCTGGCGCCGTAATCCCCGATGCCTCGATTGTCCTGCACAATAACGGCACCAATCTCGATCGCCCGGCGACCACCAATTCGGTAGGCGCATATGTGCTAACCGACATCCAACCCGGCAACTACGATCTCCGGGTAAGCAAAGACGGGTTTACTACCTCCGTACAGTCGGATATTACCCTGCTCGTCAATCAAACAGCGACGTATGACTTCACGCTCAAAACCGGCTCCGTAAAAGAAACCGTGACCGTGCAGGCCACTGCCGCCGCCCTCGAAACCTCGACCTCTGAGTTGGGAGTCGCAATCAGCAGGCGAGAGGTAAACGACCTTCCGTTGAACGGTCGCAACTTCACGCAATTGCTATCGCTTACTCCGGGAGTAAGCACGATCAACGTCTCGCAAAACGCTGGTGGCGGCGGTGTCTGGTCAAATCCGATCGGTACATTTACGTTTCCATCCGTTAATGGTCAGACGAACCGAAGCAATCTGTTCATGTTGGACGGCGTCAACAATCAGGGATCCTTCGGCAGCACGTATGCGGTCGCGCCGGTCATCGATGGCGTCCAGGAATTCAAGGTTCAATCCCACAACGACGATGCGGCGTTCGGGGGCTCGTTGGGCGGTATCATCAACGTCGTAACAAAATCAGGAACGACGCAGTACCACGGGGCGGCATGGGAATTTCACCGAGGAGCAAGCCTCGATGCGTTGCCCACTTTCCAGCCGGCAGGTGTTCCCTATTCATTCACGCAGAACCAATTTGGAGCCGCGGGTGGTGGTCCGATAGAGATACCTGGACACAGTTCGGGCGCACCGAAGACGTTCTTTTATGCCACCTACGAGGGATTCCGCAATACCAGCTTACCACCGCCAATTTTCTACACTACGCCAACAACCGATCAGTTGAACGGCGACTTTTCCGCTTTCTCAGGACAGATTTTTAACCCCTACAGCGTTTCGGGCGGCACCACGCAGCCTTTCAAATGTACCGCTCCAGGCGTCGCGGCGCCGTTGCTTCCCAACAACACGCAGGCGACGGGAACGCCCTGCAACATCATTCCCACTGCCTTAATCGACCAAAACATGGTCAACTACGCAAAAACGATTTTCCCGGCGCCGAACCTCACCGGCAATCCGAACGGCAACGGCATCGACACGACTTCAACGGTTACCCGCCAGGATACCGGATCGCTAAGAATTGATCATCAGTTCACGGAGAGAGATAACTTCTGGGCCCGCTACATTGGTTTCTGGCAACCCGTCAGCGGCTCGGGCGGGTTCCTCGGGCTTCCGCACAGTCAGAAGACCAATGGCTATAACATCGGTTTTGGCTACAGCCATGCTTTTTCAAGCAGCAGCCTGATCGATTTCACTTTCGGCCGCGTCTTTCTCACGATCAACCAGGGCTCGAATCCGTCGGGAGCTCCACCGAGTTTTGGTCAAACAATTTTCAATCCGAACTTCGCGGCTAATTTCAGAGGTGGGGTTGAAATGGTACCGATTGTTGCGATTGCCGGCGATATCGGGAATTCTAATGCGAGTGCGCACAATGCCGCGCAAGTGGACTATACCAAGGCCTCCAATATTTGGCAGTACGGCGGTAACTACACAAAGGTATATCGTCGCCACACATTCCAGATGGGCGTAAACTTTGCAACCAACAACGCGAACGCCGAATATCTCAATTCTTCCGTTACATTTAACTCTGCGCAAACGGCGAATGTCGCCACCGGCACCGGCGGAAATTCGATGGCCTCGTTCGTATTGGGAATTCCCAACGGTGCATCCCGGCGCAACGTGCTCGAGACGGAACACGGAGGTTGGGTTGATGGTGCATATTTCAAGGATTCATGGAGAGCTACTAACAAGCTCACCATAAACCTGGGCTTGCGCTACGACCTAACTCTCATGCCGATTTACGGTGACAACAAAAACGCGAATAACTTCGTGGGCGACTTGGACGCCAAAACGGGAGTCTATTATATTGAGCGGAACGCTCCGGCCTGTGATCCCCCCGCCGTGAACGCCCCTTGCATTCCGGGGGGCGTTTTGCCGGGCAATGTCAGCATTACGCCCCTCAACGGTGGTGCCATTTATCACAATGATCTCACCAACTTCCAACCACGAGTGGGCGTGGCATACCAGTTAAGGCAGGACACCGTGATCCGAGCCGGATACGGACGATTCTATGACAACTGGGCTGCGATTACACAGACGGCCCAGAACTTCGAGGGAACGTGGCCAAGCCTTGACCAACTTGGCGCAAACGTGAACTTCAACACCGCGGTACCTACTGTAAAAGCGGAGGATCCTCTCAGTCAGGGCATGTCAGTACCAGTCACCACGGGCACGCCCTTCACCCAGACGACATGGTTCGCTGATCCTTACTTGAAGCGGCCCTACGCCGATCAATGGAACGTGGGAATTCAACAACAACTGGGAAGCCGCACGGTGCTCACCGCGAACTACGTAGGCTCCCACGGCAGCAAACTCGATCTCGGTCCCTATGCGAATACAATCAATCCTGCGACAGGCACTCAGCCTCTTCAGTATTTCGATCCCAACAGCGCCACTCCGAATAAGCCGATTCCAGTCACTCCAACTCCCTTCGATTACAGTGGAGGCAGCAGTAACTACAATGCTCTGCAGCTATCTCTGGACGGGAAGTCATGGCACGGCCTTACCTACTTGATTTCCTACACTTGGTCGAAGAGCACGGACGTCGGTTGCACAGGGTGGTATGGAGTCGAGGGCTGCGGAATTCAAAACCCCTATAACGTGAAAGCGGACAAAGGACCTTCCGCGATCGACCTTCCCCAAATTTTCTCGGCTGCCTGGGTCTATCAACTTCCCTTCGGGAACGGACAAAAGTTCGACTCGGGAAACAAAATTGTGAATTACATCATTGGCGGTTGGAATCTGAATGGCATCGTTACCCTGACTTCCGGAGAGCCGTTCGATATCGGACTCGGTGGCGATCCGGCACAGACCCTGAACTTCGGGTGTTGCAACGGCTATTACGAGCGGTTGGATGTCGTGAAGGGCGAGGCTCAATACGCACCGAACAAGGGCCCCGATCAATGGCTCAACGTGGCTGTAGGCAAGGATGCACTGGGCAATCCGGTTTGCACCGGAGCATTTACTTGCACCTTCTCGAAGTTCCAGTTCGGCGATCTTGGTCGGAACTCCCTCCGCTCCGATTGGTTCAAGAACATCGACCTTTCATTGTTCAAGCAATTTCCCATTACTGAAAGAATCCGAGGGGAGTTCCGGTTTGAAGGGTTCAATTTTTTCAACAGCCCAACTTGGAGTATTCCGGACCGACAGGTTACAGACACCAATTTCAATCGCGTCACGAGTACGGTCAGTACGGCTCGACAGTTGCAACTTGGCGTGAAACTATATTTCTAGCGCGTTCAATTTGCACCCGCGCCGGCGTTTTCTCCTGCGTCGGTGCAAGAATCCGGGAGTGGCACTCGCAACTTGCACGTCGCGGCCAGCGTATCGATTGCGCGTGACGTAACCCCGACCACCCCAGCGGCGTCACTCCCGGGATCCCTGCGCGCTCTCCAATCATGACCCGCCATGCCACGTCACCTGCTTTGTTCGCGAACTACCGATGGCACAGAGGGCCCACCTGTGCTACCGTGACCGCTGAGCTATGAAGATGGATCGCCGCGCCGACCGTAACAACGGGTACGAGCCGTTTCATCGCTTCAGTTCTAATCGATACATTCGAAAAATTAGAATTGCGTCTAAAGCTAGCAGAATCAACCCTTCAGTATTTTCTGACCGCAACAAAACGCGCCTTTTTCGTTTTCGGCTCTTCGACATCTTCCGAGACACGAGAATTCCGCTAGCAATCCTCGCTGCCGTCTTATCCCTGGGCGCACCGTGCTCGGCGCAAAGCAAGCCTCCCGCCTCGCGAAGTGCGACAGGGCCGGCGTCCTCAGCTTCGTTGCCCAAGCAGTGCCTCGCCCCCCCAAGTAGCTCCGAACAGATCTCGATGCTTCTCGAAACGGTGAAAGATCATCCCACCGCCGGGGCCTACAACACTCTCGGCGCACTCTTCGCCGCCGCTGGACGAGTAAATTGTGCGATACCCGCGTTCCAAGTTTCGCTCCGCCTCGACACCAAGAATTGGGAAGCTCATTACAACCTCGCCCTTGCGCTTCTTTCGTCTGGCGATCCAGCGCGGGCGGCAGCCGAACTGCATGCCGCAATAAGCGAAAAGCCGGATTCAGCAACCTCACATTTCGCACTCGGTACGCTACTCTCCGAACAAAAAAAACTAGCACCAGCCGCCGCTGAATTCGACGCAGCACTGAAGATTGATCCAAACTTTCCTGGCGCCGCGATTGGCCTCGCACAAGTTCTCGTAGCACAAGGAAATCCGCCCGCCGCTGTTGCGTTGCTGCAGAAGGCTCTAGCGCAGCCCGGAGCACCGGAACAAACTGTTCCACTCACTGTGGCTCTGGGCCTCGCATATTCGCATGCGGGGCAGCTGGCGAAAGCCATCGAGACGTTGCAACAACTCGTGGCCGCTCACCCAGATTCTGCGGATGCTCATCTGGGCCTTGGTGTGCTCCAAGCCGGAACTCAGCCGTCGAATCTCGAAGCAGCAATCATCGAGTTCCGCGAAGCCTTGCGGCTCGATTCGAAGAAAGACGAAGCCCGTCTGGCCCTCGGTCGTGCCCTGATCTCACAGCAGAAATTTTCGGAGGCTATCGCACCGCTGCGTGAATATGTCGAGCACCAGCCGCTCGACTATCAGGGCTATTTGGCCGCAGGCCTCGCCTACAAAGGTCTTCGGCAGTGGGACCCTGCCATCGAGTTGATGCAAAGAGCAGCAAGACTCAATGCATCCAACTACGAATCTCATTACGAACTGGGACTCGTTCTTGCCGAAGCAAGCCAGACTGAAGGTGCCATTCGCGAATTAAGAGCCGCCGAAAAAATCCGGCCGTCTGCTCCAGAGGTTCACGATCAACTCGCTCAATTGCTCGCGAAAAGCGGCCCAAAAGGACTCGCGCAGAAGGAGCACGCCGAATCTGTCGCACTCGCGTCACGCGGCGATGCTCAGGCCGCAGCCGGCAAGTTCAACGCGCAAGCAAACCAGCTTCTGGCCGCCGGGGATGCCCGCGCAGCTGCTGGTGCCTATCGCGAAGCCCTGCGAGCCGATCCGAACAATCCGCAGCTGCACTACAACCTTTCGCTCGCGCTCGATAGACTCGGCGATCAATCCGCCGAACGCCGCGAACTCGAAAAAGCAATCCAGCTCAATCCAGATCTCGCGGTCGCGCACAATCAACTTGGCATTCTGGCTATGCAGCGCGGCCAAGTGGCCGAAGCCGAAGCCGCTTTCAAGAAGGCAATCGCGGGCGATTCGCGCTACGCCGACGCCCAAAACAATCTTGGCGTCCTTTACAGCAGGGAAGGAAAGGATTCCGACGCCGCTGCGTTCTACCAGCAGGCGATCGCAAGCGATCCGAAATATGCCAAGGCATACGTGAACCTTGGTCTCTTGCTTGCCCAGCACGGGCAGGTGGCTCAGGGCGAACAACAGCTACGGACCGCCATCCAAATCAATCCCAGCGATCCCGCCCCATACACGGCTCTCGGAATGATCCAGGGCAAAACTGGCCGCGCAGCAGAAGCGGTACAAAGTTTTCGCAAAGTCGTTTCGCTTGATCCGAATTCAGCCGACGCACACTTGAATCTGGGAATCGCCCTGGTAGATCAATACGATCGCACGAATGGATTTAAAGAGTTTTCAGAAGCTGCTCGCCTCGATCCTCGCTCTGCGGCAGTTCACTACAATCTAGGCCGCTTTTATTTCGAAACCGCCAAATACGAAGATGCACGCAAGGAACTCAACGAATCGCTTCGTCTGGAACCGAATCATGCCCCCGCGCTCTACTTCCTCGCCCTCGCCGCAAAGCAGGACAACGATCTTGATCGCTCCACGCAGCTCTTCGAAAGAGTGATCGCTCTTCAGCCGGGAAATCCAGATGCGCAATTCCTCCTCGGGCAGAATTTGGAACATCAGGGAAAAACCGCGGAAGCAGTCGCTCACTGGAAGCTCGCGCTCCAGGCAGACCCCAACTATTCGCAGGCTCTCTACAATCTGGCCCGGGCGTTGAGGAAGTCGAACGATCCCCAAGCGCAGCAATATCAAGATCGCTACGAAACGCTGCAAAAGAACCAGCAAATTACCGACCGCGTGCAACAGCTCGGCAATTTTGCGCTCGAAGCTTCAAACGCACAAAACTGGCCGCAAGCTTTCGCCCAGATGCAGGAAGCACTCGAACTTTGCGGCCAGTGTTCCGAAGCCGCGCACCTGCACAAAAATCTCGGCATGATGTATGTCCGCACCGGCAAGCTCGATCAAGCTCAGAAGGAACTCGATACTGCGTTGCGGTTGAATCCTGACGATAATGACGCCAAGCAAGGCCTGGCCGCGATTCAAAATGCCATGTCGGCTCAAAGCAAGTGAGGATGGCGCGAAAAGTGAATGGCCTTAGAACCGATTCGAAAAGAGGACTACGACATGGCTGATGTCTTCCCGCACCTCGATTACAAACCAACGATGCCCCGCAAACTCGACCGCGGAATCGGGTTGATCGGAGCCGGTGGCATCGTGAACTACGCGCACTTGCCGGCGTATAGGCGCGCAGGGTTCAAAGTCGCAGCCGTCACCGACAGGAATCTCGAAGCCGCAGAGAAAACAGCGCGCGATCACGGCATCAACAAAGTGCACGCGAATGTCGACGACTTGCTTAAAGATCCGCAGATTGAAATCGTGGATATTGCCGTTTATCCGGCGGCCCAGGCCGAGATCGTCGAGAAAGCAGCGGCAGCGGGGAAACACATGCTATGCCAGAAGCCCTTCGCGGATGAATTTTCCAAAGCTGTCCGCAACGTCGAACTCGCCTCACAGGCAAAAGTGAAGATTGCCGTAAACCAGCAAATGCGCTGGGACGCGGGCATCCGCTGCGCGCGGCTGTTGATCGACCAGGGTTGGCTCGGCGCTCCGTTCTACGCAACGATTCAAGTCCACTGCAAAACCGACTGGAGCATGTGGCCCTGGATCTACGCGGGCAAGCACCTGGAAGTAATGTTCCACAGCATCCATTACATTGATTCTCTGCGTTACCTTCTGGGTGACCCGAATTCCGTTTTCACGAGCGGTAGCCGCGCCCCGGGAGAAACAACTACTGCGGAAACTAAGACACTCACAGTCTGGGAATACGCGTCCGGTCTACAAGTGCTGATTGATGTTTGCCATTCCACCTGGACGGACGATCCCTACGCGATTTTCAGGCTCGAAGGAACGGAAGGCGTGATCAAGGGAACGATCGGCCTGATGTACAACTATCCCACCGGACGGCCCGACACTCTCGAATTCATGTCCAAACGCAATCCGGGGTATTGGTTTTCAGCGCGCCTCGACACGATGTGGATTCCCGACGCTTTCGTTGGTCCGATGGCTTCGCTGATGTGCGCGATTGAACAAAATTCTGAGCCGGAGACAAGCGGCAGGGATAACTTGAAAACACTTCAGATCGTATTCGCTGAATATAAGTCAATGGCCGAAAAGCGAGCCGTGCGCCCGGAGGAAATTACCGCATGAACTCCAGCCTTCGATCAATTCCCAAAACTCAAAACTCCAGCCGCTTCGGGCGATCAGACGTATTCGCTCCGAGATCAGAAAGGACGTCCACCCCATGAAACGATACGGTTCGGTCATCAAGGTGAAACCCGAAGCGCTAGCAGAATACAAACGCTATCACGCTGCCGTCTGGCCCGACATCCTCGACATGATCAAGAAATGCAACATCCGCAACTATTCCATCTATCTCAAAGACGATTTCCTCTTCGGCTATTTCGAATACCATGGAACCGACTACAAGGCCGACATGGCAAAAATGGCCGCCGATAAACGCACCCAGGAGTGGTGGGCGGTGATGATGCCCATGCAGCAGCCGCTTGACACGCGCAAAGAGGGAGAGTGGTGGGCTGAGATGGAGGAAGTCTTTCACACGGACTAGCCGCCTCCATGAAAATTGTCGACACGCACCAGCACCTCTGGGACAAAGATCTCTTTCACTATGCATGGCTCGAGCCGCTGCCGAAGCTCGACCGTTCGTTCCGCCTCAGCGACTATCGCGATGCGACGAGCGGCCTCGATATTGAAAAGACACTGTTCGTCGAATGCGATGTGGATGAATCGCAAATGATGGACGAAGCTTTGCACATCCTGCGGTTAGCAGACGATTCCGCGACTCGTATCGCGGGCATCGTCGCATCGGGCCGGCCTGAACGCGATGGATTCAAGGCGCACCTGGACGCGCTCGCCGCGCACCCAAAAGTCAAAGGGCTCCGGCGAATTCTTCACACCAGCGCCGACGATGTTGGCCAAGGAAAAATGTTCATCGAGAACGTCGCGCGCCTCGGTGAATACGGCCTCTCCTTCGACATCTGCGTTCTCGCGCGCCAGCTTCCCGTCGCCATCCACTTGGCCTCGAAGTGCCCCGACGTAACCTTCATTCTCGACCATTGCGGTGTACCCGATGTGAAGAGTCAGTCCCTGCATCCCTGGCGCGACGACATCCGCGAGCTTTCGAAATTTCCGAATGTTGCATGCAAAGTCTCCGGCATCGTCGCCTATGGTGATCCGGCGGATTGGAAAACAGAAGATTTGCGTCCGTTCGTCGAACACGTTGTCGAATCCTTCGGATGGGAGCGCGTGATGTTTGGAAGTGATTGGCCGGTATGCAATCTCACTGCAAGTTACACAAAATGGGTTGAAACATTGCTCGCTCTCACTCGTTTCGCCGGAGAAACGAATCAGGGAAAACTGTTCCGGGAAAACGCAATTCGTATCTACCGCCTGCAATGACAACTGCGGGTTAGGACGATGAAAGGTCGCTCAAGAATCATGAAAAAACAAAAGAAGCCCGGGTTAATCGAAAGGCTTTCGAAAATTCCCTACACAGGAGCGATTAGCGACATTCTCGACGAGATGGGCTTCCACCGCCAGGCGTTGCCGAAGGAAATCCAATCGCTTCATCCTGGCCAGACGCTCGCAGGCCGTGCCCTGACAATTGCGGGCGAGCCCACCACGAGCGAAGACCCCGAAGTTATTTTCATCCCATTTCTAAAAATGCTCGGCGAAGTAAAGCCCGGCGACATCCTTGTCAGCCAGCCGCACGATGATCTAGCCGCCCATCTCGGTGAGCTTTCTGCCGAGACGGCACAATTTCGTGGCGCCCGCGGTGCTGTCATCGATGGAGGCGCGCGCGACACCGACTACATTCTGAAGCTCAAATTTCCCGTCTTTGCGCGTTATAGGACTCCCGTCGACATCGTCGGTCGCTGGCGGCTCGTCGCCCACAATGTTCCCATCGAAATCGGCCGCGTCCACATCAAGCCGGGCGATTACATGGTGGGCGATCGCGACGGCGTTCTTGTAATCCCTCAGGCGATTGCCGAAGAAGTAGTGGCAAAAGCTGAGACTGTCGTGAAGACAGAAAATCTCGTTCGGAAATCGATCCTGAAGGGCATGCATCCGGTTGACGCCTACCGGAAATTTGGCAGGTTTTAATCTAGCTGGCTAGAGGCCGAACTCCTCGGTAATAGCGCTCGTCTGCTCGCCCACTTTCGGCGCGAGAGTCGCGCTCGACAGCACCTCGCCATCGATGCGAAACGGACAGCGCGTCGTGAGAATTTCCAGGCCCTTCCCATTCACCAGCGTCTGAAGCATCCGCAACTCTTGAAATCCCGCGCTCGCCAATAGCTTCGGCCAATCGAGCACCTCGGAACACCAGATGTCCGCGGCATCCAAGATGCCCAGCCAGTGTTCCGTAGACTCGTGACGCAATCGATCCGCGATCAATCGTTTGATTTCGTCCCGACGCTGGAACGCATCGGCCGAATTCTTCACTTCGGCGAG
>Ga0210399_10002050_pt1 | contig 15686 bp, 19 predicted proteins | sample IncBWC14MmetaG_FD_150865 | JGI IMG/M metagenome (GOLD analysis project Ga0210399, IMG submission 150865) | Forest soil microbial communities from Barre Woods Harvard Forest LTER site, Petersham, Massachusetts, United States - Inc-BW-C-14-M | ecosystem: Environmental > Terrestrial > Soil >...
GTTTGCTGGCTTGCAAGGCATGCGAATACACGCCCGGCACAGGATAGACCGAATGAAACAAGGTGGCGCGTCATAGCAACCCGGTTGGCGGGACGTTTTTGGGTCCCGGTACTCAAGTTACTGGTTAGTCTACTTTGAGTCTGTTTGGTCGGCGACAATCCACTCTCTGTCATCAAACCAAGAAACAATCGCTGCGCGACTGCCAATCAAATCGCAGAGTTTTAGAATGCCGTTTCCATCAGTTGGAACCACGTCGATGGTTGCTGCTAATCCGACGGGATTGTGGTCGAAAAAGAAAAGTGCCCACCCACCTTCGTATAGCGATCCGAGCGTATTGAGGATGTCTGTCGCAGTCGGAAAAGACCACCAGAGTTCTCTCTCTGCGGGGCAATCGAGACTCGAATACAAGGCAAGGAACGGGAATTTGCCCAGTATGGTCGTAACAATGGAGTCTCTTTCTCTCTTCGCTGCCTGATGATTCAAGAGGAGTGGCAAAGTGACATCCCACACGCCTGCCACATCCGTTGTGTGAACTTTCAGGTGTTTTAGGCCTTCCATTACGCAAATTGTAACGATTGTCGGAGGCACAGTTCTACAGGACGTTTGGTGCTCGGCCAGCTCCTGGTTAACGCCGAAATCGTCCATGTAAAGTCCTAGAACAACACTGGTTTCTTCAGTGGTAGCTATTCTCTGAGCGACATAGTCGACGCACTCAAAGAACACATGAGGGTGGACCGTGTGTCTGATTCTCGACGACTCATTTTTGTTTGCCATAGCATGGGGGGATTGTTGTAAGGAAATACATCGTTGAACGAGCTGCGGAACTAATTGAAAATCAAAAGGACATTGGATTATTTCTCGTTGCTTCGCCTTCTCTCGGTTCATCGTACGCAGATTGGCTGTCTCCGCTGGCTCGCTTCCTCGGGCATTCACAAGTCGATGCGCTGCGATTCGTGCGGAATAACATTTGGCTGAGCGATTTGGATAAGGAATTCAAGAATCTAAAAGAATCGGGGCGTCTTAGAATCGAGGGGAAAGAACTTGTTGAAGACAGCTTTGTTGCTCTGAAGCGTTTCATCCGTCGACAAGTCGTTGAGCCTTTTGCTGGTGCTATCTACTTCGGAGAAAGTTTCAAAGTAGCTAAGTCAGATCATTTTTCCATTGCAAAACCTTCAGACGAGACAGCAATACAGCATCGCTTGCTTTGTGATTTTATTGTGACCAGTAAAAGCTCTAAGCGGCAGTCCACTGTCCCTTCACAAAAGATTCCTAGCCTTTTTGTTCCCCATTTTGTCAAAAACGTTTGGCGGATATCCCAAAGGTTTCGCCAAATCCAGCTTCGTATTTATAGCCCCGTTCGAATCCGACCGCAAAAAATGGAACTCACTCTGGGGCGTCAATCTAATCGATGGCCAGTCCTATCAAATCGCAATGAAGTCCACGGCAAATCAGGACAAGGTAATTCCCGACTCCTTTCGAATCCTGCTTCGTAAGTATTTGGGCAAGCCGGAGACGAAATCGCTGGCTCCGGATGGGACGCCCTGCACGGGAGCAACGCGCGGCCTTCTGCAGAGAGCAAGAATTACAGCAGGGAAGCTTGTTCCGGTTGGCAAGGAAACAGATCGGCGCTGGGAACAAGGCGAAGATCCCAGCATGGTTGATTCTGACATCTACATCTATGAAACACGGACTAAATTAGTGATTGCCGATCCTGCAGAGAGGAAGAAATGGTCTGTCTTCGGTCCGAGAAAGTTGATGCGCGAATCAAAACTGAGCCAGGAGCCGGTTTCCAATGTATTAAAGGGTATAGGGGTTCGTCTTCGGACCCTGGCGATCATCAGGCAGAGGGCAGCTAGGATACTTGCCGAGTAATGATACGACTTGTCCGGTCGACTTACCAGGCGCTTAGTTCCTGCCTCTTCGCGTTGGGCAACTAGAGGAATGTTGCGGCGGGTGCAAGTGCTAGAATTGCACGCAATAGTTCGTCCCTTCCCCAAAGGAGCCCGACCCTACAATGAGAATTTCACCTCTGGTTGGCATCGGGATTTTAGTCGGTATTGTGTTGCTCATTTTCATCTTCAAAGGTCGAGGCCAGGGAATCCTTCCGCCGCACGAATTCGCATACGGCACCGCACTATCGGATTGCAGAGCTATTCCCGAGCGCATGGATAAATTCCTTTCGATAGCAGACATGGACCCTGACCAAATCCAGATTCAGACATTCGTCGGCAACAATAGCGAGAAGAATCTGAAACCGTTGATAGCCTACATTTCAACGCAGAACCACAAGAACCTTGGGACCTTGGTGGCAGATTTGAGAAAGGTAGATGAACTCCCGAACCAGAAGGAAAAGGCGATTCAATTCGTCAAGGCCCTGCTTCCGTACAAGGATGCATTGAAAGATGAATCGCATCAGGACGAAATCATTGTTTTCGTCTATTACGGACTAAAGCAGCCGTCGAAACTCTCGCCTCCAACCAGGGCTAGAGTCAGCGACTTAGTGAAACAGCTTGACAGCGCTAAGCAAGCAGCCGTTTTTTCCTCGGGCGAATGTCCGACAAATTATCTCGTCGGGAACATAAACGTCTATCCGCTAGCACTTGAGAATACTTCATGGCATGCGATAGCGAAATTCGCCTCCCCAAAGGATGCGCCGGTTTTGGAGATAAGATTTATGGGTCTGAGGGGCATATTCAAATACCTTCTGGACGAAATGAGTGCAAGGACGGGGGACACCTTTCTGCATTTGGACGGTGAATCAATATAGCTGTGGTTTCCAGTTCCAGAACGCAAGCTGTTTAGTACGAAGATGTTCGGTTTACCGACTTAACGGGAGTTATGACCAATTTAACTCGACAGCCAGCATTTCGCAGTAGAATTGCTGCGAGTAAGTTCAATGAAATCCAAGGTTATGCTCATTGTTGCGGCTTCAATGCTCTTCCCGGGAAGCGCGCTATGCGGGCAGGAATCCGTTTGCGAACTGTTCTCGCACCTTGTAGAAGGCTCCGACGGACGCAAGGTAATAATTACAGGTGATTTGATCATTTCGAAGGATCTGGCCGCTATCGGTGCAGCCGATTGCGATAGCCAGTACATTTCGGACCACTACATTTGGCCTACCGGCCTTTCGCTACGACCCTCGCCTAACGTCACTCCAGAGAGACTCCAACAATTTCGCGAGGCCGCCGCGAAGGCCGATGATCTGCGACAAACAGGAAAAACTGTAAGCGCGTCAGGAACATTTTCCGGTCGACTGCGAATGGTGCCATCCGGCGGCTACCCAGGTGAACTTATATTCGACTCATTCGAAAACCTCTCAGTCGAGGCACTGCCTGATCCCGGGATGTTACCGGTCATTCCCATCTGTGATCTCTTTCAGAATCTCTCGTCATGGAAGAGAAAGCGCATTGCCGTGCGCGGCGAGTTTGTCACGACTATGGAAGGAGCTTGGATATCAGGTCGTTGCAAGGGAGGATTCGTTACGAATGGATACCGCTGGCCCGTTTCTCTGACCTTCGCGGAGCCAGCCCACTATTCAACCGAAAACGCAAAGCTCTATGCGACAAGGTGGCCACCAGTGCCCGAAGATGAAGAGGCTCTGGAAGGTAGGTTCAGCGTAGTTAAGACCGCGACCTTCGTGGGGCTCCTGAAAATGAAGTCGGAATATTCCGCCGTCTGTAGCGAGGATGGTAGCTATATTACATATGGCTTTGGTCACTTGGGCGCTGCTGCGGCAGAACTGGCGGTTGAGAGGGTTCTGAATTTTGATCTTTCCCTGCCTGCGGGCAATGACGCAGATGACGACTACGAGGTAGAACGCTGCATACCACCAAACCAAACAGCACTGTGCGCAACGGCCCAATCATTGGAACGAGCCGCCTCGCTCGGATGCGTCGACCAGCTCCGCGGTTCCTTGGCAAAGGATGGCATCGACAGCAAAGACGGAAGTGAGTCACCGGCTCTCAATAAGGCCATCCGTTCCGGCAACGAGGCCATCGTCAAGCTATTGATCCAGAGTGGCGCGCCTGTAAATCCAGCGCAGATAAGCTTCTCGCCACCTCTATCCGAGGCCGCAAATTGGCGACAATATGAAATTATGAAGTTGCTCCTCAAATCCGGGGCCAAAGTCGATGGCGTGGACTCTCATGGACAAACGTATCTGGCGAGTTCCGGTTTCTTCTTCCCGCGAGTTTTGAAAATTCTGCTGGAAGCAGGAGCAAACCCCGACGCGACTGACCGGGAAGGCCAAACGGCTCTCATGCAAGCCGCGGGTTACGGTTACGAAGAATCGGTGAAGATCTTGATCGAGCATCACGCCGACGTGAATCTCAGAGATCATAAGCGGCGCACGGCCTTGATGCATGCCTGCGCGGGGGGCTATGTTGATGCCGTACCACTCTTGCTGGAAAACGGCGCCGACGTAAACGCCCGCGACGATGACAGAAAGACTGCACTCGATTTAGCGCGGATCTCAAAGAACCAAGCTGCGATTAAACTCTTGTCCACAGCCGAGAAGTGAAAGCCAGGTTAGGTCCTGCGGCTACTGCATTCGCGGATGAGAGTTCGTTGATGCTTTTGCCTTCGGTGCTTCATCGACGGTAAACAAAATAGTCACGACATTTGAATTGCCATTCCTTTCGTACGTGGGTTTCACGGTCGCGGCTGGTCGGCCACGTTTGGAGAGCAGCTCTTCGATGATGGTCGCAGCATGCTTCAGCACCGTATTATCGAACTGGCTCCCCACCGAGAGGTCAACCTTGTTTTCTTTCAAGAACTGGACAATCTCGGCCTCGGTTATCGACTTGATTCCCTTGTACTCGATCAGGGCGACTAGCGGCTTTTCCCTTACACCAAACTCGACAATTTTGCCGTCCGGTCGATCCGGGCTGTCTGCGATTCTCAGCTGCACCTCGTCAAAATATCCAGTATCGCGGAGCGCCTGAGCGTCACGCTTGATCCCTTCTGCGCTGTACCGGTCACCGGGGCGCGCAAAGATGTGGGCCATGATTGTGCTGGTTTGTATTCGTAGGTTGCCGGTCAGTTCAATTCTCTCGATGGAGAATTTAGTGTTCGGACTTTCGCGAGGCTGCTGAGACCAAACGGCTTGTGCCGAGGTTAAGAGCAAGGCTACACCCGCGCACACTTCTACGGGCCGAAAAGTGCAATTTCTCCAGGAAGTCGCCAAGGTCATAGTTGCGCTCCCCCTACCCGCTTCAATATCACAGATTCGCCCGTAAGTGTTGCGGTAGGGACGACCATCGCTGATCGCCCCCCGCACAGAACCGTACGAGCGGCTTTCCCGCATACGGCTCCCACCTTGGATGAGTGACGAAGAGTGTGGCTCCTCGTACACCGCTCAGTCCCTGGTACACTCCACTTCCCCGCACTGTGGCGGGCGAGTGTTGAACTGAACGATGCTCTCCTTGGCCCGCACCCTTTTCTCCCCAGGCTGCGCCGAAGATTGCTCCTCTTTGTTCGTCTGGTTCATCGATAGTATGGCGCGGTCCGACTCCTCCAGAGCGTGCGTGTCTGCCTTGTGGCTTTGCACCTTCGCAGACCGGCCTCGTTCCCTTTCGGGCCGAGGCACTCGGGAGGTCTCCCGGTTCTCGTGCATGTTGTTTTTCCGCGTGCGCGGGGTCTAAGACTACGCAGGACCGATTGCTCGCTCGCGTTTATCGCGAACCATCGTGTTGCCTTCCTCCATCAGGAGAGAGTCGGCATCCTAATTTTGCGTTTTTCGAAGCTCAATACCCGGCCCACCGATACCCCGTCTACGCTTCAAGCGGCATCTCACGATGTCACCTGCAAGACTCGGGGCCAAGATGGAGTCGCTGTCTCCTTTCTTGTAGGACTCTTTCATTCCTTACAACATGCCGGTTTAGAATCGAATGGACAAAGGTAATTCGATTTGTACAGAGGCCGTAATGACAACTCGGGTTCGGCGTTGGGTATTGATTAGTGTGTCGATAATTCTCTTCTTTCTGGTGTTCGCTACAGTCTGGTACGAACTAACTTTCTACGAGAGGGCCTATGCTTGGTTGGCACCAGGAGCGACGAAAGCAGATGTCTTAAAGCACTTTGGAAAGCCCGGACGCATAGAAGAGTGCCGTCCTGCGACCTCTTGGGAAGGAGACTCGGTGGAAAATCCGTCGATGCCTTGCGTTGAGGAATTCTCGTATTTCTCCCGCATTTCTATTGGCGAATGGGTTATCAGATTCGACAAAAATGAGAGAGTTATATCTAAAGGTTATTTGTCATCACCCTAGATAAGTGATGCAAGGTAGACGCGCTAACCGCTGAAGTGGGCACTGGGTCGAACTTATCGTCTTCCTTAAAGCCCGTGAATGGTCAATTTACATCGTAGCTACTCCACGCACACGGTTGATGCGGACCGCACTGGTATCCCCAAATGTTGTCCCAAAAATCCCCAGGAAATCGGAAATGTAAAACATACATATCGTCGTGCGATTCGTAGAAGTCATTTAACCGAATGAGTTCGGGAACCTGTTTTCCCTCAACCCAACTGCGGTCTATCGCATTGGGATATTTTCCGTTTCGCTGTTTCGCGGCTTCGACTTTCGGAATAAGCTCTTCGCAAAAATGCTTTGCGTCACGTATCTTGGGATCATAGTGAGCCTGTCGGACTTTCCAGAAAATCAGAAGGCAGAGCGGAAACAGAAGCAAGAAACTACCGCAGTAGATGAACGCTTTTTTCATGCGTGTTTAGATATCGCAATTGTCAGCGAATGACAATGGGTCCACGAAAAGCAAACCGCAGCAGCTTAAATGCAAGGAACGCTAACAATCCTGCCAAAACCAAAACTGTGAGGGATACTCCAATAGCACCAGCAAGTGAAAAGCGCCCACCGTTTTGGCGAACTGAATCCGCTTCACTTAGAGAATTAGAAATGAAAAAAATGGGCCCCGTTACAGCGCCTAGTGCCGCGAAAAAACCAAGTAGTCCACCCAGGACTCTAAACACGATTTGTCTCATCCTAGCGAATAGCTTAATCCATTGAACGTCCGCAAGTGCCTGGTAAACGCGGAAATCGTCCATATAAAGTTCTAGAACTTGACTTGTCCGATTTGCCGTGCCAGGTGGTAAAGTTCTGTTGTGAAACCCGTTATAGTAGTAACGATAATTCTGCTGTTGTCACAAGCTCAAGCACCATCATCTGTTGGCTGCTCCCAAACTGAGGTCAACCGTACTGCAGTCCAAGTAGATTCGGTTCGTAAACACCTGCTCGAACTCCCAGTCGGTGACGGCCTACAGGCGGATGTTTCTTCTCTCGCACAGCAGACAATCGCCTCAATGAAGTCGGCGTTGGGCGATTTCATCACCGCCTATTTGCACTGCGTCTCTTCGCAACCTGACCCTGCAAGAATCAAGAGCGACCTTTCGGCCCTCGGCCACTCTTTTGAGATGCCCAGTGGCGCCATCTCAGCGGAAAACATCCCTCCCGATTTTGGTAAGTTCGGATTTGAACTTTCATTCCAAACGAGGGTATTTGAGAACCCCCGCTTGCTCGGCGTCACCGCCAACTTCTCAATTGAATGCGGTGGTGATACGGTGCTGCTCATTTTTTCCCCAAGCAATGAATCGTGGAAAGAAGTACTGCGTTGGCAGAAAAAGCCATACGCGACCGTGGCTGGTGGAACGTTGGCATTCGACTATGGCATCTCGCCACCAGACGATGCAGGCCAATGGTTCTTAGTGACCCATGATGTCGCTCCATGGTGCAGTTCGACATGGTCGGACATTCGATATTCAGTATTAAGACCGACACCTGACCCCGACCATCCTAAGACTCTCTTCTCTGGCTCGGATTTTATGTGGTGGGGGAACGACGATTTCGGAACTCTTATTGTTCAGAAGGATGCATTTGACCTGCGGTTCCACTCCGCGAGCATCGACGCGGACATCCACAACCGAGTGTGGATTCGTCATTACTCCGTAATTGGAGACGCGGTACGGCGGATTCAGCCCCTAGCCGTTTCACCCCGCGACTTTGTTGATGAGTGGATTGTCTCGCCTTGGCAACAGGCTTCACAGTGGTCCTCGAACCCGGAGCTAAGGCAAGCGCACGCCGCGTGGTCCGGACGCAAGAAGTCAGCTGCCAGCTTGCTTGAATACTACTCAGTTCAGCGGTGTGCCGACAGCCCGGAACAATATCAGGTAGAAGTTGCCGAAGAGACCGGGCCGAAGTTCGAGACCGCACGTTCCTTTTACTTTCAGGTGCGCGGCAACGGTGATTACACGATGCTTCGAGTCTCAGACAAATCCGACGCGAGGTGCAGCGGACCTAACATTCTTGACGAAATGGGAACAAAGTGATGCCTCTCGACAACCCGGGTGTATCACTTTTCCCCGCCCTGTCTCAACTCATCTGTGTATTATTCGCCCCAGTAGAGGTACGGATGAGACCTATCTTGGTTTGCCCTGCGATCCTTTTGTTAACATGCACGAACCTGAGCGCTCAATCCGTTTCTCCGGCGGCTCGAAAGGCCGTTCAAACGATTCAGAAGCTCCGAGCGATTGATGTGCCAAATTCCCAAGATACTGACTCAGGTCCACCCCTTAAAGTTCCATCCTTACTCAGGCAACTTAATCAAGAACTTAGGGCACTCATTATTGATGACCTGAACGACCAGACCCGAAACACATTGCCCACTGAGGAAGAGGTCTTCGATCAACTGAGGGCAGCGGGATGGAAAGAATTGCCGAGTAACAAATGGACTGCTTACGGCGAAATTCGGAAGGTAAAGTTCGACTTGAAAACCGACTATGATCCCGCAGTCCTAATTGCGTCCACTCAACTATGGATTCCGTGCGGCAGCACCGACCCTGATTCTGCGATTTACGTGTTTCATGGCATGTCTCGCCGATGGGAATTGGTTCTCTCCACTGACTCTGATTTCGACCCTGTTGGAGACGCCGATGAAGGCGGCCTTCAATATGCAATATCTCCCCCTGATTCAAAAGGGCGTTGGTTTCTTGCGCTAGCACAATTACCACCCTCCTGTCGTGGAACTAGGAACGTTCTGCTTTACAAGGTGCTCCGTCAGGGAGTAAATGCGGATAATCCAACAGTTCTCGTTACGCATCGGGAGGTGATCGACTCGGGGTTTCACCCTCCATTTCGTTTGGACGTCCAAGACGATTGGTTTGCTGTTACCGAAGGAAAAGAACGAGTGCTGGGGAGAGGGACCGGGGTTCGTATTCTGCGCTACGCGATTGATAGCAACAAAATTCGGCGCATCGCTCCATTGGCGCTGGCCCCCGAAGACTTCCTCGATGAATGGGCTCAATTGTCCTGGGATGACGCGCAGCAATGGGCAACCGAATCATCGAAAGGCAACCTGAAGAAATGGCATTCCAAATTGAACAGCCTTGGGAAGAATTCGGCAGAGATAGAATCCGTGCAACACTGTTCAGGAAACGGAGACAGTGACGGAACTTGGCTGATCGAACTGGCGGTTGACAGCCAGTCCGATCGTTCGATGGAAGACAAGAAGGTCTACGTCCAAGTCGCGAAAAAGAACAACATTTTCCTTATAAACAACATCCAGGAAACCCTTCCTTCTGGATGCTCGGGGAAAGCTCTCCCCTCACAAAGGGCCGGCCGGGAATTACCCAGCTGGTAGTGCTCCTGTTTGCCAAGGCTAATAGATAACGCGGCTCATTGGCTTGGCCATGCTGTAGCCAGTCTAAGTTTCAGCGACGCGCGTCGAAGACGCAGTCGGGGCTTGCCGGGAGCTAGAAAGATTTTCCCTTGGTCCCAAGTTCTGGTGTGGCCTGAGTGAGATAAGTTTTATAGTTTGGTGGAATTTCAAAAAGCGAGGCATCAGGCTCTATTTTTTTGATATTCCTAAACCTGCTGGCACTTTCACTGTGTGTTCTCAAGTTCGATTGAATGTATAGCACAGTCGCTCCAAGTTCATCGGACATCCAATTCTCCACTAGTCCTATGGGCTTTCCGTTCCATTCGCCATCTTTGTCCGTTCCGAGGACGGTGCTTCTTGCCCCATGAGCCACGACCCCTTCGATTTCTCTGTACCCAAGGTCTTTGACCGAAACATTCACAGGAAGCTCTGCGCTAAGAAGTCGCGTTATCGGATATGAGTATGGCTGACCGCTTCGCTGTTCGGGCGGTAACGTGTCGCAGGTCTGCATGACGTGTGCTGTTTGCAGTTCCGGTTGGAGCAATATGCTCTTCCGGTTGAGGCAATCAAACATTGTGACGAGCGGACCAGAGGCAACGCCAGATATCATATTTTTCTCAATTTCGTGATTGGACATTGGGACCGTTCCGACAGCTTTTCGGTTACGCGATTTCAGCGAAACGGTACGCCCTTTATTCACAATCGGAAAATGAAATTTGCATTGAAAAAGCCAGTGGGCACGGATTGGGTTACCTATTTGCACCGAAAGAAACGAAACGGGACAAGCAACGGGATGACGAGGAAGTTCCAGACTGGATAAAGCAAGCTTGGGATCATCTTTTGAGGAAGGAATTAGGATTAATGTTGAAAGAGCCGCCGTGGCTACGCTTACCAGCAATGATGCGAATGGTCCTAACAACACCAAACGTTTTGAAAAATCGAAGGCCTGATTGGTTAGGACCGTTTAACTTCTTTCTATTTCCAATTATCTCCGAAAAACTCGGCGGATACCAGCAGGTTTCGACAAATCTAATTTTTCCTTTGTAACTCCAATAGAATCGGACAGAAGGAAATGGTCAACTCTCGTGGGTATCAATCTCTTTGACCGCCAAACATACCAGATATCCATGGCACCAAACGAAACGCGGGACAAAGTAGTTCCGGATTCGTTTCGAATCATCCTGAATCAGTACCTGAAAAAGGAAGAAGCGAAGTCAGTCGGCCCTGATGGAATGCCTTGCACGAAAGCGACTCGCGGTTTGCTTGGAAGGACGAGGATTGCTGCACGCAAAATAATTCCTGTGGGCAAGGAAACGGATCGAAGTTGGGAGCATGGTGGAGACCCGCGCTCGCTGGATCGCCGACCTCGTACGCTGCGACCTCAAACGAAGATGTGCGTAGCTGATCCTTCCGAAAGAAAGCGATGGTCGAAAATTGGTGTTAGAAAGTTAATCCGAGAATCCCATTTGAGCCCGACGACCGTTTACAAGATTCTTGAAGGGGAGCCGGTTCGCTGCTACATCCTTTCCGGTTTCATACAAGCTACCGATAAAACGTCGGCTTGAGTACTAGTAGGAACTTTTCCGATTAGCACGACTTACCAGGAGTTGACCAAAACAAGTCAACTGAACCGCAGAACAGTTATCGGCTGGAACCCGAGATGCTAGGGTTGCCAAGCGTGGTCAGGAGCCGCACCTATGAAGAAACTTTATGCAATCGTTCTTATTTCTCTCCTAACGGCTGCAGGTAGAGCCGACGACCTCGCTACGTCATTCAAACAAGCTGCCGCCCTAGCAGATGCACAAGAAAAAGAACGCGCGGCACAAGCATATATTCATCTTGATCTGAAGCCATACTACGAGAAAAAATACTTGCCTGTCTTTCAGTCTTGTTTAGCGTCGACTGAACACCCCGACACATCACCGTTCTCATTCGTTGTGGCAATCGGAAAAGATGGTCGTGTTTTGCGGCTTTACATAGATCACGAAACGAACATATATGTCTGTGTGCGGCAGACGCTGCAACAAGACGAATTTCCACACCCGCCAGTTGCTCCCCATTACTTCCACATTTCTATGAGCTTTAGTAAATGAGCGAGACCCCGGGAAATGCGGTAACCGCAAAAGTCAAGTACATCTTTAAGGTCCGTAGCCTGTTTACCATTTGTTTTCAAGATGTAGCGCATCAACCGAGCCGGTGCTAGGTTGGCACGAGAGCTGCTCCAGCTCACATAAAGGGCGGGTCATGAGAAATCAGAACAAGATTCTCTTACTCCTAGTCGCGATGACGACGTGCGTACCGTCTTGCATGGCGCAAGAGGGGAGAATGCGCGTCATCAATGGCACAAATGGACGCCCGCTGCCGAACTTCGCAGCGTCTATATCTTTTCTCTACGACAAAAACTACGATAAAGAGATTCCCGCAAACTACACTGCTTCCTTGAAGCTCGAAACGGACGGAAATGGGCAAGCGTACTTCAAAATTCCTCAACCTCCGCCCATGCACTTTGTGGCTCAAGTCACCGTGGATTGGTCACATTGGGATTGTGGTGGTTCGTTAATACTCGCTTCGACTGATGACCTTGCTAAAAAAGGAATCGTAATGCCTGTGGCTGCGAAGGACGCAAAGCAATTCGCCCTTTACAAGGCAGCACCGGGCGAGATTCTCGTTATTGTCAAACCGCTTTCTTTTTTGGAACGTTTTCTTTACCAGCTGATGAAGGACTAGGCAACGATGAGCGGGTTAGTGCCTGATTACCGGAGAAGCGGCTCATAGTACCCACATGGACGGTTACCCGACTTATCGGGAGCTGTTCAAGTGAAGCCTTGGGCTGGGCGCAAAATCGGCAGTCCTAATGGCTGGGAGACCTACTTAATCCTGACGTAATTTCCTAACGGAGATTCATTCCAGGACACGCGGATAAGGCCCGACCGCCATTGTGTCCCGCGCTATTGCAAAAATCCTTGAACTCGCGAGATATCTAGTCTTCGTCCTTGCCGGACTCCTCGTCGTTTTCACTCTTACCTTTGAAATCGTCTTCACTCTTACCTCTGATTAAGCTCCGGGCCTTTTTCCAAGCCTGATCCGCCACTAGACGCCCGGTGGCTCTTCCTACGATATCTGCAAGCTCGAAATGGATTCCGCCATACCGGCGAGATATTCCAGCCTGGTTCGCCGCCTCCGTGAAAGTGGCCCAGGAAAGGGTGACTTCTTGTTTGGGTGTAAAACCAGGCTCGGTGTTGGAGCTTCCTGCGGAAAAGGTCACAGAGTCTCCGAATTTGTCGCTGTGGGTGAATCGCTTGAGAATCTCTGCGCCAGCCGCGCTGAACGTGCTATGGCCGGAGATGTATTCGGGGAACGGTGGAGTCGGAAACGTGGAGGCTTGATACGGAATCCACAGTGATCCATCAAAAGTTTGTGTGCCTTGGAATGGGCGCCAAGATTTGATCTGCTGACCGTGAAAGAGGTAGGGGATGCTTGTGATGGGACGCACGGAATCGAAACCACGCTTTGCATCCCACGCGGCGATACCGGCGTCAAAGATGGCGTTCGTTAACGCAAAGAACATCTTGGCGTCATCATCCACGGTGTGATTGTCGCGGCGTGAGACAAACTCGCCAAACAGGTCCCAGTGCCCGGGTGGAAGTTCCGTGTGCGGACCATTCGCCCAGTACTCGGCAATCATCTTTTGTTCGTCTGTGAGGTTCGCGCTGATAGTGATCAGATCCGTCGATTGTTGCAGGTAGGTCTCCGAACCGAACAAAGCCGGACCAAACTGGGCGACAAAGGATCGAAATTGGTCAGGCGAGGTCATGGCAAAGGGGACCACGCGGTACCACTGCGCTCCCACAAAGGCTTGGGTGATGACGTGGGGAATCGGGCGCGTCGCACCGTCGTCATATTTCAACGGCTGCCAGTGGTCGGGATGCAGCACCGATGCTGGAATGACTGGCACGGTGCTCGCCGGATTCACCGGAACGTATCCAGTCCAATCGGAATACGCCCCCGGGTGCAGATCGCCGAGTTGGTTGGAACCGTCGCTATGCCGAAACGCGAGTACCGCAGCGCAAGCCACATTCCCAATCCCCGCCGGAGTGTCCGTATTAATGGTTAGATTATTCGGATCGTAGCCCAAACTAGCCATGAGTGGATCAAAGACGCTAGCCTTGTCGAGCGCAAAAAGATCTACCAGCGCACGATAGGCTGCAAAGCTGATCGCTTCATTCTTGTTGGCCAACGTGCGTTCTGCTTTGGGGCGCCGCAGTTTGTCGCCAAATTGTGTGCCGACTGCTCTCTTGTCATATGCTGCCCACGCGTCGAACATGCAGGTATGCGCTATCGCCAGGGCCCGGGCCACCATCGGCGGACCAATGCGGGAATCGCGCACGCCTTGCAATGCCGCGACGTTCCATTGCACCACCACGTTGTCGCTCGCACTGGCTTGGCCCATTACGCCTACCGGCCAAATCAGAACAGCAACGATAAGTAAGGATCGAAACAATAAAGGGAGCCTAGATGTCGACGTGAAAGGCAGGTGTGCGCTCGCGGCCATTGGGATATTTCCTCCAGCTATAGTGGACGATTTTATCGATACGAATTACCTGTTGTGGCAGCGGACCGAAAGCGCCACGGCGAGCAGGGCATCGGTCCTGGCTCGCCGTGACAGTCATCTTGGCCCGCCCTTCCGTGCGAAGGGCTGGAGTGCATCAGAAAAAGACGCCGTTGTGTTCGGTGCCGAATTGCGCGAAGTTGGTGTGCGTTGTCGAAGGGTCGGATTCGAAGTGGAAGCCGTGCCCGGTATCCTTCGGCGTGGTGGCAGAGACGGCGATCTTCGCTGAACACTCGAAGAAATCGCCACGGAACTTCTCCGTCGAATCGCTGAATCCGGGGAGGCTCCGGGTCACTCCGCTCCATTTGATTTTCATCGAGTTGATGATGGCGCTGAAGATTCCCATCGCGTGTGCCGGGTCAAAACTGTTAGGGACCGTGAAAGCGTCAAACAGGCAGACACGGTGAACAAGCAACTCCGCAGTCTGTCCGTTAACGTCGACATCCGCACTTCCGGCGGGGTACGTAGCACCCCACAGAACGAGAGAACCAGCCGCGATTCCCGGGTCATACGAGTGAAAGCCCAACGGGCTTCCATGGGGGATAGCAGGAGTTACCCCCAAGCTGTCCAATCATATGAACCCAATGGTACCGCGGTGCTGGTCGCCGTCCAGTCCGACGAAGACGCCGTGCATTACGCGCATGTCGGCGTGGAAGTCGTATTTGGCGCTAGTGCCACTGTTGAGGTCTGTGCCGGTGCCGGAGAAGATCAAATCGGCGTTGGCGATCACCCCGCTGAAGTCGGTGATGATCGAGGGGTCGTGGCCCGTATTGGGGCTGGTCACCGGACTAGCGTCAACCGGACCAGGGAAGAAAAAGTGTGCACCGGGCGGTGCGGTGATATGCGGGATAGGTCGCGCAACTGGTTCGCACTTGTTGTGTTTTCCTTCATCCTCGTCGTCCGCAAGCGCCGCCGACCGCAGTCCAGAGCCAAGTAAGAGTCCTGCTCCGGCGGCGGTACCTGCTGCCCCCCGGATAAGATTGCGTCGGGTTAGCCATTTCTCCTGAAGCTTATTCCACGAAACAGGTTTTTCCTCATTCATTGTGGTTCTCCTTCGACTGATCGGCAGCGCACACAAAAGGCATGAGCTAACCGCCGAGTGACGGCCCGGGGTCCCGAAAATACTGGTCGCGAAACCATGAGAATGAAAACTGAGAAAGGGCGGTGAGTTAACTGCAGTGACTCTGCGCCGTCGCGTCACAGCATGTCAAGTAGAAAATCAGTAAACGCAACTTATAAGCGGATTCATGAAAGCCGCGGGAAGAGTCTTAGTGGCCTGTACCAACTGATTGTGTACTGAGATGGCGCGATGGATCGGCATATTTCCATTTCACGGTACGAGGCGATTTGTTGTAGTGCCGGATGTAGCGCAACAGCTTCCCCTTCAGATCAGCGACGGAAGTGAATACCCCTC
>Ga0210399_10002052_pt1 | contig 15681 bp, 12 predicted proteins | sample IncBWC14MmetaG_FD_150865 | JGI IMG/M metagenome (GOLD analysis project Ga0210399, IMG submission 150865) | Forest soil microbial communities from Barre Woods Harvard Forest LTER site, Petersham, Massachusetts, United States - Inc-BW-C-14-M | ecosystem: Environmental > Terrestrial > Soil >...
GGCTCGCTTCGCGGAACATCTTGAGGGTTTTCTGAAGATCGATAATGTGGATGCCGTTGCGTTCGCCGAAAATGTACTCCTTCATTTTCGGGTTCCAGCGCCGCGTCTGGTGACCGAAGTGAACTCCAGCCTCCAGCAATTCTTTCATCGTAATTTCTACTGCCAAGTTTCCTCCTATTAGGATAGCTGTTTGCGGTGGCGCTCCTTCGTCTTACGAAGTCGTCGCCACGGAACAGCCTCTTGCCGGCTCCTTGCCGGCCGTGATCTCAGCGAGCCAACTTGCGTCGTCTCGCTGGAGCTCGGAACAGCCCCGGCATCGCCAGGGCTGCAAACTTTAACGCTTCGTGAACTGGAAGCGCTTGCGCGCGCCCTTCTGTCCGTACTTCTTGCGTTCCTTCATGCGCGAATCGCGCGTCAAAAATCCGTTCTTGCGCAGCGCCGGCCGCAGCTCCGGATTGAAGCGCGAGATCGCCCGCGACAATCCCATGCGCACCGCGCCCGCTTGTCCGCCCACGCCGCCGCCATGCGCCGTCACCACCACGTCCACCTGGTCGGCGATGTTCGTGAATTTCAGCGGCTCAATCGCGTCATGCTTCCACGCGTGATTCGGAAAATATTGCTCGACCGTGCGTTTGTTGATCGTAAACTTGCCGCTCCCCGGACGCAGGAACACGCGCGCCACCGATTCCTTGCGCCGTCCCGTGCCCAGAAACCAAGTTTCCTTGCCCGCCAAGGGCATACCAGTTGAACCCAATGTTCCTCCTAACGATGGATGGCTGCCCGGCAGCCAACTCGATACCACTCCACAGAGCAGCAAATTTCTTTCCCGCTGCTTCGCGGATCAATCTCAAACTTCACGCCTGCTTATTCCCCGCTAAGGCACCACTTAGTAGGAACAGCTACGTGCGGAAAAGATCCTTCTTACAGCGCCACCGCTTGCGGCTTCTGCCCCGCGTGCCGCGCCAAACCTGCGGCGTCCCGGTACACGCGCAATTTCTTCGCGCGCCGCGCGCGCAGTTTGTTCTTCGGCAGCATGCCGAGAACCGCTTCGCGGATCATCCAGTCCGACTTGGACTCGCGCAGCCTCTTCGCCGGCACTTCTTTCAACCCGCCGGGGTATCCGCTGTGCGAATAATAAATCTTCTGCTCGACCTTGTTTCCGGTCATGCGAACTTTGTCGGCGTTAATCACGACCACGTGGTCGCCCGAATCCAGATACGGCGTGAAGCTCGGGTTGTCCTTGCCCATCAGCATGCGGGCGACTTTGGTCGCCAGGCGCCCCAGCACCACGTTCGTGGCATCCACTACAAACCAGTTTGCGCCCACTTTTAGGGCTTCGGCTTCTTCACCTTTGGCTACGTACGTCCTCATTGCGCTCAGTCACACCTTTCCCTGCAGAGACAAACTCCAATCTTAGGGTTTGCCCTCTATTTTGTCAACGAAGAGTTGAGCCCGGATCGAATTCGGTACGCGGGCGCGGCGTTACCCGCAGCGCTACGTCGTTCCTTCGGCAGGAAGTTTCCACCACGCCAGCACAAAAATGAGCAGCGTGGCGGCCAGGAACGAAGTGGGGACAATAAAAAAATAGCGAAGAGAAACGGCGAGCATGGCAACTAGCCAGAGAATATTTATTAGCGCCGCGCGCTTCAGCAGGCCTGTTCGTTCCCGCGAGAGCGCCAGGTCAAAGGCTCCGAAGGCGAGTGCTGCCAGCATGAAACACATACTAAACCCGGTCAAAAGGTTGTCCATGCTGCGGAGAGATCCCGCGAGATTGAACTTGTAGTTTGACATCAGGTCCAGCAGCTGCTTCTCGGTATCATTTGCGGGGAGTAGCGGTTGGAAGAAAGAGATGGAGTGCACCGCTCCAATGATTAAGAACGCAACGGCGCCCGTTTTGAACAACCGCCTCCCCCATTTGTCCGTCATGACGTGAGTTTATAGCACGAAAGGCGTTCCATTTATCCAACGATCGGCTGCGAGAGTGGCGTCCAGACCTGCATCGGGGTTGCAGTGCGGTTGGCCCACGCGTAATACGGAATAAAGGTCAAAGAGACAGGCTTGGACGTACGAAGCTCGCCGGAATAGCGGAAGTAGAGTTGGCGGTGCTCCGCCGATTCTCCATAGGCTGCACCGGCATGGCGCAGTAGCAGGACGCCGCCAAGCAGGTCCTTTTGAAATTCTTCATGGAAGGGCACGCTCGAATTTGGACCCAACTTCAAGGCCACGTCTTTCAGAGCCACACCGTCCGGCTGGTCGATTTGCTCCAAACAATACACCAGCGGTCCGCGCTGCACCGCGACGCGGCCATTGTTTTCGATGACTTGGGCGTTGGCCTCCAGAAGCTGAGGTTGCATGTTGAATTGCACGCGGATGACATCGCCACCGGACCAGCGACGCCGGATCGGAAGATATTGACCGGGAGAGGCACCGGAGACCGGCTTTCCGTTGACGGTCACTTGCGCGCTATCAGTCCATCCGGGGATTCGAACGAAAAATGTGAACTCGGTGGGTTCGGCGGGAGCGATCGTAATTTCGGCGGCGCCATCCCACGGATAATTTGTCTTCTGGCGGACCTTCAAGCCGATGCCGTTTTCGAGGTGCCAGTCGAGTTGCGAATTGTCGAAGAGGTGGAGATAGATGCCGTCGCTGCTGGTGCTGTAGAAATATCCCGGCAGGGACGCAAAGGTGCGCTCCAGATTCGGCGGGCAGCAAGTGGTGTCATACCAGTCGTTGCGAATTTTGTCGCCGCCGGAAGGATCAAACGCCAGAGGATTGCGGTAGCAATAGAGGGTGCCGTCCAGGGACATGCCAGAATTGATGCCATTGTAGAGCGCGCGTTCGATGACGTCTGCGAATTTAGCTTCGCCAGTCGCGGCCAGCATGCGCCAATTCCACATCATGTTTCCGATGGCCGCGCAGCTTTCCCCGTAAGCCCGGGCGTTCGGCAATTCGTAAGGATCACCGAACGCTTCGCCGTCGCTGCGCGCCCCGACTCCCCCCGTGACGTACATTTGTGAATTGACGAGGTCGTTCCACAAAACATCAAGAGTCCTGCGGTAAGCAGGATCGCCGGTTTCAAGATAATAATCGGTCGCGCCGCAGCAAGCGTACATGGCCCGCACCGCGTGGCCTTCCAGATGCGATCGCAACGTGAACGGGGTCCCGCAAAAATGATAGACGTAATCCCCTGGTTGAACATGAATCCGTGAGTCGCCGGCGAGAAGGTAGCGTGCCAGCTCGAGGTGGCGCTTGTCGCCGGTCATTCGATAGAGCTCGACCAAGGCCAATTCCATTTCCGGATGGCCGGAGAACAATGGTTTCTTATCCGAGCTCGGGCCGAAATTGGGAAGTAGAAAGTCATTTACAAAACGGATTCCGGCGTCCAGCAAAGTTCGATCGCCGGTAGCTCGATAGTAGGCCGTCGCGCCTTGCAGGAAATGGCCCATGTTGTAGAGCTCGTGGCCCCACTGCTGGACCTTTGGCTCCATCCGTTGAGAGGCATGATCGCCGACATAGTAGGTGTTCAAGTAGCCGTCGGGCTGCTGCGCCGCAATGACGTCTTTCGTAATTTTCTCGACGGCGGCACGGAGTTCAGGACGATCGCCGGATTGCAAAGCGAAGCCGGCGGCTTCCGTCCACTTGTAAACGTCGGAGTCGGAATACACCGGGCCACGCTGCGACGCGGTACTCTTTCCGAGCAAGCGGCGGAAGTTGTCCATGCGGCCGTTGGCTTCCAAAAGTTTTTCCATCGAGGGAATGCTCTTGCTGACGTTCACCTCCCGGCGCCGCGCCCAGAAACCATTTTCGATGGTGACGGCGTGCACCGGCACGTTTCGCAGTTTGGCATAAGGTGATTTTGCGAGATTGAGAATGCCCTGGTCGCGCCACGGTGGAGTGTTTGTGAGGGCAACTGAAGATTGCGCGGAATTTTCAGGCGCCGCAACTCTTGCCGCGGTGAAACCCGCAAGAAGTTCACGGCCCGGCTGCAAGCAGGAAATCGTGGCGGCAGAGATTGCCGAGGATACAAAGTGCCGGCGGGAAACGCCTGGTGTATTGCTCATTGTTCGTGAACTCCTTGCCGACCCTTTGTGGAATCGTTCGCGTGCGAATCATAACTCAACGGGCAGCGGTCAAGCCGCTGCTGTGAAAAGAAAAAGGGCAGGCGACTACCGGGCGCCGGCTTCGCACAATAAGACGGAATCGGCTATCGTACTCACCCGATATTGTTCACCCGGGCATCGAGAAATCGTCAGGATTCTACTCTTTCCGGGAGGCTGGAGGCGGGTGGAATGCAAAAAAATGTGCTTTCCAAAAGGCACCCCTTTTGGTAGTCTTTTGGTCAAGCGGTGTCCCCCCGTAGTCGGTTTTGCCATGCTACGAACTGATCTCGACACGCCCTTGCTGAACAGCCCCTCGTACGCCGCGAGGCCTGCTTCCCAGTTTGTCAGACTTACCTGTTCGGGAATTCTGATCATCTCCTGCACTATTTTTGGCTTCTCGCAGTGTTACGCCCAGGATGTTGCTGACGCCGCGCGCCAAGAGCAGGCCCGGAAGCAAAATCAGCAAAAGAAATCGAAGCACGTTTATACCGACGAAGACCTGAAGCGCGCGCAGATTCTTACTCCTGAAGATCGTGGTGAGGCGGAAGCGCGGAAAACGCAGAAGCCTCCTCCAGGTATGGAAGATGCACAAGACCCGCTCGACGCCCAGGCGCTGCCTCCCGACGCCCCTCTCGGCGACGTCGCTCGCCGCTACCGCAAACAGAGGGAGACGCTTAGACTTCAACAGGCTGCGCAGTTCCATCTTCCATTCGCCGATGAACTGGTGCACGCTACTCCCAAGCCGTCGGTACTTGCTGAAATCAAGCCTCCAGTGCTCGTGTCTCCCCATGCACCGGCGATGCCGCTGCGTCCGGTGATTTCGATTCCAGCCCCGCCGCAAGAAGAAACTTTCCAGCCACCGGTGAAGCGTTCCCCGTTCGAGCGCCCGCGAGTTTTCTTGGCGGCTCCGCCGCGCGTTGCGCCTTCGCACCAGATTACGAATCAAGTGACGACGCCTCAACCGCCGACGGTAGGCGCGACTCCTGCGCGCCCGTCAACAATTCCAGTGGCGCCGGCGAAGCCCGCCGCTCCGCCCCCGGTCGTACACTTGAATCCCCCAACACGGATTGCTCCTGGCGTGACTCCAGCGCAGCCCGCAGCACCCGTCGTTCGCACCACGCCTACGGAACCCGCCACGCTCCCGGCGACACGTTTTGAACCAGCCGCTCCAACGCCTGACTTTAGCGTGATGCCTTCTCCCGCACCCGCCGTTCGCATGGCGCCAGCGCAGCCTGCCGCGCCCGTGGTTCGTGCCGCGCCAGCGCAACCATCTGCGTTGTCAGTGACACCGTCTAAACCGGCCGCGCTCGCGCCTGACTTCAGCGTGATGCCCTCACCCGCTCCCGTCGCTCACGCATCGCCAGCGCAACCTGCCGCCCCTGTCATCCCCATCGCGCCTGCTCACCCATCCAGCCTCTCAGTGGCCCCACCTAAGCCGGCCGCTCCAAGACCTAACTTCAGCGTGATGCCTTCTCCTGCACCTGCAGTCCACGTGTCGCCGACCCAGCCGGTAGCGCCTGTGGTTCGTCCAACACCTTCGAAGCCGCCAGTTCTTGGCATAGCTCCTTCCCAACCCGCCGCGCCTGTCATACCAGTTGCGCCGGCTCAGCCAACCGCGATTGCACGTACCACCCCCGCCAACCCAGTGAAACTGAACGTAATCACAGTGCAGCCCGGCGACTCACTTTGGAAGCTGGCGCAACAGAACCTCGGCGAAGGTCTTCGCTGGCACGATTTGCTCGCCGCGAATCCAGCTATCGTTGACCCTAACCAAATCGTGGCAGGCTCTCACCTTTTCCTGCCCGCGATATCGTCTCGATTCCGGACGGCCACAAGCATTATCGTTCAAAACAGCGATACCCTTTCCAATATAGCCCGGACCCACTTTGGCCACGCATCCTACTGGACCTGCATTGCCCACGCCAATCCCGCGGTACGCGATGCCAATCTGATTTACGAAGGCCAGTCGCTGCTCCTGCCCTCCAGCTGCAAACCATAGTTTTTAGGGGCTTGGCCAAAACCGGTCCCCCTCCAAATTTCATATAAAACTTCTTCGATATTTCGGAAGTGCCTTCCGTTTTTGGAAGGTCCCTCCACGCTTCAGATTCATCTCCGCCGAGGTAAACCTTTAAGGCGCTGATATGACTCCCCTTCGGGCCTAGTGAATGAAGTTTCATTCTGGCACTGCGATTGCGAATCGACTCGGGGCAGTGTCCGAGCGGTTCAGGCGGGGTATGCACTCAGGAGGAGCCGAAAAATGGAAGTTGCATCAAGAAATCTGATTGGTAATCGCAGTTTTCTGATTCGAGCGTTCGTTTTGGCGGTCCTTACGGCTGCCTTGGGAAGCAACATTTTCGCGCAGTCCACAGCGTCTTTGAACGGCACGGTGACGGACGCTACTGGCGCGGTTGTTGCAAACGCGAAGGTCGTGGCGACTAACCAGGCCACCGGAGTGGAATCCGCCACGCAGACGGACACTGCGGGGGCCTATTTGTATTCTTCGCTGCCGATTGGAACATACCGCATTCAGGTCACGGCTGCGGGTTTCCAATCCTCGATCATCTCCAACCTGAAGCTCGAGGTGGCAACCGCTGTCACGCAAAACATTCAATTAAAAGTCGGTGAAGCCGCGGAAAAAATCGAGATCGTGGCCGATGCCGCGCTGGTCGATACCACTACGACCGGCGTGGGACAAGTCATCAACGATAAAGTCGTGCAGGAAATCCCCCTAAATGGACGCCACTTTACGGATCTCAGCTTGCTGACCACCGGCACGGTTACGCCGCCCGCAAACGGATTCTTGTCTGCGCCGCTACGCGGTCAGGGATCTTTTGGGATCAACACGGCGGGCCAGCGCGAGGATACGACCAATTGGCTGGTCAACGGAATCAACTTGAACGATAACGTCCAGAATCAGATCACCTTCCAGCCGCCCATCGATACCCTCGCGGAGTACAAAATCGACAACTCGACTTTTCCGGCCCAGTATGGAAGAAATGCGGGCGCCATCGTTAACTTAGCCACGCGCTCTGGAAGCAACGACTATCACGGCGAACTATTCGAATTCTTCAGGAATAGCTATCTTGATGCTCGAAACTTTTTCAATCCTACTTTGACTTCCACAGGTGCGCCAAATCCCCAAGCTCCTTTCAAGCGCAACGATTTCGGGGCCAGTTTCGGCGGCCCCATCAAGAAGAATAAAGTTTTCTTTTTCCTGGCTTACGAAGGCCTCCGCCAACATCAGAGCCTAACCGTGGCATCCACCAGGGTGCCCAGCCAGAACGAAAGAGCGGCGGTTACTTCGCCGGGTATTCAAAAGCTCCTCACTCTTATACCAGCTGCCAACCTCGTGGGATCCGGCATTGCGACCGATCCGGCTACGTTTAACGCCTTTACGGGTGGAGCACTTGCCAACGTATCGCTCAACCAGGGTTCGGCTGATATTGACGTGCAACTCTCCGATAGAGATCGCATCCACGGCTACTACGTGGTGCAGAAGGACCTCCGCCAAGAGCCGACTGCCGGTGGGGCAATTGCCGCGAATCTCCCGGGTTACGGAGATACCCGCGACGGTCTCCGGCACCTAATGACGTTGAGCGAAGACCACGTTTTTGGCCCATCGCTTACGAACACGGTGCGTCTCGGTTTCAACCGCATCCACCTAACGTTCACGCCGAATGCTTTGCTGGACCCAGCGGCTTTCAATATCACCATGCCGGCGGGAGCTCCCGTGGCATCGGGCTTGCCATTTATTAACATTGGCAACGCTTTGGGCTTTGGGGGGCCGACGGGCGAGCCGCAGGGTCGCGGCGACACGACCGGTGTTCTGAATGACGACGTGAGCTGGCTCAAGGGCCGCCACACCTTCTATTTCGGAGGGGAGATCCGCCGGGCGTACAACAACAATATCGCCTTTAATGTGGGAAGCTTCACATACAATGCCACGGGCGGGGCAGGCGGCCCGAGCGCGATGCAAAACTTTCTCAACGACGCCGCTTCTGCCTTTACGGTCCAGCTGGGCTCAGGGAACGACAAGATTCTCCAGCCGTCTTATGACGCCTTTGCTCAAGACAGCTTCAAGTGGAGACCCAATTTCACAGTAAACCTTGGGTTGCGGTACGCGTGGAACTCTACGCCGTCCGAGGCCACCGGCAACTTCACGCAGTTTGATCCCACGACCGGCACACTCATTCCGGCAAGCAAGCCGTATCACACCAATAACAAGAACTTTCAGCCACGGGTCGGGTTCGCTTGGGACCCATTTCGGGATGGTAAAACCTCGGTGCGGGCTGCCTACGCGATTATGACCCAGGACCCGACCACGAATATTGTTACCGGACTGAGCGGGAATCCGCCTTTTGCCATCCCCATTTCGGTTAGCTCGGGGATTATCACGGTCGAAAACCCCGGCGCCTCGCTCGCAGGGACGAGCCTCGGTCCAGCTGCCATCAATCCCAATTTCAATGATATGTATGCTCAAGACTGGAATCTCACCATCGACCGTCAGTTGACTTCCAGCATGGGCTTAAGCGTTGCCTACGTTGGGATGAAAGGCACGCACCTCCAATTGACCCAGAACATCAATCAACCTTTGGTTACGAATGGTGTCTATGGCTCGACGCGGCCATTTCCAACACTTCCGGCATCAAGTGCCATTTTGCCGGCCCAGTGCACGGCTCCTCATCCGGCTTGCACCTTTGGCACGATTAATCAGGTGAATAGCGGCGGGAACTCGAATTACAACGCCCTTTGGGTCACCGTGAACAAGCACTTCTCCCATGGGCTGCAGTTCCTGAGCTCTTACACCTACTCCAAGTCGCTGGATTACAATTCCCTATCGACCGGGGAAACGTACATCATTCAAAATGCCTACAACCCGCGCGGGGACTACGGTCCGTCGGAGTTCGACGTCCGCCATCGCTTTGTCTTGAGCGGGTTTTACCAGTTGCCGTTCCATGGAAACCGCCTCGTGGCAGGATGGGAAGTTGGTACCGTCTTCCAGGCGCAATCTGGCAATCCGTTGAACCCGACCACATCGATCACCACGCCGATCAGCCTCACGGTTCGTCCCAATGTCACCGGGCCGATCAAGGTTACGGGAGATCCCTTTGATTGGTTTGGACCCATCGCGACGTTCGCAGCGGAGTTTGCCTCCCCTTGTGTCGCGGGAGTATGTCATCCCGGCAATCTGAGCCGCAATGCGGTCACTGGCCCGGGCTTTGTCAACACGGACTTCTCGGTAATCAAGAACACCAAGGTGACGGAGAAGGTCAATGTGCAATTCCGGGGAGAGATGTTCGACATCTTTAACCATCCTAACTTCGGGAACCCCGGGCTGACGTTCAGCCCCACCAGCACCACCTTTGGTAAAATCACCAGCACTAGATTCCCAACGGGCGACTTTGGGTCTGCACGCCAAATTCAGTTCGCTCTAAAAGTGCAGTTCTAACAACCTTTCAGCCTCGATTGCAAAGAGGGCGGACTTCGGTCCGCCCTCTTTTTTTGCCATGCCTGATGCCGAGGCCAGCGGGTCGCGCCGGGCTCAAACTACGGTTTTCGGATACAATAGAGGACAGTTTATGGACATTTCGCGAGGCCTAGGTGATTCACTCCAACGTCTTTCATAACGACGCGCTGCTGCCCATCGAGAAAGTACGCCTCTCTCCCGGGCAAGCCGGCCTCATCTGCGGCTGGGGCATCTTTACCACCCTGCGCATCTCTCGCGGCGAAGCGTTTGCCTACGAGCGCCACTGGCGCCGGCTCGAAAAAGACGCCGGGATCACCCGCCTTCCCATGCCCTACACTGCCGCCAAGGTGCGAGTGAATTTGCACGAAGTCATTCGCGCCAACCAAGTGACGGAAGGCTGCGCGCGTATCTATTTGGTTTACAACACCGTGGGGTACTGGCAAAGCGAAGAAAAGCATCCGGAGGTGGATCTCATCATTTACAGCGCCGGGCTTCCCGAGCATCGCGAAGTCGTACACCTGGCCCTGCGGGAACACGGCCGCCACGCGGCGTCTCCGATGGCCGGCGTGAAGAGCATCTCCTGGCTCAATAATGTTTGGGCCGTTTCGGAAGCTGTCAAAGACGGGCTTGACGAAGTCGTGATGCTGAACGAGCGCGGCGAAGTGGCCGAATGCACTTCCGCGAATATCTTCGCCGTGAAGGCCGGAAAAATTCTCACGCCGCCGCTCAATTCGGGCTGCCTCGAAGGCGTCACGCGCGGCATCTTGATGGAAATTGCGCCGGAAGCAGGCGTTTCGGTCATCGAGCAAGTGCTGCGCCCAGAAGACCTGTACTCCGCCGACGAAGTGTTTATCTCCTCGACGAACCGAAATCTGATCAGCGTCGGCGAAATCGCGGGCAACAAAATTCCGACTCCCGGCCCGGTCTGCGAGCGGCTCAACGATCTGTTCGACGCCTACGTCGCCGAATATGTCTCGCGCCGGCTGGCGTCGGCAGCGCGCTGAGTACCGCGGGGAAATGATCGTCGGATCGCAAAGAGGCAGAGTCTGTTTGTACTGTAGTGCGCCGCCAAGAACCCGAAACCCGCAGTGAATGCGAGTGCGAAATAGACAGCAGCCTTCACGGCGCTGTAAGATTTGGCTGTCCCGCCTGTTCGGACTCTTATGCGGCGCACCCGTCACAATTTCCGGGCTTTGCGTTTCGTGGCCGCCATCCTGGCTACGTTTTTTCTGGCGTACTTCGACGCGCATTGTTCCGCCAGAATTCAGCGATGGCACTCGACGGCACGGCGACCGATCCTCTGCAAAAATCCCCGTTGAAAGTCGTCGTCCTCGTATTCGTCCGCACGGATTGCCCGATCTCGAATCGCTACGCTCCCGCCATCCAGCGCATCAGCGCCAAGTATGAAGGCAAGGCCGTGTTCTGGCTGGTGTACCCGGACAAGTCCGAATCGGCGGGAAAAATTCGTCAACATGAGCGCGAATACAATTACACCCTCCCTGCCTTGCGCGACCCGCAACGCGTGTTGGTGAAATTGGCCCAGGCTCGGGTCACGCCCGAAGTGGCGGTGTTCGATGCCAGCCGCCATCTGGCGTACCACGGCCGCATCGACGACTTGTACCAGGATCTTGGCCGCGCTCGCCATGCGCCGACCACTCACGAACTCGAAGATGCCATCCAGGCTGTTCTCGACGGACATGCGCCTCCTGCAAGCGCACCTGGCGTAGGGTGCTTTATCTCGGACCTCGAATGACACCATCGCCCCGAACGCTTGCGCTAATTCTGGGAATCTGTTTTGCCTTGGCTACGGCCGCCAGCCAGAAAAATGCGCTTCCCGGGCAGCTCCCTGGTTCCAACTGGAATCGGGTCACATTCAACCGCGACATCGCGCCCATCCTTTTCCATTCTTGTGCCATATGCCACCGCTCCGGAGAAGCCGCTCCCTTCCCGCTCCTCACTTATAAGGACGCAAAATCCCACGCTCGGCAGATTGCCGCGGTTACGCAGCGCCATTTCATGCCTCCGTGGCTCCCCGAGCCGGGTGAAGCGAAATTCACTGAAGAACTCCGCCTAACCGCGGAAGAGATTGGCATGATTCAAAAGTGGGTTGATCAGGGAACTGAGGAGGGCGATCCTGCCGATCTTCCTGCGGCTCCGAAGTTTGTCCCTGGCTGGCAGCTCGGCCAGCCGGACAAAATCATCAAAGCGGAAAAGCCCTTCGTGCTCCCTGCCGGCGGATCGGACATGTACTGGAATTTCATTTTTCGCACGCCGGTCGATCGTACCCGCTGGTTGAAAGGCATCGAAATCCGCCCCGGCGACAAACGAGTGGTACACCACGCCAACATCCTGGTGGACCGCGGGCAATCCGCGCGCCGCCAGGAAGAGCTGCCCGGAGCAGGTTTCGCCGGGATGGAAATCAAAATCGCATCGGAAACTTTTGACCCCGACAGCCATTTCTTTTTTTGGAAGCCCGGCACGATGCCTCAACCTGAACCGGATGGCATGTCGCTCCGCCTGGACAAGGACACCGACCTCGTTCTCAACATTCACCTGCAGCCTTCGGGTAAACAGGAAACTATCCAGCCCAGTCTTGGCCTGTACTTCACGGACAAGCCGGCAACGCTACATCCCATGCTTGTGCAGCTGGAAAACGATCGCCAGATCGATATACCTCCCGGCGAGAAGAATTTCCTGGTCACCGACGAATTCACGCTGCCCATTGACGTCGACCTCCTGGCGATCTATCCCCACGCTCATTACCTCGGGCGGGAGATGCAAGCGCTAGCCACTCTGCCCGACGGCTCGAGGAAAACGCTCATCCATATCCTTCGCTGGGACTTGAATTGGCAGGCGGTCTACCGCTACGCAACTCCTGTGTCTTTGCCCAAGGGAACCACCATCTCCACGCGTTACACCTATGACAACTCCGATGAGAACCCTGCCAACCCTCACGATCCACCGCAGCGCGTCGTAGCCGGCAACCGCTCCAGCGACGAAATGGCTCATCTCTGGCTCCAGGTTCTGCCGCACACTTTGCCCGATTCCACGATTGACCCGCGCACGATTCTGCAAGAGAGTATGGCTCGCCGCATGGTGCGGAGGAATCCCGCCGACTTCGAAGCGCAATACAATCTTGGCGCCGTGCTCCAGGATCGCGGCGTGCCGGAGGAAGCTCTCCAACACTTTCTCCTTGCCGTGCGCATTCGCCCAGAAGACGCCATCGCCAACAACGCCTTGGGTGCCGCTCTCATGGCGGTGGGCCGCACTGACGAGGCCATCCCCATTTTCTCCACCGCCCTCAGGTCCCAGCCCGACAATTTCGACGCCCACTACAATCTGGCCAATGCGCTGGCCTCTCAAGGCCGGTTTCCTGAGGCGATCGATCACTATCGCGCCGCCACCCGCTTGCGTCCGGAGGATGCCAACGCTGAAGCCAATCTGGGAGCTGCCCTGGCGGAGGCAGGCAATCTCCCTGAAGCGAAATTGCACTTGGAGCGCGCTTTGCGCATCAATCCCAGCCATGAACTGGCGAGAGAGAATCTTGCGGAAATTAATCTCAGGTTGGGCAGCCGGAATCCGTAGCGCACTGCGAACTACGACCGCTTCGTGCAAGTGCTTCAAAGCCTTCCAAACCGAGTGCCAATCAGGAATATCCCGCCCTCGTGCTGTGTCAACAGGAAATCCGTATCGGACTTCATGTAAAGTAGATGAAGCAAACAAACGTGCTTTTTCAGAGGGAATCAGTAACGATGAATCGGGAATCTGGGTTTTAAATGGCCAGCGATGCAAACTTGACGGCAGTCGGGGCTGCAGCCCCTTCTGACACTGGCGAGAAGACCGTCTTTAAAATTCTTTTGACTATCAGCTTCTGCCACCTGTTGAACGACACGATCCAGTCTTTGATGCCGCCGATCTATCCGCTCTTGCAGAGAACCTTTCATTTTAATTACTGGCAAGTGGGCCGCATCGCGCTCACTACGCAACTGACCGCATCGATTCTCCAACCACTCGTGGGACTCTACACCGATCGTCGTCCGAAGCCCTACTCACTGGCCGTCGGAATGGGCGTAACGATGATCGGACTCGTGGCCTTCGCCATGGCTCCCAGTTACGGCACGATTCTCGCGGCCGCGGCACTTGTGGGCATTGGCTCCGCTGTGTTCCATCCGGAGTCCTCGCGCATCGCGCGCTTGGCCTCCGGCGGACAACACGGCATGGCGCAGTCCTTATTCCAGGTGGGCGGCAACGCCGGTTCTGCACTAGGTCCTTTGCTGGCCTGGGCATTCATCAGCGGGCAGTCCAGCATTGCGTGGTTCTCGCTCTTAGCTTTGATCGCCATCGTCTTGCTCACCAACATCGGGACATGGTTTCGAAATCATCCCTTGCATCTTCCGAAGCCGATCACCTTTGATCCCGCGAGTCTTGCCTCTTCGCGCCCCGTTCCTCCGAGCTCGGTCCTGGCCCCCAAGAGAGTCGCCTTCGCACTGGCCATTCTTGGAGCGCTCATGTTTTCAAAGTTTTTTTATCTCGCCAGCCTGACCAACTACTACACGTTTTATCTGATGGGCAAGTTTCACCTCACCATTCAGAATGCGCAGTTGCACCTCTTTCTCTTCTTAGCTGCTGCCGCAGCCGGAACCTACATCGGCGGCCCGGTGGGCGATAAAATTGGCCGCAAGTACGTCATCTGGGTTTCTATTCTCGGTGTTTTGCCATTCAGTCTGCTGCTGCCCTATTCCAATCTTTTTTGGACCAGTGTCCTGAGCGTGGTAATCGGCTTCATCATAGCCTCCGCTTTTTCCGCCATTCTCGTTTACGCGCAGGAGCTCATGCCCGGAAGAATCGGGCTGGTCTCGGGACTGTTTTTTGGCTTGGCCTTCGGCATGGGCGGCATCGGCGCTGCCCTCCTCGGCAAACTCGCCGACCTCACCGACATCAATTTCGTCTATCGCGTCTGCTCGTTTCTCCCCGTCATCGGCATCCTCACCGCTTTCCTCCCCAACCTCGAACCGCCGAAAGTGAAAACCGTGGCGTCGCAAAGAGCGACCGCCTGATTGCGGCGACTGCCGGCGCCGAATCTTGAATTTCGGGTAAAACATGATATTCTGATCGCACCTAAAAAGGTGCGTAACTGGGGGTATGCCAATGCTGGACATCACGCGCGACATTCAATCGCTCACTACCTTCCGCCGTCGCTCTGGCGACTTTATGAAGCAGCTTAGGAAGAGCAAGCGTCCGGTGGTGCTTACCGTGAAAGGAAAAGCCGCGGCGGTCGTGCTGGACGCTGACGCATATCAACACCTGCTCGACATTGCCACCCTCGCTGATCCTGAGGAGGGGATTCGTCAGGGCCTGGAGGACGCGAAAAAGGGAAAGACCCGGCCTGTAAAGGAATTTTTCGACGAGTTTGAAACAAAGCATGGCCTACCTCGTTAGGATCACTTCCCGGGCAGAGCGCGACCTCTCTCACATCTATCGGAAGATTCACGCTGAGCATGTTGGCGCTGCATTGGAATGGTACCGGGGCCTCAAGGAAGCCATCTACAGCCTGCAAGAACGGCCCGACAGATGCCCCATCACGCGCAAGCGAGGCCCTCTCCGGCACCTGCTCTACGGGCACAAACGTCACGTCTACCTTGTGATTTTCCGCGTACTTCCGAAACTAAGACAGGTCGAAGTACTTCACGTCCGTCATGGCGCAAGGCGCAAATTCAAGCCGTCCGACATCGCCTAGCCTGGCCAACTCTCTACCTCTCCATCTTCTTCCCGCGTGCTACAATTCCCCGCCGAGTCGCCTATGTCCGATACCGTACCTCTAGCCGGAGAAGCAGTCCTAGAAGTCGTCTCTCCCGACGGCGCGCGCCGGTTCGCCCGCGTCACGCAGACCCCCTTCATGATCGGCCGGGGCGCAGAGACCGGCAATCACTTGCAACTCTCCGACCGCCGCATTTCCCGCAACTGCGCCGCCGTCGTGATTGAAGCCAATCGCTTCTATATTGAAGATCGCGGCCAGCGCCGCGGCCTTTTCGTCAACGGCGAAAAAGTGGATAGCCGCGAGTTGCAGGACGGCGACTCGATCACTTTCGGCCTCGACGACTCCTACGAAATCAT
>Ga0210399_10002053_pt1 | contig 15680 bp, 15 predicted proteins | sample IncBWC14MmetaG_FD_150865 | JGI IMG/M metagenome (GOLD analysis project Ga0210399, IMG submission 150865) | Forest soil microbial communities from Barre Woods Harvard Forest LTER site, Petersham, Massachusetts, United States - Inc-BW-C-14-M | ecosystem: Environmental > Terrestrial > Soil >...
TTGCCTATCCCGGCGCAGGATACGCGGGAAACTGGTCGATGCTCGTACCTGGGATCATGGTCGTGGTTGTGCTCGGCTTCGTGGGTGCCGTGATCATTCCGTTCTACCGGCAAGCGGTAGGTATGAGCGCGTATGAGTACTTCGAGAGGCGGTTTGGGTATTTGGCGCGCGCCTATTCTTCCGGCGCATTTGTGGTTGGCTCCTTCTCCAAGATGGCGTTTGTCGTGTACTTGTTGGCGCTGACCATCGCCAGCGTTACGGGATGGCGCCTGGAGTCAGTCGTGGTTGGCGTCGCGGCCATCACCATTTTTTACACCTTGCTGGGCGGATTGGATGCGGTGATATGGGCGGATGTGGTGCAAGGGTTCATCTTGTTGTGCGGGGTTGTTTTATGTGTTGGATACCTGTTCCTTCGATCACCAGGAGGGCCGACGGCTGTGTTCGCACTTGCGCGAGCCAACCACAAATTCGACTTGGGCAGCCCGGCGTTGATATTTTCCAGGCCGACCATACTCGTGCTCGCCATCTACGGTTTCTTCTGGTACCTGCAAAAATATACCGCTGATCAAACACTGGTACAGCGTTATTTGGCTGCGAAGACCAGCAAAGAGGCGCTCCGAGGCCTGATTGTGGGCGCCACACTCTGCCTGCCGGTATGGACGTTGTTTATGCTGATCGGTACCCAGCTCTGGGCATTTTACCGTCTGACGGGCGAGTCGCTGCCGAGTTCCATCACGAAGGTGGACCAGGTATTTCCGTACTTTATCAGGACCCACCTTCCCGCCGGGATTGCGGGACTGTTTATCGCCGCGCTATTCGGCGCTGCGACTACTACATTGTCTTCTGATTTGAACTGCATTTCGGTCGTAGTAGTCGAGGATTTCTACCGCAAGCTGTACCCGCAGGAGGCAGATCAACGCCGGCTGCGGGCGGCGAAGTGCTTGGTGGCGATCTTTGGGATACTCGCGGCAATTGTTTCAATTCGACTCGCGCATACGCGGGGAACGGCGCTCGCCCTGTGGTACACAGTTTCGGCGATTGTGGCGGGAGGGCTCGCGGGCTTGTTCCTGCTCGGGTTTCTTAGTACTCGTGCGAACCGAAGTGGCGCATACCTCGGCATCATCGCCAGTATGATTTTCACCGTCTGGGCGACCCTGACATTGAACGGTGGGAGCATCGTGAACCTGGGCAAATACAATTTTCCGCTGCACGATTTCATGATTGGAGCTGTAGGACATCTTGTTCTGTTGGTCGTTGGCTACCTGTCGAGTTTCCTGTTCCACGACGTCAGCAACAAAGAAGAGCTGACTCTTTGGGGCTGGCTGCGGCGTAGTCCGACGCGAACTGCTCCCGCGCCATCCCAGTAAACGAGGACAGAGAAACCGGCGCAGATTGAATCAAGGAGAAATCGTGACTCGACTGCAACATCTGCTACAGGAAAAGAAACCGGGCCCTCTCCTGGGAGCGGCGGCATATTTCAACGATCCAATTTTCATCGAAATGTGCTCCTATCTTGGGTTTTCGGTGATGTGGATCGAGATGGAGCATTCGCACATTACATTCTCGGAAGCAGCAAACCTGTGCCGGATTTCGCAAGGGTGCGGATTGCTCACCATGATTCGCATTCCGAACTCGAGCCGGGAGAATGTCTTGAAAGCCGCAGAATGCGCCCCCGACATCATCAACGTGCCGATGGCAAACTCCGCTCACGACCTCAGGGAACTCACAAAGTATGCCCGCTTCGCACCCCTGGGCGAACGCGGATTTTTCAGCGTTTCGCGAGCGGTGAAGTATGGAACTGTTCCCGATGTTCCCGCTGAACAACAAAAAGTCAACGACGAACTCTGTCTCATGGCGCAGATCGAAACCACCCAGGCGCTCAAGAATGTGGAAGAGATTTGCCATGTGCCCGGGGTGGATATCTTCATTGGGCCCTCGGATCTCGCGGCAAGCCTGGGAGTGCCGGGGCAGACTGGTCACCCGCGAGTGCGGGAAGCCGGAGAGTTGGTGATTCAAACGGCGAAGAAGCACGGGAAGCTCCTGGCTGTCGGCTCGATGCCGACGGATTACAGGTTCTGGGTCAAAGCCGGAGTCGACGTCTTGTTCTGTACCAACGATACCTCCTGCCTCAGGATTGGAGCTCAAGTCGTGTTGCAGCAGGCGCGCGACGCCGTGGGTCTAATTACGGAGCAAACCGAACCTGCGAAGTAGTTGCACGGCCGAATCGTGAGTTGCCTCAATTTGGCGGGGACTGCCTCGATCCCGCACGGAGGAGTGAAACGAGCATGAATAGAGTGACCTTGAAAGGAACCAATCTCGAGGTCTCCCGGCTCTGCCTCGGCACCATGACTTTCGCCAAGCCAGTCGACCAGGCCGACGCCGGCAGGATGCTCGACCACTGCCTTGACGCGGGAATCAATTTTGTAGATACGGCCAACCTTTATCAAACGGGACTTGCAGAAAGTATGCTCGGGGAGGCTATGCGCGGCAGACGCAAGAAGTTGATCGTGGCCACCAAGGTTCGCGGAAGAATGGGAGACGGGCCGGATGAGAGCGGCCTTTCGAAACGCGCCATATTCCGCGCCATCGACGACAGCTTGAAACGCCTGCAAACCGAATACGTCGACCTCTATTACCTCCATCAACCCGATTACACCGTCCCGGTAGAAGAGACCTTGAGCGCGATGGACGACCTCGTGAAGCAGGGAAAGATTCGATTTCCGGCCACGTCGAACTATTCCGGATGGCAAGTTTGCGAAATGTTGTGGATTGCCAGAAAAAACGGATACACACCGGCATGCGTCTCACAGCCGATGTACAACCTGCTAGCGCGGGGAATTGAGCAGGAGTACCTGCCCATGGCCGAGAAATATGGTGTGACGGTGATCGCCTACAACCCGCTTGCCGGGGGGTTGCTCACCGGCAAGCATCGTCAGAAAGCAATCTTGCCTGGCACCCGCTTCGACAACAATTCCATGTATCAGGATCGGTACTGGCATGAGCAGAACTTTGCCGCCGTGGAGGAACTGAAAAGAGCAGCGGAGCGCGCCGGACGCTCCATCGTCGACGTTGCCCTCTGTTGGTTGCTGCATCACACCCGTACGGCTTGTGTGCTTCTCGGAGCCACCAATTTGGAGCAACTCAAACAAAATCTGATCGCGTGCGAAAAGGGGCCGGTGCCGCCCGAGGTGCTTCAGGTATGTGAACAGGTTTGGACCGGGTTGCGCGGTCCGGTCCCAATCTACAACCGATAGGGGAAATGAAACCGATTGCAATGACGGACACCGAAGGGTTCATGAAATCGAAAGCGGCACGCTGGACGTGTTGTGTTTGTGCCTTGCTCTCAAGTTGTGACGATGGTTGTGGCTTCTGCCGTTAATATTGAGGGCGAAGAAATCCACCCGCGAAAGTGGAACAACGAGTTCAAGGACATGCCTATCGTCGAGGAGGACAAGCAAAACACGTCGACACTCTCCTCCGAGGACGAGCTTGGTTTCGTGGAACAAGAAACTGGAACGGATGATTTTCATTCTGTGTGCGAATCATCGGGCAGGAGTCGAAACAAAAGGGCACAAAGCGGTTAAGTGCCAAGCAGATCGATGCGGATCATCAAGGCCGCTCGCAAATCAAAGCACTGATGACTCCGTTTCGGCCTGTAATTGACACTCAATCAGCCCGAAACTCTGTTCAATAATAATGATGAGGTTTGCGGATCTTTTTCTATCGAGTTGCTCGCCGATCCGATATTTTCGCTGCTGAGCATGGCTCACGGAACAAGAGCCTTCGCGCCGCAAACTCACTTTCTTCTCCCACTGCAGGTAAGCCACTGCAGATTTGCTACTATGCGACTCGCTTAAAGCACGGCCTTTGATCGATTTTGCACTCGAACCTCTCAAAAATGCCTTACCACGCCGGAGAAATTTTATAGAATGCGATTGGGGACCACAGCAGCAGACGAATGTGACGGGTCTCAAACCATTTGTCTCAAGAAACATAGCGCCCGAACTGCACAAAAGGAGTGTTGTGTCGGAGGAGAAAAGGCACGATCGAACGCTGGGCATTCATCAACCAATTTGCCGGCGCGACTTCCTGAATTCAACTCTGCTGGCCACGGGAGGCGTGTTGCTTGGCCCCCTCACCCCCCAGCAACTACTAGCCACCCCCACAGATGACTGGACGGGCTACGGCGGCATCGGAGATTACGCCAATTCGAACGGAAACACGCTCGAAGTGATGAGCGCGGGCCACCAGATTCGCGATCGTGTCTTTGATTCACTGCCGACAGACACAATCGATACCGGCGAAGTATTCGATTGTGTTGTGGTAGGCGGAGGAGTCAGCGGCCTTTCCGCGGCGGTGTTTTTCCAAACGTACGCTGGCCCGAAGCTCACCTGTCTGGTTCTCGACAATCATCCTGTATTCGGGGGAGAGGCTAAGCGAAATGAGTTCATGGTGGATGGCCAGCGCATCATGGGGCCGCAAGGCGCAGATCATTTCCAAGTGCCCTTGCCGCATAGCTTCATGGCAAGGTTCTTTGAGCTGATCGGCCTGAACTGGCGTGACTTCCAGTATCAGAAGTGGAGTAGCTCTTCTCCTGAGGTTCCCGTGGGAAACAGTTTTGAAGACGCTAGGGGGCCCATGGGGTTTTACTTTGGAGCGAAGTTTGGGCATACGCCAGGCATGTGGCTGATCGATCCATGGAAGAAAATGCTGCAGGGCGCGCCAATTTCAGAGAAGATGCGCTCTGAACTGCTCAGGTACAACCAGCAACAGAAGGTAGGTTTGCCGTTTGCGTATCCGGGCGATGAAAAATCGCGGCAGCTGGATCGGGTCACCATCGAACGTTATTTGATGGATATGTACAGCCTGAGCCGCGAAACCATTCAAACCTTCATGGCCGAGGAAGGCGGCGGCTTCGGAGCGGGACCGGACGTGGTCTCCGCCTATTGCATCTACGCCTTCGATGTCGACCGCTCTATAGATGAACCCGCGCTCTCGTTTCCTGGAGGAAATGATGGAATCGCGCGGCACATGGTGAAGACACTCATCCCCGATTCGATTTCCGGTCCCTACTCACTCGAGGCCATATGCCGCAACAACATTGACTTTCAGGCGCTTGATCTCCCCGGTCAGCAAACAAGAATTCGACTGGCGAGTACCGCCGTATGGGTGCAGCATGAAGGCAATCCGTCCACGTCAAACTACGTTACCGTCGCTTACACCCGCGGCGGCAAGCTGTACCGCATCAAAGCGCGATCCGTGGTCATGGCAGGAGGCTGCTGGACGACAAAGCGAGTAATTCGCGACCTGCCTGCCACCCATCGGCAAGCCTACGATCAGTTCTACCGTTCGCCCTGCATGATGGCGAATGTGGCTCTGCGCAATTGGCGATTTCTCTACAAATTGGGTGTCTCAGCATGTCAATGGTTTGAAGGATTAGGCAGTTTTACCGCGGTTCGGAAGCTGCCGACATTTTCGACCGACGCAAATACGATCGGTCCGGATTCTCCCGTCGTGCTCACGCTCAAAATTCTTTTTCCCCGTTACGGTTTGCCGCTCCAGCATCAGGGAGATTGGGGACGCGCTCAACTCCTGACCACTCCATTTCGCGATTACGAACGGCAGATCCGCACACAATTGACCGAGATGTTTTCCGCTTCTGGGTTCAATGCCGCTCGGGACATTGCCGGCATCGTCCTGAATCGCTGGGGACACGCATACGTAAGCCCTCAGCCCGGATTCTTTTTCGGCAGTGACGCGAATCCTGCGCCACGGACCATTTTGCGTGGAGGGCCCTTTGGACGAATCGCGTTCGCGAATACAGACCTATCCGGCACGCCAGATCATCGCACAGCCATCGGCGAAGCGCATCGCGCCGTTAGCCAACTGCTCGATCAGGTGCTCGAACGATGAGCAATTAGAGCAGCGGGAAAACTGGCCCTCGATCTTCTCTCCTGCTGGAATTACGGGTATACCGTGAAGCAGAGACTCATTTGTGGCAGAGTGCACACCAGTCCCATCATGGGTCGCGCGTTCCTTAGTTAGGAGTGTCCAGCTGCGGCTCATCCAATGATGGACTGAACCCCAATTTTGAGACAAACGGCAATGGCACACTTTGCAGGGAAAGGAACTGCAAGTGGCAAAGAGACGAAAGAGACGAAAGGGACGATATCCGAACGAGTTCCGTCGAATGGCGGTCGAGCGACTGAAGCGTTGCGAGAACATCGTAGTGTTGTCGGAAGAACTTGGCGTTCATCGGCGGCTGTTGTACAAGTGGCGCGATCAACTTGACCCCGTTGACATTGGCGATGAACCGCTGCCGGAAAATCCGCGCGAGTCCACGCTACGAAAAGAGGTCAGCCAGCTCAAGCGACTGCTGGCCGAAAAGACTGTGGAGCTGGATTTTTTCAAAGGTGCCTTGCAAAAAGTAGAGGCTCGACGCCAGAGGAGCGGTATCAGTGGCGAGAAGGCCTCTACGACGAAATCCAAGAACTGATGCCTTTGCAAGGCAACTTAAGCATCGAGCGCATGTGTCAGCTGGCCGGTGTCAGCCGAGCCGGTTTTATCGTTCTCTGCGGGAGCGAGCACCGGTCGAGGAAGACATGGAGGTACGCAGCGTGATTCAACAGATCGCTGTCGAGCATCGACGCCGCTACGGTTATCGGCGGATCAGCGCCGAGTTACGGCGGCGGGGGATGCTGGTGAATCACAAGCGTGTGTTGCGGATCATGCGGGAAGACAACCTGCTGGGTGTGCAGCCGCGGGCGTTCGTGGTGACCACGGATTCCGATCACGAGTTCGAGGTCTACCTGAACCTGGCCAGTCGAATGAAACTGACGGGGATGAATCAGCTCTGGGTAGCGGACATCACTTATATCCGTCTGCAGAAGGAGTTTGTCTACCTGGCCGTAATCCTCGACGCGTTTTCGAGGAAAGTGGTGGGCTGGGGGTTGGACCGGACGCTGGCTGCCCGTTTACCGATCGCAGCTCTGGAGCAGGCCATTGCGAAACGACAGCCGCCGCCGGGTCTGGTGCATCATTCCGACCGTGGTGTGCAGTACGCTTCTGGAGAGTACGCGGCGGTCTTGCGAAAGTGGCAGATGATCCCGAGCATGAGTCGACCGGCGAACCCTTATGACAACGCCAGTTGCGAAAGCTTTATGAAGACGCTCAAACGGGAGGAGATTTATGCGAACGACTACCGAGACTTAAAACACTTGCTGGGTAACATCGAAGCATTCATCGAACAGTACTATAATCGGTGCCGTTTACATTCGGCGCTGGGCGGCATGCAGGCGGACCAAGGGGTCGAGGATGAGAAGAGCTAGCTGGTAAACGCGGTAGTAGTCAGGGGCCATCGCAAAGAGCTTTTGGTATTCCTCCTGCGCTTGCGTCTTTGTGGTCAGCCAAAGATAGTAGTGTGCGTCCCCATTACGCGGATCGGCAGCCAGCGCCTTTCGCAATTCCACGATCGCCTGCTCGGGGCGGTTGCCTGTCAGCTCTGCCCGGGCCAGCATCACATGCATTGCTGCACCGCCGGGATGGAGCTTCAAGTACTGCCGCGCGATCTCCGAAGCGTGACCGTATTCACCGCGATACAGCGCGTGGGATGTCTACGTCAGTTCCCGGGACTGCGCGCAGGCTGCGCCGTACAGGCTCGCAACCTGCAGAAGCAAGGTGCCAATCAGCTTCACTGTCAGACTCTGGTGCCTCTCCGATCCTAGTTTCCTGAATTATCGAACGGCCTGATTTCGATAATACGGGACAATTCCTGGCTCTTCTCTTCGGCAGCCTTCTTGAGTTCTTCGACGCGTTGCGATTGGGAATCGCGGCGCGCATCTCCGATCTTGGCGTACAGCAATAGCAGATTAAGGTTCGCCTGATAATGGTCTGGACTGAGGGCAAGCGCGCGATCCAGTGCCCCCTGCGCTTGCCGATACTCCTTCTTCGCCAAAAGAGAGCGTCCCAGTTCAGCGAGCGCGTCAGGGTAATCGGGATTCGATTTCAATGACAGCTGTAATTCCTGGATCGCGCCTTGGGGGTCGTCTTCTTGGTTCAAAAGTCGCCCCAGATAATAATGAGCCGTGGATGCTGTTTCGGAATGGTTCGTGCTCTCGCGAAGCAACGGCAGCCCGGCTTCGTAATTCTTAGCTCTGACATAGGCCGCGCCGAGGGCCAACTTTCCCCGTGGGTCTTGCGGCTTGAGTTTTAGATACTTCTGAAAATACGGGATTGCCTGCTCCGGACCCTGCTCGAAAACGGAGACCGCTCCTATGGAGTAGTTGTACGCGGGGTTATCGGGATCGAGAGCAAGAGCCTTGCCCATTGCCCTTTGGGCTTCCGCGAGAAGATTCAATTGCAGACACAGGATACCAAAATAGTACGGAATCGTGGCGTCCTTTGGGTTCAAGTCCTCGGCGTGCGCCAAGTAACCCAGCGACCCTTTGTAATCCTTTTGTTCTTGCCCAACCCGCGCCAAGTCAAGAAGGATGCCGGTCGAGGAAGAACCGAGACTGGAAAAGGCCTGTTCCAAGGCGCGGCGCGCGTCTGAGAGTTTTCCAGTCTTTTCGTAGGCCAGCCCCAGCGTGCGCAGAGATTGGCCAGAGAGCGTCCGACGCTTAGCCAGAGCTTCGTCCAGTCCGACGATGATATCCTCGCGTTTGGCCGAGACCAGCACGGGCGCAATCATTTGTGCATCGGCTTCGGAAAAATCGGGGCCGGAACGCAAGCGAGCCGCACACTGATCCGTGTGTATCCGGTCGCCAAGACCAGCCAGGTCTGCGCAACGCACCGCTAGCGCTTGGCTGTTGGTTCGGCTGTCAGGCGGAAGGTGGGACAAATACATTTGCGATTTCGCGTACCGGCTTTGCTCCATCGAGAGCACAGCGGCCTGGTAGTTCGCTTCAGGATTGGCGGGATCGAACCTAAGCAATTGCTCATATACGGCAAGCGCTTTGGCTTTACTTTTAGGGTCCCGACTAGCGTTCTCTTGATAAAGACGTGCCAGATTCAAGTAGGGAGCAGTGAAGGTCGGGGTGCGGCTTATAGCGATCGTGAAACTTCCTTCTGCGCCGGCGTAGTCTCCTGCCTTAGCCTCGATGACTCCAAGCAGGTTATCAAGACCGGAATCGGTCATTCCCTTCTGCGCCTCATAAACCCTCTGCCTGGCAGCATCAAGGTCATCCCGGTCGATAAGATCTTGGATCTCTATAATGACCTTTTCCCGCTCGGTTGGGGAACTGGATTGGCAAAGAGCTGAATTGCTAAAGAGTGCGAAGCCGCAAAAAACAACCAACGGCAGCGCCACATGTGACCAGCAGAAATTCATGCTCTCATTCCACGGGATAAGGGGGACGCAGGAAGTTGAGTTAATTGTATATCGCTGCCGCCGAGCGGAGAAGTAAAATGTCCCTTGGGATGAATCGAACCTGGATCCTTGCTGCGCTGGTCCCCTTGGTTATATACGCTGGTACGTCTGCGGGCCAGAACGCGACGTTACCTGGCCGGGAGCAACTTGCCAAAGGAATTGCTGCGCTGAGGGCGGGTGACCTGGATTCCGCCGAGAAGGTTTTCACTCTGGCCCTGCACCAAGGTGTGAGATCCCCCCTCGTCTATCACAATCTGGGCGTTATTGCGCAGGAGCGCGGTAACACGAGCAGGCCGTTGCAAGATTCCGTGAGACCCTGCAATTGCAGCCAGAGTTTGGCCCGGCACACTTGCTGTTGGGCGTCAGTTGGCTGGCGCTCGGCAAGAATGCAGAACCCGCCCGTGAGCTAAAGATCGCGGAGAAACTGATGCCAGCCGAGCCGCAGGTACATTTGCAGCTGGCGCGTGCCTACGACGCTCTGGAGGAGCATTTTGCTGCGGTCGATCAGTATCGGCAAGTCACCAGGCTGGCGCCCCGAGATGCCGAATACGTGTATTTGCCAGAAGCTGGGCAGAGCTTTCTCGATCATCGTTGAAGGAGATCGCCAAGCTCGATTCCAACTCCGCGCGTCTGCACCAAGCGCTTTCCCAGGAACTTTGGAACCAGGGGAAGTATGATCAGGCATTGACGTCTTTTCAAAAGGCGGCTGACGTTGACCCCAAGCTTCCCGAAATTCATTTGGCGATGTCGCTCATCTATTTGCAACAGAAGAAATACGATGAAGCGCTTGCGGAGATCGAACGCGAGTTGTACCTGGTTCCTGACAGTCAGGCGGCGCTGGCGACGAGAGCGAGAATTGCAGCGGCTAAGCCGGCTTCTGCCCCTTAGGAAACGCAATGCTCCGTAATTCCCGGCCGTCGAAACGGGTGCGCGCACTAATTGTCGAGGTCCTGCTCACCGGATGGCTTTCGCTTCCGCTCGTTGCGCAACAAGCCCCGGAGCCCGAGGCGTTGCCAGTATTGGGCGCTCCGGGATCGCTCGCAGAGCTTCAGCTTGAACCCTCCCGAAAAGCTGAATTGGAGAGCGCTTTGAAGCGCCGCGACTACAAGCGCGCCGAGACCATTCTGCTAGAGGAGACGCAACGCGACCCAAAGTCAGTCCGCACCGCCAAGCTTTATACCCTTGTGGGACATTTACTTTTCCTCGACGACCAATACCTCAATTCGGCAATTGCGTGGAAGAAAGCCGAAGCGATCGCTTCGCTTGACGATCAGACCAGATTTTCGCTGGCCATGGCCTACCTCCGGCTTAACCGGCGGGACTGGGGGCGAGACGAACTCCAGAGACTTGCCCGGGGCGATCCCCAGAACCCTCTCTACCTCTACTGGTTGGCCAGGCTGGACTATGATGCACAGCTATACACCACGGCCATTAGCAGGTTACAGCGTGTGATTGAGCTCGATCCAAACATGATGCGCGCCTACAACAGCCTGGGGCTGTGCTATGACTCCTTGGGCCGGTTTGACGAAGCCATCCAGAGCTTTGCCCGCGCCATCGAGCTCAATCGCAGGCAGGAGCAGCCTTCGGCGTGGCCGTCCTTGAATCTCGTCGTCTCCCTCATATCGCTGAATCGCCTCGATGAAGCTGAAGTGCGACTGCACGAAGCCTTGAGCTACAACCCCAAGTTTCCTCAAGCTCACTACCAGCTGGGGCGGGTGTTAGAAAAGGAGGGGAAACTCGTAGAAGCCATCGCTCCTCTGCGACGGGCGATCGAGTTGGATCCTTCGTATCCAGAGCCTCACTATACCCTGGGTAGAATCTATCAGCGACAAGGGAAGCGAGAAGAAGCGCAAGAACAGATGGAGAAGTTCAAAAAATTGAGAGGGGAACCTTCCCCTCTACAGAGTGCCCAGCCGCGTTAAACCCCGGACCTCTGCTAAAGAGTGGAGCGGAAACCTGCCGCAAGGAAGAACCGCCACTCACGATTCCGTGAGTGGCGGGTTCAAGCAAAGCCTGACCGGCTTAGAACTCAATTCTTCCGGCCACCTGTATGGTTCGTGGCTGGCTGACCACTCCATTCCACGTGCCGAAAGGCGCGGACGTGGGGTTGCTAATATCAGTGTTGAAGGCCGTATCGCCTCCGAAGTTCTGGCTCTCGTCATTGATAAAGAAATGGGCGTTGAAGGCATTGAAGAAGTTGGCGCTGAACTTGAAGGTCACTCGTTCAGTGATCCTCGTGTTCTTCGTCAACGAGAAGTCCAATTCCTTGAAGTTGGGCCCACGGAGATTGCTGATGCGGCGCCCATAGCCCGAATAGCCTAGTGTCGCGAAGCTGCTGTAGGGCTCGAAAGCATTTAGATTGAGCAATGGCTTGGAGGGATCAAAGTGGTTTGGGTCTTGAAGGAACGGATTCACTCCGGGGATCAGGCCGGGTATGCACGCTCCTACGTACGACTTGCAGGTTCCGTTATCGCGGAAAAAGAACGGGATGCCGCGAGAGTAGCGGTAAATCGGACTGAACTGGAATCCCCCCACAACCCTGTCCAGTGCCCCGCCCTTATTCAGAAACCGTTTGTTGTGGCCGAAGGGAAAGTCATAGACAAAGGCCGCCGACACGACTTGCGGCACGTCGTCGGACGCCAGAGTGCGGGAGCGAGAGCGTTGGTAGGGCGAGACAATTCCATACGAGCCGTTATAAATGCCTTGTGTTGATTGGGTATTGGAGGCGGCATCTTCAATGGTCTTGGAGTTGGTGTACGACAACAGCATGTAGATGCCTTTGTCGAGGCGTCGCTCCACACGCCCCTGGAAAGAATGGTAGATAGAGTTGCCGACATTCTCGTTGAGCCCAGCCAGAGTGCTGCAATACTGCGGGTAGGGCAGCAGCGCTTGCCCCACCGTGGCACAAGACACTTGTGAGGCCCATCCTGGATAAGGCTCGGGAACCCCGCTGGAAGGATCCCACGGGTTTGGAAGGTTTGCCCCATTTGCGATCACACGAGGATCATTCGGATTGAGCACATTGAGCGGCTGCAGCGCCGAGAGCAGGTGGGTGCTGTGCGCTCCGACGTAAGCCCCGCTTACGACCGTCTTCCAGGGTAACTGCCGCTCAACCGTCAAGTTCCACTGTTGCGCCCGCCCACGTTTGTTGGCGTTAAATGGGCGGTAGAGCGGGGATAACCCATTGTCAAAACCAGGCGTGAGGCTTGGCGCAAGGCTGGGGGGGGTGGGGTAGCCATTCGCCGGCACGCCCGCTGCCACGCAGAACGCGTTACCAGGCGTCAGACACATTGCGGGAATGACCTGTCCAGTGCTGTTGAGGCCGGGACTGCCGACAGCGGAGTTGATGTTATAGCCGTCCAGGCTATTTCCTCCATTCCAGCCCGGATAGAATGCCTGGCCAAAGAAGATGCCGTATCCGGCACGAACCACCATGTTCGGTCTCACCGCATAGGCTACACCCAGGCGAGGCGCTACCCCCGCATGATCCACCTGCTCTGGGTAGGGCCGGCTGGAGCCGGCGAAAGCCAGGGCTCCCAAAAGATTTCCCGCGTCTGGATTGGGTAAGGTCGGGTCGAAAAACGAAGCGTGGTTATACTTTTCCCGCGTCGGAGTTTCCATATCCCAGCGCAGTCCATAAGCCAGTGTCAACTTGGGAGTGGTGCGCCAGGTATCACCAAAATGGACCGCCCAGGCTGTCTGCCGTACATAGATCGCCGGAACATTGTAGTAACTCACGCTGGCGCCGTTGGCTGCGCCGATAAAGAAATCAGCATTGCCATTGCCGCTTGCGGTGCCCACGTTGTTATTGGCAGTCACGCCCCCAAAGCTGAACGTGCCGCCTTGATTGGTCCCCCCTTTGGCGTTTCCTTGAGGGGAGCGCCACTCGACGCCAGCCACCAGAGTGTGGCTTCCTACCACCCGACTGAGAACATCGTTGATCGCATAGGTCGGACGAGTGCTGATGTTGTGCCCCGGCGGGCCGCTAGGTTCACCCAATTGCAAGCCAAAATTGAACGTGGGAAGGTACGTGGTGGTGTTGGCCACGCCCGGCACTGTTGGCATTTTCGCAGTCGACTGAGTATCGGCCGACAAGATGTCCTCGTAGAGGTCTAGATAACCCAGCGTAAAGTGATTGGTCGTCTTCACTGAAAATGCGTGCTCCCAATTGAACCGATAGACCCCGGAATGACCCGGCTGCCCTTGAGCGCTTGAAATCGCAGCGGGAAGGGCGGATGCCAGATTGGAGTTGTTATATCTACGGTAGAACGAGAAGGAGAAGCGATCGAAGTCCCCCCAGTTATCGTCGATACGGAACAGATAGGCATCCGACCCGGTATACAAAGAGTTGGGAACCGCGTGCGGCGCTAGGTAATTGTTCGATGTTCCGGAGTTGGTTGGCGTCGGCAGTTGCGCCAGCCACGCTTGCGCGATTGGATCCTCAAGGTTCGGACAAATCACGTTGAGCACGCCATTACAACTGAACTGCTGACCGGTCCGCGGGTCGTAGATTGGAATCAGATTCCCATCGGAGTCTAGGTTGTCGGTAAAGTCGCCCCCCCGCTGCTTCAGGGTGGGGATTGTGAGGATCGGCCGCGTCGCTCCACCGTTCAGCCTGTAGGGCTCCCAGTTGAAGAAGAAGAAACCCTTGTTCTTCCCCCTATTGACCCCTGGCAACTTTATAGGGCCGCCGATGTTGGCGCCGGCGTCCATCTCATGGTCAAATGTTCTGGGCGAGCCTGCTGGCACCCCCCACTGTCTCGCATTTAATCCGTCATTGCGCAGGTAAACGTAGCCGGAGCCGTGGAAACTGGTGCCGCCACTCTTCGTCTGGGCAACGATCTGTCCGGAGGTCGTAAACCCGTATTGCGGCTCGTAGGTCGAGGTCACCACCTTCAACTCCGAAATCATGTCAGGGGAAACCGGAAAGTCAGTGTGGATGGCTACCATCCCGCTCTGGTTCAGGTACCCTTCCGACATAGTGGCGCCATCGAGGATAGCTTCGTCGCCACTTTGCTGGCCACCGTTAATGCGGGCATTGTATGCATCGCCGCCACTCGAGGTCGTCACGCCGGGCAGCAGGACCGCGAGTTGTGCGGAGGACCGCTGGTTTCCATCGGCAATCGCGATGGGCAGGGCACTTAGGGTTTGCGGTTCTATGCCACCCTGGACAGTTGCGTTGTCATAGTTGACTAGGGATGTGCTCGCCAGCACTTCCACGCTTTGGTTTCCTGCACCAACCTTCAGTACGATGTCGTTGTGAGCGGAAGCGTTGATTGTCAGTACAATGCCAGTCTGCATGGTGGTCTCGAAGCCGGTTTTGGCAACCTGCAAGCTGTAGGTGCCGGGCTCCAGGTCGCGAAAGACGTATCGCCCTCCGGCGTCCGACTCGTAGGTCGACATAGACTGTCTGGCCGTGTTGCTTAGCCTCAATCGCGCGCCCACGATCACCGCACCAGAACCGTCTGTGACAGTGCCGCTCAGATTGGCGTTGCTGCTCTGCGCGTGGGCCAGATTGGCTTCGATCACCAGGGCGATGCAAAACAGGACAAGGATGGCGGACACTCTACCTGCAAGTCTTGATATTGACACAGGGTTTGCCTCCTCTAACGTAAAACGCCTTGCCCCGCGGGCATCTGCAACCGCGGAAAGGGTTTGTGTGAAAGCGGTCGAAGTGATCTGCTTGTATCGCCACTTTATAGCCACCCATGGATCCGCCGACTTCGGAAAAGCACGGAATAATTCTCAAAACAAAAACATCCGTAATGGTTCGAAAGATTATTCGCAATAAATCAACACTGTCAAGAGCTAAGTAGTAGTTTAATATTATCGTCCGGTCCGGTTACTGAAATCGGTTTTCGCCCGCAACTGCGAGTTTTCAGTCGCCCCCCGTAACCGCCGCCGCTTTAGCTAGGCAGCAGCATTTCTAGCTTCTGGCGCAATTTGGCATAAAGACTGTTGTGGACGAAGGGCGCGGTTGTTTGCGGAAAGCGACCAAGGAGGAGGGGAGCAGTATTGGACGGGAGACTGGGCCTTTCTCAGGGAAATTTGGACTCGGTTGGATTCGCCCTGGCGGTTGGCGCCAATGCAGCATGGCCCTCGTTTAGCGATTTGTTCGCGCTGATGTGCGTACTCTTGCTGTGCACTGTCGTATCAGCACAGGACGATCAGTCGGGGATGTCAAGCCAGCCCAGGAGCCAGGACCAAGGCGGCGCTGCCACGGGCAAGCCTCACTCTCCTGTGCGCGACAAGCAAAACCGTGTCATCACTGCGGGGGACTTCGTGGAGGGCGCTCCCGTGGTGTTTGACAACT
>Ga0210399_10002056_pt1 | contig 15666 bp, 15 predicted proteins | sample IncBWC14MmetaG_FD_150865 | JGI IMG/M metagenome (GOLD analysis project Ga0210399, IMG submission 150865) | Forest soil microbial communities from Barre Woods Harvard Forest LTER site, Petersham, Massachusetts, United States - Inc-BW-C-14-M | ecosystem: Environmental > Terrestrial > Soil >...
TACATCCGTCAGTACAACAAATCGCCCCGAACGGTGAAGTGGAAATATGCTGATCCGTCGCGCCATATCAGTACACAATCAGTTGGTACAGGCCACTAGCCAAGCCACTGCGGGTTCGCGTAGGTGCCATCGAACCGCTGGGTTGTCTTATAAAGCTCAAACTGGCCGGCTCCCAGTTATTTTCTCGGACGCAGCGAGCGAAGGTACGCACCGAGCGAATGAACCTGATCCGCGCTAAGCGAATTCTGTCCCACACCGAATCACGTCCGCCCATGGCCGTTGGAACCCAGGTGCGCACGTTTTTCCATCTGCAGAATCACCGCCGAGAAATCTTGCTCTGCTCCTTCATCCGATTGCCTCGCATTGATCTCAAAAGCAGCTCCTGCGGCGGGCATTCGCGCGCCAACGGCATTCGCAAGATCGAAAATCAAGCCGAAATCCTTGTTCATTAGCCGAATCGGGAATTGCGGGCTGTAGTCGCTCTTCATCGCTCTTTCCAGTTTGCCCACATGCGCTGGTGCGACTACGGCAGTCTGGGACAACACATCCAGCAAGCGATGGCGATCAAGACCAGCCTTCTCACCGAGTGCAACAGCCTCGGCAATCGCCTGCATTCCGATTCCTAGCAAGGTGTTTACCACCAACTTCATCGTCGCTCCGGAGCCGTTGGGCCCGAGATAAAAATACTTCTTGGCGATAACGCGAAAGATCGACTCGGCAGAGTCGAAGCGCTCCTTGTCTCCGCCCCCAAACAGGGTCAGTAACCCATTCTCCGCGGTCGGAGTACTCCCTGATATAGTCACGTCAAGGACCTCAACTCCACGCTCTGACCCTAGTCTCGCTAGATTCCGCGAGGTTTCCGGATAGACCGTGCTCATGTCGATGACCACCGAGCCGCGATGCGCATGTGCGAACACGCCGTCAGGTCCTTTAAAAATGTCCAGGACGGCCTCGTCGCTCGGTAGGCAAGACAACACGACATTGCAACTGGAGGAAAGCTCCGAAGCGCTCTGTGCGACAGTGCCGCCGTATTGAATTAGTTCCTCGGTCTTACTGTGGTCCCGGTCGAACGCTGTCAGCTTGAAGCCGGATTCAAGTAACCTCCGCGCGATCGGCCGGCCCATGTAGCCGATGCCGACAAATCCCAGCCTATCGTTTTCCTGCGTGATTGGTTTCATGATGAATCGCCTTTGCGCTCTAGTAGCGATTTCAATTTCAACTTCCACGCGTGGCAGGAAGCACGCGTTGTACCGTTTCGCGAGAAGAACCGAGTATTCATGCAAGATGTTGGCAGGAAGGAGGATACGGAGTTAGCAGGGAGAACTTAACCCTCAGCTGCGAAAAGTTGCCTGTCGAATCCCTTGGACACTGTCAGTCTGTTGGAAAATGGGACTGGAGTTCTAGGTGACTGAATTTTCTCTACCTCTGGTGATGGATCAACGAGGCACCCAATGGGGATTTCGCGCAAAGAGCCCGTTGAGGAAGCCCATCTGATAGACAATAAAAAGGCCAAAGGCCAGACTGAGCACTCCCGAGAACAGTCCCAGTCCACGGTTGAGGCGCGCAAAGCGGTTTTCGGACAGCGTAAAAGGGACGGCAATCGCCGCAGTGATCGCCATCATTCCTGCAACGGTGCCAACTCCAAAGACCAGGAGATAAACGACGGCCCAGGAGGGAACCCGGATGGTCGTGAGCACCAACAAAGCAACGGCGGCCGATCCGGCAAGACCATGAACGATGCCTACTGCCAAAGGCCGGATGACTTGATAGAGACTCAGCCGCCCGAACATGCGATCCATCCAACCCAGCGGTGTCGCAGTCTCAACATGGCCGTGCTGCCTGGGACTGTGACCATGGGGATGGCTGTGAAAGTAGTCTCCGTGCCCGTGGGAATGCGAGTGTTGTGACGGCTGCAAAGGCGTAACTGTCTCCGTAATGCGGCGCAAGATCCCCGAGAGATTCAGAGCTCCCAGAAGAATCAGCATCAGCCCAACGGATAATTCCATCGTGAGGCCAACTCTCGGCGGGATCACGATACCGAACAAGATGATAGCCGAACCCACAACGAGAATGGTAATCGTGTGACCCAAGCCCCAGAGGGCGCCAATTAAAGCCGCTTGGCGGATGCTTCGCTGGCGGCTCACGATCGTCGTCACGGCGATGACGTGGTCCGGATCAGTTGCGTGGCGCATGCCGAGAAAAAAGCCAAGCGCAATGATGGAAAGAAACGCAATCATTTTGTTCCTACCGCGGCAGCGCCGCGAGAACGAACGCGCCGGCTTTCAAGAAACTCGAGATATTCGGCATTTTTTCACCGGTTTTGGCGGATACCTTGAAGAGCTCCATGCCTGGGTGCACCGATTGGATGTTAGGCCGCTTGGTCAAATTCCACGGCAGCCGCGAGATTCGATTTTGTTATGACGGCAACATCCGCGCTGTTGTCGCTCAGCAGTTTTCCAGATCCCGCTTCTTTCCGTAGCGATATGCCAACCCTATGCCTAGGGTCATGAACCCGGCTGGCGGGAAAACCAGCACCAGGACCCCTTTGCTGATGGCCTTTTGCCCATCCTTGGAGGCTGCCACGGCCGAACTGTAACACATGGCGCATCCCTGGCCGAACGCAGGCGCGGCCCATAAGAAGGCTGCCAAGACGAGAAGTGCCAAACGAACTCTCATTTCACTCCGAGCTCAACAATCCGCCGAGCGTCCGGAAAAAAGAAGATGGTCATCAGAATCAGACACGCGACCACCGAACACATGGTAAGCCACTTCATCCTTGAAACTTCATATTTTAAATGCATGAAGTAGCCGATGATCAACGCGGCCTTCACAAACGACAAGGCCAGCAAAATGGTCAGCATCTTCACGGGCTGCATGCGCTGATAGGTTAGATAAACTTCGATCGCGGTCATCGCCAACAGCGCGCCCCACACCCAAAAGAATAGCGCTTTGCCGTGGTGCCGTTGCTGCTCGGCAGCGCGTTCCGCGAGAGCTATTTGAATGGTATCCATATCTCTGGAGGCTCCTAGAGAATCTTTGCCGACATCAGATAGACCAAAGGAAAGATGAACATCCACACTAGGTCCACGAAGTGCCAATACAATCCTGCCACTTCAACGTCGGATGAATCGTAAACCTTGGGCTTGAGCCACAGGATGATCCCGCACACAATCGCTGCGATTAAGAGGACATGGGCTCCGTAGTGGAACGGGCTATAGACCGGCGTCGCCAACCAGGCAACGAGCCATAGGATCAACAGGATGGGAATGAATTTGCGCCGCAGTGCGACCACGCCCAGGTAAATCACACCCAGCGTCACATGCAACATGTGCATTCCGGTCAGGCCAAAGAACGTTGCGGCAAACTGCGGCACGGTCTTCGAGACGTCGGCAAACTCGCTCATGGCTTCCTGGCCCGGAACTTTGGGAAACATCGGGAGAGACAGCCCTTCCGCGATCAAGTTGCTCCACTCCCGCCCGTGAAGAACGATAAAACCCGTGCCGCAAAGCATGGTCGCCAGCAACCACAAGCGTTGCCATTTGGCATCGCTATTGACGGACGCCCTGACCGCCAGCACCATGGTCAGCGAGCTAGTCAGCAGAAACGCGGTCATGATGGTGGCGTTGACGATACTCGCGGAATGAAAAGGGGTCGGCCAGTCCTTCCCCATCGAGATGCGGCCGTAGCTGTAGGCGTACAGGAGCGCCCCAAAGGTCAGCGAGTCAGAAAGCAGGAAGAGCCACATTCCGATTTTCTTGGAGTAGGTGCCGAACAGCGACGGTTCATAGACCGACGGGATGTCGTGCACTACAGAATCAGCCATGCGTTCGGCCTCCTGGTCAGAAACGTAAGGTCAGCGAGCAAACTCCAGCAAGCACAAAATGTAAATCCACAACGCGGCCATGAAATGCCAATACCAAGCGGTCACGTCAATCACGATGCTGCGCGTCGCCATAGCTTTGCGAAATAGAGCGGCGATGCTGGCCACGAATAGCGCGAGTATGCCGCCCATCAAATGAACTGCGTGCGTCCCCGTCAACAAATAAACAAAGGAGCTGCTAGGCGTAGAGGAGACGTAAAAACCGGATGCAGCGAGTTGCCGCCAAGCCGTCCACTGTCCGAACAGGAATAGCAATCCGAGTCCCAGGGTCATGGCCAGCCAAGGCATTTTGTTCTGCTCGCCGGAAGAAACTTCCGGAGCAGTCCTAGCGGATGCGAGAACCGCTTGACCGCGAAACTGGCGGCGAGCCAACTCGATGCCCAGGCTGCTGAGGAGCAATACAAAGGTGTTCACCAGCAGAAGAGTGGGAAGCTTGACCGGGATCCAATCTTTGACGAGCAGATTCGTTTGCGGGTCCAGGGTAGGCAGGCCTTGACGCACGATATACGCGCTGGTGAAGGACACGAACAGCATGAAGATCGGCGTCAGCGCTACCACCAAGCCCAAGCGCGCCCGCCGCAGCCGCGTAGGGTAGTCGGGCTTTTCGGATCCGGAACGATCATCACCCCCACCGGAAAGCACTGGCGGCAAAATCTCGCCATCGCCCAGCGAGATTCGGGGAGCGTCGACCGTCGCGGTAGTGGAGAAGCTAGCCATAACCTTAATTAATGAGCCGGCTCGATTTCAGGATCGGTCTGCATCACATAGTCTCGAGGCGCCCCGGGCACGCTGTACTCATAGGGCCCGTTGTGAACTACAGGAGTCTGCCCGCCAAAATTGTCATGGGGCGGCGGCGTCGCCGTGATCCATTCTAAGGTTGTCGCTTCCCAGGGATTGTCCGACGCTTTCTTGCCCTTGGCCATGCTCCAGAAAAGATTGAATAGAAAGAGGAACTGGCTGGCGATGGTGATGAAGGCGGCAAAGGTGATGAATCTCTGCAGCGGAAGCAATTTAAGAATGTAGGCCACTTCCGTGGATTGCGAGTACCGCCGCAATCCCGCACTCATCCCGTAGTAGTGCATGGGCATGAAAATGGCGTAAGCGCCGATGAACGTGAGCCAGAAATGTAGCTTCCCCAGTGTTTCATTCATCATTCGCCCAAACATTTTCGGGAACCAGTAGTAGGTCGCGGCAAAAATTCCAAAAATCGAAGCCACGCCCATAATCAGGTGGAAGTGAGCGATTACGAAATACGTCTCATGCAAATAGATGTCCAGCACCGGCTGCGCCAGAAACGGGCCGCTGATTCCTCCGGTTACAAACAGAGAAACAAAGCCGATGGCGAACAGCATGGGCGAATGGAACCGGATGCGCCCGCGCCAGATGGTGCCCAGCCAGTTAAACGTCTTGATCGCCGAAGGCACGCCAATGCCCATCGTCATGATCGAAAACGCAAACGCCGTGTACGGGCTCATGCCGCTCATGAACATGTGGTGGCCCCACACCATGAACCCGAGGAATCCGATCGACAACATGGCGTACACCATGGCCTTGTATCCGAAGATCGGTTTGCGTGAGAACACCGACAGTAACTGCGAGCACAGGCCCATCGCCGGCAAAATGGCGATGTACACTTCAGGATGGCCAAAGAACCAGAACAGATGCTGCCACAAAAGCGGCGAGCCACCTTTGTGTCCGGTGAGCTGGCCGTTGACCGTAACCAGCGGAACAAAAAAGCTGGTGCCGAGATTGCGGTCCATCAGCAGCAGGATGCCTGCCGAGAGCAGCACGCCGAACGCCAGCAGCCCGAGGATCGCGGTGATGAACCAGGCCCACACCGTCAGCGGCATGCGCATCATGGTCATGCCCTTGGCTCGCATATCGAGCGTTGTGGTGATGAAGTTCAGCGCGCCCATTAGCGCGCCAATGCAGAAGATCGCGATGCTTGTAATCCACAGGTCGGCGCCCAATCCTTCGCCAGGGCCGGCGGATTGCAGTGCGCTAAGCGGTGCATAACCTGTCCAACCGTGAAGCGGCGCTCCACCGGCTACGAAAAAAGCCGCCAGCAGCACGATGAAGCCGAGGAACGTGGTCCAAAACGAAAGCATATTCAGCACCGGGAATGCCATGTCCGGCGCGCCGATCTGAATCGGCAGGAAATAATTTCCGAAGCCGCCCTGTGGTGCCGTGGTCAGTACGAAGAAAACCATGATCGTGCCGTGCATGGTCAGCAGACTCAGATAAGTCTCTGGCTTGATCTCGCCGAAGAACGGCAGGACCGCCCCCGGCCAGATTAAATGGATGCGCATCAGCAGCGATAGAAACATGCCCACAAACACCGCCGCCAGCGCCAGGAAGAAATATTGAAGACCGATGACCTTGTGGTCCAGACTGAAGATCCATTTGCGGATAAATCCCTGTGGTGCTGCGTGCGCGTGTGCTGCCTGGACGGCTGATTCGTGCATAGACATGGTTATAGTTTCTCCGCCTCCCGTGCCGCCAACCATTGATCGAACTCTTCCTGACTGACAACTTTCAGGATGCCGTGCATTTTGTAGTGGCCGAGCCCGCAAAGCTCTGCGCAAGCAATCTCATATTCTCCCGTTTGAATCGGCGTGAAGTGCATGTGGATGGCCAGGCCTGGCACGGCGTCCTGCTTGAAACGCATCGCGGGAATGAAGAAGCTGTGGATGACGTCATGCGCGCGCAGAATCACTTCGATTTCGCGATTGACTGGCACGACCATGACACCGGAAACGACATCGTCCTTCGATGCGGGGTCTTTGCTATCAAGGCCGAGTGCCGCTTCGCCTCCGGCTGAAGCATCTTCCAGCTCCGGCTTGGTCAGGCCGAATTTTCCATCCGGCCCCGGGTAGCGGAAATACCACGCGAACTGCATGGCGGTCACTTCGACGTGCACCGCACTGGCTTCGGCTTGCCGGAACCGCTCGGAAGCCCAAATCGAACTGCTCATCAGATTCATGCCGACAAACAGCACGGCGGTGAGAACGGTCCAAATCACCTCGAGATTCGTATTGCCGTGCGAATATTCCGCCTTGGAGGAGGACCCATCGGAACGGTACTTCCACACCAGAAAGCCCAACGCCAGTTGCGCAGCCACGAAGACGGCACCCATCAGGATAAAGGTGACCGTGAAGTGATGATCGATTCCGGCGGCTGCAGCGGAGGCCCCCGCTGGCAACCACCAAGTCTTCGCGACAAAAAAATACGTACTGATGAGGGTGATCAGCCAGATGACTACCAGTAGAACGAGGCCCATTGTGCGGAGACCCCCCGAGTTGGATTCTCGCCTTCCCCACTCCAGGCGCTGCCCCGAATTCCCTGCGCTCAGAGATGCGGCGGATGAAACCGGGGCGAATATATCACAGCTTCTTCTGAGCGCAAGCGGGTTCTTGCATCTATTATTTTTGTCGGTGCAGCTTCTTTTCAGAAAGTGCTCTAAATCTTTTTCATGCGGCTTTTTGAAAGACGCATTGACGAAAGTTTTTGTTTTGAGTAATATCCGTTTCGTTTCTGGGGGGTCCAGGGAATGTTGAGGACCTCGCGATGTTTTCGGATCAACTATCTCCAATTCGCCGGGCCTCGGTCGCTCTCCGCGATCATGCGCTTTCTCTGTAGTATTCCGTGTTCATCCGAAGGGTCTTTCAAATTCTGGGAACAGTCGTCTTCCGGCTTCGCCAAGACATCGAACTCTTTTCTGAAACCAGCTGTAATCGGGACCGATCCATTTTCGGCCGCCAACCGTTCGCGGTTGGCAGGCCTTTGACCTAGGGCGGGACGAGCGGCGCTTATAGGGGCCGCCGATCATTTTCGAGTACCAGGAATCCAGGAGGTATCGCATGGCGGGCCCGGAAACTGATTCGGCCAAACCAAAGCCGGAAGCGGGGAAGACCTCCGCTACCGGTAGCGGAGATGCAACCAGGTATGTTGGCACGCCTGCCGTCGGTACCTCCAAAGCAGCAGCGGCTGGCGGTTTGGCGACCGTCGGTCCCGAGCCCAGCGAAATCAATCGCAAGAGGCGGCGGTTGGTATGGGTCACCGTTACCGGATTTCTCGGCGCCTGGTTCATCGCTTTCTTTAAATTTTTCCTTCCCCGCACGCTTTTCGAACCTCCCACCATTTTCAAGATCGGTTACGCCTCGGACTATGCCTTGGGGGTCGATACCAAGTGGCAGCAGAAGTACCGCATCTGGGTGGACCGCACGCCGAGTCGTGTGTTTGTAATCTACGCCCGCTGCACCCATCTGGGCTGCACGCCCGACTGGAAGGCCAGCGAAAACAAGTTCAAGTGCCCATGCCACGGCAGCGGTTACGACAACGAGGGTGTCAACTTTGAAGGACCCGCGCCTCGTCCGATGGATCGCGCGCACGTGGAATTGGCTCCCGATGGCCAGATCATTGTGGATACCTCCCGGCTCTATCAATGGCCCAAGGGACAACCAAGCAAATTCGATGATCCGGGAGCATTTTTGCCCGTGTAACCATGCACTTATGCGCCGGTGCGGGGATGGTCCGGTCCGCTTCGCGGAGTTAGTCAAGGGATCGTTAAGCCACCGAAAAATGGAGCTCAGCAATGCCTGAAGAGAACAAGGGAAACGGAAAAAACGGCAAATCGGATGGCCTGCTTGGACGCATCACGGCGGGCGTCAAGGAGGACCTCGCGTCCCTCAAGACCGACTTGCCTGCAAAAGCAAAAGAACAAGTCGAGTTACTGAAGAAGCCCACCAAGTCCCAGGTTTTCCTTTCTATTTTCCGCCACAAGCACGACGACACGCCGCGTAATCGAGCCCTGGGCGTGCTCTCCAACGTTTTTCTGCATTTGCATCCCGCCAAAATCAATCGCGACGCGGTGCGCTACAGCTACACCTGGGGCATGGGTGGCATCACGTTCTATCTGTTCATCGTGCTCACGCTCACCGGCGTCCTGTTGATGTTTTACTACCACCCAAGCAAGGTGCAGGCCTTCCGCGATGTGCTCTACCTCGAACACGACGTGCCCTTCGGCAAATTATTGCGCAATATGCATCGCTGGGCGGCCCACTTGATGGTCATTGCCGTCGAGCTCCATATGTTCCGGGTATTTCTCACCGGCTCGTACAAAAAGCCGCGCGAGTTCAATTGGAACGTAGGGGTCATCCTCCTGGTGCTGACGCTGCTGCTTTCCTTTACCGGCTACCTGCTTCCCGACGATCAACTGGGCTTCTGGGCGGTCACGGTCGGCACAAATATGGCCCGCGCCACGCCTCTGCTCGGACACGAGGGCCCTTTCGGCGCGCAGCTAGGCATGACCCCCTACAATGACGTTCGCTTCGGCCTCCTCGGGGGCTCCATCGTCGACGCCAACGCGCTCCTTCGTTCCTACATCTGGCACTGCATCGGCATTCCTATCATCGCTTCCATCTTCATGATCCTGCACTTCTGGCGTGTGCGTAAGGACGGCGGCATCTCTGGCCCTGCGGCCGTGGTGCTCGACTCCGAAGTGAAGGAGGCGAAGAAGTAGCCATGGATTGGAAACAACTGTGGGAAATCCTCTCCGCCGCGGACAATGTGCCCATCATCGCCATGATTCCGCTGCTCGCCTTCTACATGTACCTCGCATGGAAACAGGCTCATGCGAATGACATCTTGATCACGCAACTCGCCGGGGACGCGGCGATGGCCAAGACCCATCACCGCAAGGCCTGGCCCTTCAAGCCCGGCTGGGCCAAAGAAGTTCACGTCTGGCCGTTTCTGTTGCGCATCGAATTCCTGGCCGCCATCATCGTCACGATCATCCTGATGATCTGGTCCATCACTCTCAATGCGCCGCTGGAAGAACCGGCCAACCCCAACCTCACCATGAACCCGGCGAAAGCCCCGTGGTATTTCCTCGGTTTGCAGGAAATGCTGGTTTATTTCGATCCCTGGATCGCCGGCGTGGTCATGCCCACCCTGATCATCGTTGGCCTGATGGTGATTCCTTATATAGATACCAATCCGCTTGGCGCCGGCTACTACACCTGGAAGCAGCGCAAGTTTGCCATTGGAACATTTCTGTTCGGCTTCATCATCCTGTGGGTCTCCATGATTTTCATCGGCACCTTCATTCGCGGCCCTGGATGGCAGTGGTTTTGGCCCGGCCAGACTTGGGACCACAACCGCCTCATCTATGAAGTGAACCGCGACTTGCCGGACCTGTTCGGCATCACTTCCAATTGGGGCAAGGGCATCTTCGGAGCGGTGGTGGTGGGCGGATTCTTCGCCGTTGGCGGCCTGCTGGTGCACGCCTTTTTCCGCCGCCACAACGCCAAAGACTACAAGCGCATGAGTTTGCTCCAGTACTCGATCATGATGACGTTTCTTCTCACCATGCTCGGATTGCCGATCAAAATGTTGTTGCGCTTGCTGTTCCACATCAAGTACGTGTGGATTACGCCTTGGTTCAACGTTTAGGGGCGCAGCCTGCTGCGCCCTAGCTTGGCAAGATTTCTCGTAGTTTTGCAGCGGCCGCTTTCAAGCGGGTATGGTTTCAAGAAATCGGAAGTCTTTAGGAGGAACTGGTGCCCGAAAAGCCCATTCCCGAAAACGACCCGGTAGTCAGCAAGTCGCTTGCCCCGCATTACCTCATCTCCATGATCATTCTCATGGCCACGCTCTTTTGGGCCTTGTGGGACGAAGATTTTGGACAACGGCCATGGAAAGCGTTTCAGCACGAGTGGAAAGACCGCTATTCTGCCTACCTGAAGGGTGCCAAGACGCAATCGACTGACTCGCAAAAGGACATCGAAGCTGACCCCGACTACCAGAAGCTCAAGCAGGATTTCGACAGTGCCAATAAGAATGCGGAGGCGCGCTACAAAGAGATCGTCGACCAGGTGCGCGGCCTGAGTGCCGAAATTTTGGCCGTCCAAAACGTCTTCACCGACCGCCGCGCCTACGTCGGCGCTTCCACCTATGACATCGAGACCGAGACTAGCCCTTCGGCAAAGCAGCGAAAGCAAAGGAACTTGGACGAGTACAAGAAAGAAAGCATCACCGTCGAAATGCCGGACGGTAAGAAACAAACATTTAAAGATTACGACGAACTCGAAAAGACTTATAACGACCTGAAAAACGAGCGCACCCAGCTGAACGCTGAATTGGGCGAATTAGTTAAGCCCGTGAACGAAAAGAAAGAATTGCTCGATGCCTACGTCAGCGATCACATGGTGAATCTCACCGTCCCCCAACTCGAGGGTCTGAAGAACAAGGCCGAAGCCTGGACTCCGAAAATTTTGCAGATCAATGTCCCAGAGGCCAACATCGTCGACCGCTGCGAATCCTGCCACATGGGAATTCGCGAACCAGTAAAGTTGACCGCTGCTTCCATGGCATTGCAGGGCAAAAAACCGGATGACTACGCCCGGGCATTCACTAGCCATCCGGAACCCGACCTCCTCAAGATTCACGACCCGGAGAAGTACGGCTGCTCGCCCTGCCACCAGGGCAATGGACGCGCCACCACCAGCATGGAAAAAGCTCATGGCACCTACGAGCACTGGCTCTGGCCTCTTTTCCGTCCGGGAAATGTGGAGTCTGGCTGCCAGACCTGCCACGCCGCGGACATGGTGCTGGTCAGCAACGACGTCGGCTGGACTCTCACCGAAGGCAAAGATCTTTTCCGCCAGCGCGGTTGTGTCGGCTGTCACCGTTACGAAGGCTACGACAAGGAACCCGAAGATTTGCTCTCCATCGCTCAGCAGATCAAGCAACTCGACCAAGAGAAGAAAGACAATTTCAAACAAGCCAGCGACCTGATGAAACAAGCCGACAAGGCCGAGAGCAACGACGAAGCCAACCGCCTCAACGATCGCGCCGTCGCTCTTAAAGTCACCAACAGCAAGCTCGACCTGCGCATTGTGCAACTCGACCGTTCCACCAAGAGCCTGCTGCAGGACACGAAAAAGGTAGGGCCCAATCTTAAGGACGTCCGCCTCAAGTTAAACAAGAATTGGATTCCGGCCTGGCTCAAGAAACCGAGCGACTTCCGCGCAACCACCAAAATGCCAAATTTCCGGCTCAACGACGAGCAGATCAAGGCTATCTCCGCCTACGTTTGGCAGTCGGCCCTGACCGATCCCCTGCCCAAGCACACGCCCGGAAACGCTGCTCACGGTAAAGAGCTGTTCGAAACGCGCGGATGCCTCGCCTGTCACTCTATCGGTGAAGGCGACCAGGTTCAGGGTGGAACTTTTGCCGCCAACCTCACTCGGGTCGGAGAGAAAGACAACTACGACTATCTCGTGCGTTGGGTCCACAATGCTCGCGAACGTACGCGCCCCTACTGCCCCTACGAAAAGAAGGACATCGGTCCCGAAGATTACAAAAAGAAGGGCCTGCCCTTTGTTTTTAACCTGGAGCATAGCAAGTGCCCCAATGATGGCCATGAACTCGAAGTGCAGAACATGACCGTGATGCCCAGCCTGCGTCTCTCCCCCGAGGACGCCCAGGACGTCGCCAGCTATTTGATCACCCTGAAAAAACAGGAGCCCTCCTCTTACGCCGACGCCTCCTTCATGGACGATCCGAATCTTAAGGCTGAAGGCAAGAAGTGGGTTCGCCACTTCGGCTGCGCTGGATGCCATGAAATCTCCGGCCTTGAGGAGGAAGGCCGCATAGGCACGGAACTGACCATCGAAGGCAGCAAGCCGATCGAGCGCCTGGATTTCGCCTTGCTCACGGAAGTCGCCCAGCGCGGCGGCCACGAGCCTATCGCCGATCCGGACGATTTAGCTCGTCTTCCGGAAGGCCCTGCCAAGGATCCCTGGTACAACCAGAAAGGCTTCTTCGAACACAAGCTCGCCGAGCCTAACATTTGGGATCAGGGCAAGGAAAAGCCCGAAACCGAAAAGTTACGCATGCCCAACCTGCACCTCACCAAGGAACAGATTCGTGCGCTCACTACTTTCCTCTTGGGCAGCCAGGAGAATCCTCTTCCCGCCAGCTATCAGTACCGCCCCTTGGATTACCGCCGCGACATTCAAGAAGGCTGGTGGATCGTCAAGAAATATAACTGCATGGGCTGCCATCAGCTCATCCCGGGCCAGAAGACTTCCCTCATGGCCATGGCCCGCTACCAGGACGCCCAAGAACAGCTTCCTCCCAAGCTCCTCACCGAAGGCGCGCGCGTCGATCCCGAGTGGTTGCTGCGCTTCTTGAAGAATCCGTCGCTGAGCACCACCGACACCAATCGCAACGGCGTGCGCTCCTACTTGCAAGTCCGTATGCCCACGTTTTCTTTTTCCGAAAATGAACTCGGCAAACTGGTGCGCTTTTTCCAGGCCCTCTCGCGTCAGCCCTTCCCTTACATTCCGGAAGAAGTTCCCGTCCTGACCACCAAGGAAACGGAAATGGCGCGCAGCCTCTTCAGCAGCACCGCCGCTCCCTGCCTGAAATGCCATGCCACCGGCGACGCGGCTCACGATCGTTTCGCCACGGCCCCCAATTTCCTGCAAGCCCGCGGACGCTTGAAACCCGACTGGGTGGAGCGTTGGCTCATCGACCCGCAAGCCATCAGCCCGGGTACTTCCATGCCTTCCGGCCTCTTCAAGCGCGAGAATGGGCACTGGGTTTTCTCCGGTCCAACGCCCGCTTCTTTCCAGGGCTACGACAAGGATCAAACGAAACTCCTGGTGGACTACATCCTCCAGCTCACTCCCGAAGAGCAGCGCAGAGTGGGAGCTGCGATGGGTCGTTCGAGCGCCGCGACCGGCAGCTCGCCTCCAGCCGCAAAATCCGCCGGCGACACGGGTCGTGGTGCGCCCGAATAATCTTTCATTTGGTCAGGCAATCAAATTCAAGAGAGGTACGGCGAAATTATGAAAAAGAAAACTTCGATTGCAGTTTGGGGCTTGGCCGCTTGGTTGGGCCTCGTCCTTCTCGCTGGATGCGGCAAGAAAGAAGGTGCTGAAGGGCAGCCCGACGCCACTCCCGCCGCTTCGGCGCCTGCCGCGGCACCCGCCACTCCGATTGACCCCGCCACCGCAGCCAGCATCAGCGGCACAGTAAAACTCGATGGCGAGGCCCCAAAGGCCGCCAAGATTGATATGAGTCAGGATCCCGCCTGCAAAGGTACCAACGTTGCCGAAAACGTGATGGCCAGCGGCGGCCACCTCGCCAATGTCTTCGTTTACGTCAAAGAGGGCCTGGGCAGCCGTACTTTCGACGTTCCCAAGGAAGCCATCACCCTCGATCAGAGCGGCTGCAAATACCATCCCCATGTGCTGGGAGTAGTCGTCAATCAGACCATTAAGATCGTCAACAGCGATCCAACCACCCACAATATTCATCCCACTCCGAAAGACAACCGCGAGTGGAACGAGTCGCAGCCTCCTTCGGCCGCCCCACTAGAGAAAAATTTTGCTCGCGAAGAAATTATGCTACCGGTGAAGTGCAACCAGCACCCCTGGATGCGCATGTTCGTCAACGTGACCAAGAGCCCCTTCTTCGCGGTCACCGGCCCCGACGGCAAGTTCGAAATCAAGGGCCTGCCTCCCGGCGACTACACCATCGCCTTCGTGCAAGAAAAAATGGGCGAACAAGACGTAAAAGTGACGCTCGCCGCGAAAGACAGCAAAACGGTCGACGCTACCTTCAAGCCCTGATCGTAACGATCTCGCTTCCTAGGGGCGCAGCATGCTGCGCCCCTTTAGGCGAAACTCAGTATTATGACTGGGTCGGGAATTTTCTCTGAGCAGTCTGGCAACAAGAAATGCCCGAGTCGTGCAGGCAGTTTCGAGAGCGCATCAAGAGAACCGACGGCCATAACTCGATTTTCTGGTCTAACTGAGAACTTAGAACTAACGGCTGACAACTTTCTTTCCGAGGAGGTCTATTGCTTCCCGTGATGCTCCTGATTTCCATTTTGCTCGCCCTCATACCTCTCGCGGGGATCGGCTGGATCGTCGTCTCCGGCACCCTCACCACCGTTGATGGTCTATTCGAAAGCCTCATCCTGCTGAGCATCTCCGGAGTCTTCTTCCTGAATGCGTTCTGGGAACTTCGCGACCGCGGCCTCTTCGGAAAAAGCAAAGCGGAGCCCACCAAGCAACCGCCCGCCTCGGACGAGAGTTAATTTGGAGTGCGGCAGCTCTTGCTGCAGCCTTTCCGTCAGCCAGCGCTAACAAACCACATGCCCACCCGACCACCTTCCCCAGAACCTTCCGCCCACGCCGAAGTTCCCTTCGATCCCGCCTCGGACCAGCCCGCCTCCCCCCCGCATCACAAAATGTCCCCGCGCAATCGCGCGCTCTTTTTCATCACCGCTTGGTTGATCGTCCTCCTGCCGTTCCTCTTTTGGTGGAACACCTGGTTCGGCCGCCAGCTCCCCGACAAACAAATCACGGAATACCTGCGTGACGAAAAGCATCCTCGCCATATCCAGCACGCTCTCGTCCAGCTCGGCGAACGCATGGGACGCCGCGACACCCGCGTAACGGAGTGGTATCCCGAAATGACTCGCCTGGCTTCGCATCCTGTCGAAGAAGTACGCAATACCGACGCCTGGGTGATGGGGCAAGACACCTCCGGCCCCGCCTTCCACGAAACGCTCCTCAAAATGCTGCAGGATGCATCCCCAATGGTCCGCGGCAACGCCGCTCTTTCCCTCGTTCGCTTCGGCGATTCCTCCGGCCGTCCTCACCTTGTCGCCCTCCTCGAACCCGCCAGAATCGTGGCTCCCAACGCCGGCCGTATCACGGACACCGACAAAGTTGGGACCGCCATCCATCAAGGTGCCGTCATGGCAA
>Ga0210399_10002058_pt1 | contig 15655 bp, 11 predicted proteins | sample IncBWC14MmetaG_FD_150865 | JGI IMG/M metagenome (GOLD analysis project Ga0210399, IMG submission 150865) | Forest soil microbial communities from Barre Woods Harvard Forest LTER site, Petersham, Massachusetts, United States - Inc-BW-C-14-M | ecosystem: Environmental > Terrestrial > Soil >...
CCGCGATCTTGAAGCAGAATCCGCTGCTCATCAACAAGATTGTGGCGGAGCGGCTGTCCGACAAACTCCAGATCATGATGGTGCCGGCGGACGGCAAGTTCTTCTTTGCGAATGATGTGCTGCGCAGCATGAGCGCGGCGAACCAGACTAGTCAGGCTGAACCTGTGGAGCAGCCGAGATAAATTTCGGGCTATATGAGATCAAAATCCCCACCCTCTCGCGAAGCGCGAGAAGGGTGGGGCACCCAGAAGAACGGTTCCGTGGTGTCCAAACAGTACAGGGGGAGAGGCTGACCGATGCGCGGTGCGGTTTATAATTTGGGAATCCCGAACGCCATCTCGAGCCCTGTGAATTGCTTGTCGCGCACCTCGCTCAGCCTCCGCCTTGCGGTGCGAGTTTCTTGTGCGCTGCTCGCGCTGGCGATGGCTGCGCACGCCGCGGACTGGAGCGGAGCGGAACAACAACTGGCGCGCAAGATTGTTGCGGTGACGGGACCCGGCGCCGTGGCGCTTACAGTGGAGAACCGCTCGTCCCTCGGAAGACGCGACCGAGACATCATTCAAAACGGCTTGCGGAGTGCGTTGGAAGGGCTTGGCATCCGCTTTGTCAAGGCTGAGCAGGCGGCAGCCACGGTTTCGATTTCTCTGTCCGAAAATCCGGCGTCGTACGTGTGGGTGGCGGAGATTCGTCAAGGTGCGGGCGAAGTTGCGGTGGTCATGGTATCGGCGCCGCGCGCGGAGGGATCGATGACGCCGCATGAGTCGGTGCCACTCAGCCTGCGCAAGATCTCACTGTGGAGTCAGGACGATCCGATTCTTGACGTCGCCGTGTTGGAGGAGAACGCGGGGCCGACGCGCATCGCCGTGCTGGGCGCGGAGAAATTGGCGCTGTACGGGTTGCAGGCGGGAAAGTGGCAGCAGGAACAAGCGGTCGGCATCGTCCATGCGCGGCCGTGGCCGAGGGATTTGCGAGGCAGGCTGATCGCGCCGAAAGATCATTTGCTGGATGTTTATCTTCCCGGCGTGATCTGCCGCAGTTCCGGGGGCGCGTCCCTGACGTTGACTTGCCGCGAGACGGACGATCCGTGGCCGCTGGTGCCGGCGGCGATGAGTGGCGGAACTTTTTCCGTGTTTCCAAGCGCCGGATCGACATCGGTCGCAATTCCACAGCTGGGTGCTTTCTATACTCCAACCCGCAACTTCTTCACGGGCGCTCTAACACCGGGCGTCGGCAAACTCACGACCGTTCCCAAGTTCTATTCGGCGGGGTTGTTGCCGCGCGAGAAATATTCGCTGTGGCTATTCGCGGCCACCGACGGTCATGTGCACCTGATCGACGGTGTGAGCGACCAGGTCACCAGACTGGACTGGGGAAGCGATCTGACGAGCGTGAAAACTTCGTGCGGCGCTGGTTGGCAAGTGCTGGCCACAAGTTCAGACGAAGGAAACGGGGATTCGGTGCGCGCGTATGAGTTTCCCGATCGCGATGCCGTCGCGGTCAGTTCCGCGGTCGATTTTTCCGGCGGCGTTATTCGTGCACTGTGGACCGAGGCCAAGGGCGACGCGGCAGTCGCGGTGGTGAGAAATCGAGAGACAGGAAGCTATGAGGCTTTTCGACTGGCGGTCGCTTGTAGTCAGTAGCATGATGATCGGGGCGCTGGCGGTGAAAGCCGAGACCCGTCCGCAGTACGGCGGCGTGCTGCACGTCGCTCTGCGGGCCGCGCCAACTTCGCTGGATCCGGCCGACACCACGCAGTCCGATTCTTTTGCCCGGCGCAGTCTGACCCTCTTGATGTTCGACACGCTCGTCACGATTGACCAGAACCAACTGCAGCCTGGGCTCGCGACGTCATGGCAGACATTACAGGGCAACCAACAGGGGAGCCAGCGCTGGCAGGTTCGAATTCGTCACGGCGTGAGGTTTCACGACGGGACGCCGCTGAGTGCCGAGATTGCGGCTGCTTCGTTGCGAGCCGCGAATCCGTCGTGGAATGTGAGCACGGATGCCGACTCCGTTGTGATTGAACGCGACCGCCCCGATCCTGAATTGCCGGCGGAATTGGCGTTGCCGCGCAACGCCATCGTGAAGAGGAATCCCGACAGCACACCCAGCGGGACCGGACCGTTTCACATTGTCGATTGGCAAGCCGGGAAAAAGTTGGCGCTGGCGGCGGACGAGAACAGCTGGCGCGGGCGTCCGTACCTTGACGCTATCGAAATTGAGATGGGAAGAAGCTATCGCGACCAGATGACCGCACTGGAACTGGGCAAAGCGGATCTGGTGGAAGTGGCACCGGAGCAGACGCGTCGCGTCTCCCTGGAAGGACGCCGCCTGGCGAGTTCAGATTCCATTGAACTGTTGGCCCTGCTGTTCACCCGCGATGCGGCCTCCGCGGACGAAAAATTGCTGCGCCAGGCCCTGGCCCTGAGCGTGGAGCGCGGGTCGATCCGCAGCGTTCTGTTGCAGGGCGCCGGACAACCGGCCGCCAGCATTCTTCCGAACTGGATGAGCGGCTACGGATTCGTGTTCCCCACAGACACAGACCTGCCGCGGGCGCGGAATGCGCGCGCGCAAGTCCACACGATTCCAACCTGGACTGTCCGATACGATGGCACTGACACGCTGGCTCGGTTGTTGGCGGAACGCATAGCGCTCAACGCCAGGGACGCGGGATTATCGCTGCAACCTACCGCGGCGGCCAGCGCCGATTCGTGGCTGGTGCGAATTCCGCTGGAGTCGCCTGATCCCTGGATTGCGCTGGCGAATGCGGCTGCCGTGGCCGGTATACCTGCCGGGATGTCGGCGGGGAAAGATAGCGGCTCGGTGGAGGATCTGTATGCAGCAGAGTCGGCACTGTTGACGACGCAGCGCATGATCCCTCTTTTTCATCTGCCAGTGTCGTACGCTGCCTCAGCAACGTTGAAAGACTGGGCCCTGCGCGCTGACGGTAGCTGGACTCTGGCGGATGCATGGCTGGGGGCCGGCAAACCATGATCGACGCGTAGTGGTGGCCAAAGAATGAACGGCAACTTATGACTTTCCGCCGCAAGCTTCTCGCCGTTTTCGCGCTGACTGTTTTCGTGTCGGTCGCGGCCGTGGCGCTGCTCGTGATCGCGGGAACACGCAATGCGTTCGAGAAGACGGAAGACCAGCGCACTGCGGCGCTGGTCACGCAGTTTCAACGAGAGTTTGGCCGCCGAGGTGACGAGGTGACGCGGCGCGTGGAAGCCATAGCGGCCTCCGATCCCGTAAGCCGGATGGCTACCGCGCTGCATGGCACATCCGCGGACTCCGCCGCATATTTTGAACTTGCCAAACAAATGGCGGATGGTTACCAACTCGATTTTTTGGAGTTTCTGGACGGGCGCGGAACCATCATTTCTTCGGCGCAGTGGTCGGCGAAGTTTGGTTATCCTGACACCGGATTTGAGAGTTTATCGGCTTCAGGCGGTGAAAGCGCGTTTCTGAAGCGCGAAGAATTGCAGGACTCGACCGCGCTTGGACTTTTTGCGGTGAGGACGACCCATATCGGCGAGCATCCCGTCTATGTAATCGGCGGCCGGCGTCTCGACAAGAATTTTCTTTTCGGGCTGGACCTGCCTGCGGACATGCGCGTCCTGCTCTATCAGAATCGCAGTGAGCATTTTTCCGCGGATTCGCTGCTGGATCCGTCCGCGCCCGCGAATGGCGTCGACCCTGCCCGGCCCGCCGACAAGTTCGCGCGCCTGATCGAGGCAGTGTTGCAGTATAACCAGGAAATGACGGGGATCGTATCGTGGTCGTCCGATCAGGCGGATGACGAGGTGTTTCATGCGCTTCCGCTGCGCGGCGCAGGCAAGGATCGCCCGTTGCTGGGAATTCTCCTGGTGGGAAATTCGCGGCGGTCCTATGTCGACCTGAAACGCCGCATCGGTGCGTACGCGCTGCTGGTGGGCGGTGGCGGGATCATTCTGGCAATCCTACTCAGCAGTTGGGCGGCGGCAAGGATGACGCGCCCCGTGGTGCAACTCGCGCGCGCGGCGCAGGAGGTTGCGGCGGGCAACTGGGACACGCGGGTGGAGATTTCCGGTCGAGATGAAGTAGCGCAACTCGCCGAGTCCTTCAATCGCATGACGGCCGAATTACTGGCGCAAAAGGAGCGCTTGGTGCAGACGGAGCGGGTCGCAGCCTGGCGTGAACTGGCGCGGCGTCTGGCGCACGAGTTGAAGAATCCGCTGTTCCCGCTTCAACTCACGGTGGAGAACCTGATGCGCGCCCGCGCGCAGAGCCCCGAACAGTTCGACGAAGTATTTAGCGAGAGTTCCCGCACTCTGCTGGCGGAGATTTCGAACCTCAAGACGATCATTGGCCGCTTCAGCGAGTTTTCGAAGATGCCGCATCCGCAGTTGCAACCGGTGCAGGTGAATGAAATCCTGCGGGGCGTGGTGAAGCTGTACCAAGCGCAACTGCAAGCGCCGGGACGCGCGCCGATTGCCTGCAAGCTGGAGTTGAATGAGAATTCCGGTACGATCGCTGCCGATCCCGACTTGCTGCATCGCGCTTTGTCGAACCTCGTGCTCAATGCCATGGACGCGATGCCCAATGGCGGAACACTTACTCTGCACAGCAGGCGCGACGATGGCAAGGTGATTATCGAAGTTGCTGACTCTGGCTCGGGGTTGACGCCCGAAGAGTGCGCACGCATCTTCACTCCTTATTACACCAGCAAGCAGCACGGCACGGGGCTGGGCCTGGCGATCGTGCAGTCGGTGGTCAGCGATCATGGTGGAAGAATCAGCGTGCAAAGCGAGCCCGGGCGAGGGACGACATTCGTCATCGAGTTGCCGGATAATCTGGAGGGGTTACAGAAGACCACTGCGGCGAAGCATGCGGACGAACACTCCGGGCAGTTTTCCGGTCTGACTTAGCCCGATCCGATTTTAGCGAGGAGGACGGTTGCCACTCAAAGCGCATCTGTTGATCGTCGATGATGAAGCCAACACGCTGGCCTCGCTGTCGCGTGCCTTCCGGTTGGCAGGACACGAAGCCACGGTGTGCGACAACGCAGCGAAGGCTCTGGAACTCGCGAAGGCGCAGCACTTCGATCTGATCCTTTCTGATGTGGTTATGCCCGGCAAAGATGGCCTGAGCCTGCTCGAGGACTTGAAGCGGCAGGGCGTTACTGCACCAGTGGTCATGATGTCGGGGCAGGCACACATTGAAATGGCCGTGCGGGCAACCCGGCTGGGCGCGCTCGACTTCCTGGAGAAACCGATTTCCTCCGACAAACTGATGCTCACGGTGGAAAATGCGCTCAAGCTGCAACGCCTGGAAAGCGAGAACCAGCAACTGCGTCAACGCCTCGGCAAGCACGAGATTGTGTGGAAGGGCGAAGCCATGCGGCGGGTGATGGCCCAACTAGAGCGGGTGGCCGCCAGCGAGACGCGCGTGTGCATCTTCGGCGAGACCGGCACGGGCAAAGAACTGGTGGCGCGAACCATCCACGAACGCAGCTCCCGTTCGACGGGGCCGTTTGTAACCCTGAATTGCGCGGCCGTGCCGGCGGAGTTGATCGAGTCCGAACTTTTCGGACACGAGAAAGGCTCCTTCACCGGCGCGTCGGGACGACACGTTGGCAAGTTCGAGCAAGCCGACCAGGGCACGATTTTTCTCGATGAAATCGGCGACATGCCGCTGAACATGCAGGCCAAACTGCTGCGGGTTCTGGAAGAAGGCGAAGTGGAGCGGATCGGAGGCGACAAACCGGTCAGCGTTAGCGTACGCGTGGTGGTCGCCACGCATCGCGACCTGGAAGCGCGGGTACGCGAAGAGAAATTCCGCCAGGATCTGTTTCACCGCATTCACGTTTTCCCGCTACAGCTGCCTCCGTTGCGCGAGCGGCGCGATGACATTCCTGCCCTGGTGGAACATTTTGCGGCGCAGGTGTGCGCGCAGAACGGATGGAAGCCTGTCCCGTTCACTCCAGACGCCATCGAAGCGCTGCAATCTCATCCGTGGCCGGGCAACGTTCGCGAATTGCGCAACATGGTGGAGCGGCTCATGCTGTTGGCCACCGACGGTCAGGTGGATCTGGCCACCGTGCAGATCGCGCTACCGAAGACTTCCTCAAGCGCCGGCGTTGGGCCCGCTGCGATCGGATCCGGAGCGCTGGCCGACCGCGTGCAGTCGTTTGAGCGCGAAGTGATTCTCGCCGAACTGAAGCGTAGCCATCAGAACATGAGCCTGGCAGCGAAAACACTTGGCCTGGAGCGCAGTCACCTGTATAAGAAAGCGGAGCAACTGGGGATCGATCTGCGCGCCATGCGTCGCGAACAGGGCCCGCAGGATTGACCTGGGGCAGCACTCCCGCAGGGGCTGAAGGCGAAATCCGTTGCGGCAAAGACGGCACGACTGCAAGCCGTGCCCTTCCCAAACCTCTCATGAAGAACCTCCGCATGTGTGTAACTACTTTGACTGGGACCGCTCGCTGGGCCGGATTCCTAACGCTTCTCAGCGCGTCTCCTCTCTACACGTTCGCCAGCAAGCGGCCATCGCCTCCTGCCTACGGAGTGCGCATGGAGCAGGTGTGGATTCCGATGAAAGACGGAGTGCGACTGGCCGCGACTCTCTATATGCCGGACGGCGCGAAGCCGGTAGAGAAGTTCCCTGCCCTGCTCGAATACCTGCCGTATCGCAAAGACGATGGCACGGCTGCCGGTGATTATTCCAAGCACGCTTATTTCGCGCGGCGCGGCTACGTCGGCGTACGCGTCGATATTCGCGGGTTCGGCGCGAGTGAAGGCGTCCCGCCGGAGCGCGAGTATTCCGAGCAGGAGCAAGCGGACGGCGAACAGGTCATTGCATGGCTCGCGCGCCAATTATGGTGCAACGGCAATGTCGGCATGTTCGGCATTTCATGGGGTGGATTCACGGCACTGCAGATGGCGATGCGGCATCCGCCGGCGTTGAAGGCGATTGTTGCCGTGCATGCCACGGCAGAGTTGTTTCACGATGACGTGCACTACATCGACGGGATGGCGCACATTGACGAATTTGAATTGAACATGGATATGGCTGAAGGCTGGGTGGGCGCGCCGGATTATTCGCTCGACGAAAAAGTTCTGGGGCCGCGTTTCGATTCTCCGCCGTGGTCGCTGCTCTACTTGAAACACCAGCACGACGGTCCGTTCTGGCGCGACCGCGTGCGGCCACTGAGTGAGATCACGACGCCGAGCTTCTTGATCGGTGGAATGCAGGACGGCTATCGCGACAACATTCCCGACATGCTGATGAAGTCGAAGGCCCCGATCAAGGCCATTGTCGGCCCTTGGAATCATTCCTTTCCTAATAACGCAGACTTCGGACCTATGATCGAATGGCGCGATCAGGCAGTGCGCTGGTTCGATTATTGGCTGAAGGGACGCGACACCGGTGTTCAGCAGGATCCGCGGCTCGTGATCTACATGCAGCACTGGCATCCGCCGGACCCGAGTCTGCAGACCGTTCCAGGAGAATGGCGGCGTGAGGATGTGTGGCCTCCGAAGGACGCCACGGAAACTACTTTTTTCCTTCAAGGCAATCACACGCTGGACAACGCTGCCGACGCGCCGGCGACGCATCTGTTGAAATACATTCCTACTGTGGGCGTGGAGGCTGGCTTCTGGTGGGGAGAGTTGTTGAGCGATCCGCGGCCGGTGGACGCGTTCAGTCTGGTTTATGATTCCGCGCCGCTGGAACATCAAGTGGCGATACTTGGCCGTCCGCATGCATTGCTGCGGGCATCGACGACCGCGCCGCTGGCTGACTGGTTCGCGCGGCTTTCCGATGTGGCTCCCGACGGCACTGTGACGCAAATCACGGGTGCGGGTCTGAATGGCGCGCAGCGCGAATCGATGATCGAGGCGCGAGATTTAGAGCCGGGGAAAGTTTATCCGCTGGACATCGAGATGCATCTGACATCATGGGTGTTTCCCAAAGGTCATCGCATTCGGGTTGCAGTGTCAAATGCGCTGTGGCCGATGGTGCTTCCGACGCCGTATGCGATGACCACATCGCTCGAACTGGGCAGCGCGGGCGGATCGCGCATCGTGCTTCCGGTGGTTTCCGTGCACGGCGCAGCTGCGCCGGAATTCTCGCCGCCTCAGCCCTCCGAAGAGCGCACCGACATCAAGGAAGAAGGCTTCCCCTGGCCCGGGGACTGGACCGTGGAACGCGACGAAGCACACCAAAAAACTACGGTGCATTGGAAGGGCAAGGATGGATACGAGTATCCGTGGGGCAAGGAAAATGATTTCGAGAATCTCACTTACGACGGCGACGATGCACACCCGGAGACCTGCTCAGTGCGCGGCGAAGCGGAAAGCGTCTTCGCGCTGAAGGGTCGTACGCTAGTGTGGCGTGGACATCTGCTGGTGACCACCGATCAGAAGAATTTCTACTACTCCTACACGCGCGAGTTGCTGAAGGACGGGCAGATGGTCAAGACCAAGACCTGGAAGGAGACGATTCCGCGCGATCATCAATAATCGGATTTACTGCTTGTAGATCTTGCCGTCTTTCATAACGAACTTAACGTCTTCGAGCAGGCGAATGTCCGCGAGCGGATCGCCCGGGACCGCGACGATGTCCGCATACTTGCTTGCCTTGATCGAACCAATTTCGTTGGAGTGCCCCAGCAAATCAGCCGCAGAGCTGGTCGCTGCCTGGATGGCTTGCATTGCGGTCATTCCATACTGGACCATAAAGGCGAACTGCTTCCCGCTCGTACCGTAGGCACAGACACCGGCGTCGGTGCCGAACGACATTTTCACGCCCGCGGCGACAGCCTTGCGGAAATTGTCGCGCTGAATCTGTCCGAGTTGGGCGTCATGCTCCAGAAAATCTTTCGGCACCTTCCCTTTCCTTCCGCCTTCCTGGATGCACTCCTCGTCGTAGATATCCATGTCGAGATACGTCCCGTGCTGTTTCGCGAGGGCGATACCTTCGTCGTCGATCATGGTGGCGTGCTCCACGGAGGCAACACCCGCGCGAATGGCATTCTTGATGCCTTCGGCGGAGTGGGCGTGGGCCTCGACGCGCAGTCCGAAGTGATTGGCTTCGTCAACCACGGCTTGCAGTTCTTCGGGCGTAAATTCCTGCGATTTCGGATTGCTGCCGTGCGTGAGCACAGCTCCGCTGGAGAGCACCTTAATGTGATCGACGCCATCGTGAGCGAGCTGGCGGACAACTCTCCTCACCTCCCACGGACTGTTGGCTTCGCCATAGTGCAGGTCCCACGGAAGCTGGATGTCAGGGGCAAGGCCCGTCAGCGCACCAGCTCCGCCGGAAATCGTGACATAAGCGCCGGCGACGAACATGCGCGGGCCCACGATATCGCCACGGTTAATCGCATCGCGCAGAGCGACATCGCCCAGGGCGCGGTAGGCTCCCACGTCGCGCACTGTGGTAAACCCCGACTCGAGCATGGCGCGCGCATTGGGCACGGATTCCAAGGCGACTTGCGCAGCCGTTTTCTTGAAGTGGCCCATTGGCTCGCCTTCATGCGCGCCATCGGCGAGGTGAGTGTGGCAATCGATAAGACCGGGAAGCACGGTCATCCTGCTGAGATCGATGATGGCCGCATTGGGTGGAACATCAATGCCCTTCCCCACTTTTTCGATTTTCGCGTCGCGAACGAGGATGATCTGGTCGGTGAGAACGGTTCCCGAATCAGGGTCTACCAAACGGCCGGCCCGAATCGCAGTCACTTGAGCAGGCGCAAGGGCTGTAAGGGCGAACACTGCTGCGAAAAGTAGTTTCACGATGCCTTTCGTCGAGCGACCGGGATAGCTCAATCGGCCGCAGCCAAGGATGAGACGGGATGCTTCTTTAGATCGGCGGCAAGCAATTGGTGAAACAACTGCTCGCCCGCTTCACGCCGCACTGATAACCGGCCCGCGCCGTAAGCCCGCGACTTCAGGCCGCGTTGCACATCTTCACAAATGCCGAGGTCTTCATCTTGCACTCGGTTGCCGACGTTCACGGATTCGGTGTTGTACCCCCGCCGCCCCTCGCTCACGTCGCTGAAGTAGAAATCGAAAATCACGGAACAATGATCCGCATCGACAGGGACGACATAATTGGTGTCCATGTATCCCTCGTAGCAATTGATCATCAGGTTGGGATATTGCCAGAAATACCAGGCGCGGTCGCCCTTGCGAGTGGCGCCGGTGGCGGCGTCTTCGTCGGATGCGACCATGGGGCTGGACTGCAGGCAATAACGATCTTCGTTCTCGATGGTGTACTGCTTGTAATCGAGCACGGAATTCAGGCCCTTATGCAGGTGGGGCACGTGATAGCCGCCGTCGAGATAGTTATCGACATAGACTTTCCAGTTGCAATGAATGTCGTAGGTCCTGCGGTCGAAGTAATGCAGCTTGCTGACGCCAAGGGGCGCAATACGGTTTACCAGACCGCCGAGAAATTTCTGCAACGGCGCAGCCTGGGGATCGAGGTTGACGAACACAAAGCACTCCCAGGTTTCCACGCGTATGGGAACCAGACCGTTGGCAGCGCGATCGAAATTCTGCACTCCCTCAAACTCCGGCATGCCTTTGAGCGATCCGTCGAGACCGTACTTCCACCCATGGTAGGGACACTGCAAGATCTCCGCGTGACCGCAGGGCTGAGTCACAACAGCCGCGGCGTGATGGCGGCACACGTTGTAAAAAGCGCGCAGCGTGCCGTCGCTTCCGCGCACAACAACAATGGGCTCTCCGGCAAGCCGCGTCGTAACAAAGTCTCCCGGCTTCTGTAATTGATCGGTGCGGGCAACGAGCTGCCAGGTCTTGCTGAAGACGTTGAGCCTCTCCAGTTCGGCGATGCGCGGATCGATATACCAGGGCGCAGGGATGGTCGAAGCCTCCGCCAGTGGAGCGCGATCGTTGTAGCTGGAGAGAATCTGTTCGATCGAAGCTTGCATGTTTATGCTCTCGAATGAATGGTCAGAACAACAACTAACGGCGATGATTCCCGCGCGCCTTTGGACGCGCTATGGGCGCCGGATCGGCCGCGGCGCCGATCGCCCGCTGCAGCACGGCCAGAAACTGCTGGATTCTGGCGTCCTTCTTCTCGGCCAGTTCTCCCTGTCGGCGAAACAGACCCGGATCCAGCTCAGCGGTGAGCAGCGCATCCTGGAAGCGCTCCACCATCCAGTCGATGATCGAGACGATCATCTCGATGTCCATGTCCTTGCGCAGTTCGCGGCGATCGAGCCCGAAGCGCACGAAGACGACGGTTCCGTAGGGATCTTCGCTGATAAGGAAGCGGTTAATCTCGCGCTTCAAAACAAAATCGGTGCCGTAATTTCCCAGCAGTGAGATCCGGTACGGAATCCAATCCTCGTGCACCAGATGTTCGGTGCGCACCAGCCAGTAGCGCAGCACCTCGAAGAAACCTGCTGCGCGGATGTCCGCCGGCGCGTCCAGGTACTTGGCGAAGGAGCGCACGGAACGTTTATAGACTTCGAAAAATAGCCCATCCTTGCTGCCAAAGTGTTGGAAGATGGATCCCTTGGCGATGCCCAGCGCATTGGCGATGTCGCCCACCCGAGCCGCGTGATACCCATGCTCGGCGAAATGCTGCGTGGCGGCCTCGACAATGCGGCTGCGCTTCGCCTCCGACCGCGGACGCGCCGGAGCCTGGCGCTGGTAGAGCGGTGGAGTAGCGCGATTGCTGGCAATTCCCGGCATCGATTAAAGATAAGGATAATGACTGTAAGTCACGACAGCATACAGGAGGGCTATGTCGATTTCAACTTCATTTCTGCTGCCATGTGCGGTAGGCTAGTCCGAATCAGATTGCCTTCCGTGACTTCAAGTCAAACCAGCCCCGGCTTCATTTACGACGCCATTGTGATCGGCGCAGGTCATAACGGCCTCACTGCGGCGGCCTATCTGGCGCGAGCGGGGCTCTCGACTCTGGTTCTCGAACGCCGGGGGATTGTTGGCGGATGCTGTGTGACGGAGGAAATCGCTCCCAGCTGCCGCGCATCCACGACTTCTTATATTGCGAGCATGCTCCGCCCGGAAGTCATCTCCGAATTGAATCTGGCGAGTCACGGCCTGCGCATGATTCCCTGCGATCCGGCGATCCAGGTTCCCTTCCCCGACGGCCATGTGGTGCCGTGGTGGGTGGATCGTGAGCGAGCGCGACAAGAATTTTCCAGGATTTCCGCAAAAGATGCAACGCGGTTTGTGCAAGTCGACGATCAGCTGAAAAAGCTGGCACGCTACTTGCAGCCGTTCTTCATGGAACCACCGCCGGAAGTCGACACCTCCACCATGAAAGGCTGGTCGGACCTGTTCCGCGTCGGAAAACGCTTTCGCGGCATCTCCAGCGCTGAGATTTCTCAACTCGTGTCGTTCCTCACCGGCAGTCTCGGGGAATTTCTCGATCACAACTACGAGTCCGAGAAAACGAAGACCATGTTTCTCGCGAACAACGTCTACGGCAAGCACGGCGGGCCATACCAGCCGGGGACCGCGATCGGACTTCTTTTTCATCTGCTAAGCGGCGGGGAGCATGAACTGCAGGGCTTTTACGGACACGTGATGGGCGGCATGGGATCGATTACCCAGGCACTGGCGGCCGCAGGAAAAAAGCTCGGAGTTGAGATTCGCACTTCGGCACCGGTTGCTCGCATCGCCGTGCGCAATGGCCGGGCGCGCAGCGTCGTGCTGGAAGACGGAACCGAACTTCGCGCTCGCATCGTACTTTCCAACGCCGATCCCAAACGAACCTTCCTGGGAATGGTGGACGCCAAGGAACTTCCCGAAGATTTCCGGTTCGCCGTGCAAGGAATCAAGATGCAGGGTCCGTGCGCCAAAGTGAACTTTGTGCTGGCCGAGGAACCCCGATTCACCGGCACCTCGCCCCAGGCAACCGCGCTCGAACGCACGTTCTACACGCTTATTCCATCCCTTGCATTCGCCGAACGCTGCTATGACATCGCCAAGTTCGGAGAAATTCCTGAAGAGTTGTGGGTCGACTGCGTGGTTTCCTCGAATGCGGATGATTCGCTGGCGCCGCCGGGCAAACACATTCTCACGTGCTTTGTGCAGTACGTGCCCTACCACCTGCGGGAAGGCGACTGGGACGAGAAGCGCGAACTGCTGGGTGATCGGGTGGTTAAAAAGATCGCCGAATATGCTCCGAATGTTCCCGGCGCAATCGTGGCGCGGCAGGTACTGACTCCGCTCGATCTGGAGCGCACTTACGGCTTGACCGAGGGCAACATTTTCCACGGCGATCTGCGACTCGAGCAGCTCTTCTTTATGCGTCCCGTGCCGGGATGGTCGCAATATCGAACGCCCATTGACGGACTCTATCTGTGCGGGGCGGGCGCCCATCCGGGCGGCGGCGTCACCGGAGCACCCGGACGCAATGCCGCCCATCAAGCGCTGCGGGACTGGAAGAAGGGACGATTGCGGGAGGCGGCATAAATACGTTTACGACTGAGACGTCAGGAGCAAGCATGAAGAAGAAAGGCATTCTCGAACGCTTGAAAGCAGGCCCGGTGCTGGGCGACGGCGGCTATCTACTGGAACTCGAAAAGCGGGGATGGGTGCGCGCGGGTCCGTTCACCCCGGAGGTAGCCCTGACCTATCCCGCCGCTCTCCGCGAATTGCATGTGGAGTTCCGCGAAGCCGGGTCAGAGGTCTTGCAAGCGCTTACGTTTTACGCGAGCCGCGACAAACTGGCCACCGTGGGCCTGGAGAACCGGCTGGAAGACCTGAACCGCGCCGCAGTTCGCGTGGCTCGCGAGGTCGCGGGCGATCAGTGCCTGGTCGCCGGCAACCTCAGTCTTACCTGGATGTATGAGCCGGGCAGTCCTTCTGCCGCCGATCGCGTCCGAAAAACTTTCGACGAACAGCTTGCCGTGCAGGTCGACGAAGGCGTCGATTTCATCATCGGAGAGACTTTCTCCTGGCTGGGCGAGGCCGTGATCGCGGTCGAGAGCGCCAGGACCACTGGCCTGCCGGCGATGGTCACGATCTGCTTTGAGAATAAAGATGAGACGGCCGAAGGCACCAACGCCGCCGACGCCGCGAAAACGCTGTTCGACGCCGGCGCCGACATTGTCGGCATGAACTGCCTGCGTCCGCCGCAACATATCCTGGGACCGATGGAGCAGATGCGCAAAGCCGTTTCCGGATACCTCGCGTGTCAGCCGGTGGCGTATCGTACCCCGAAAGAGAAACCCGACTTCACCAGCCTCCCGGAATTTCCCTACGCGCTCGATCCACTGCAACTCACGCGTAAAGACATGGCCGACTATGCTGTGCAGGCTCGCGATCTCGGAATCAACTACATCGGCGCGTGTTGCGGGACGGTCGCCATGCACATTCGCGAAATGGCGCGCGTCCTCAACAAGCTGCCTGAAGATTCCCGCATCTGGAAGAAGGGTGGCGACAAACCGATGTCCGGTTACGAATATTACGACCACGACAACATGAAGGCGTGACGCCCGGTCCGGTGCCATCGCCGTCCGAGTCTGGGCAGGCCTTTGCCGTGAGGCCAAGGCCCACGTCCCTGCCTTTCGATCTGCGATTATCCGGCTTTTCTCACGCCCGGATCCTGCGCATGCACCAGCGGAACATCGACCAGATGCTCGCTCAGGAACCACACCTGCAGTTCATTGGCGCGCAGGACATCGCTGACGACCAAATCGTTGGTGCCATCATCGCCCAGCTCGGAAGCGCGGCGCGAGAGTTTCCGGCAGTGACCGATAATGATCTGGTGTGCGTCGAGGAGGCGGGATATCTGGACAGGCACCTCTTCCCGGCCGCGTGGCGGACGCTCGATGCGCGTGGTCTCGGCAACGTCGGCGGCCATGGCCAACGAAATGCCTCCAAGCAACTGGATCCGCTCGGCAATCTCATCGACGATCTCCACCTGCTCGCCATAGTGCTTATCGAACAGCAGATGCAACTGGTAGAACGTGGGCCCTGCGACCTGCCAATGCGACTTCTTATAGAGATCGCGTAACGTCATGGTATCGGCCAGCAACAGATTCAGCTGCTCAGTCATCTCCAGGCGCACCGACTCTTCCAACTCGAGCGGCAGGCCATGCGAGACCGTACCGTAAGCTTGAATCTCAGCGGCACGCTGGTGAATCCGGGGCTGGGCGTTGATGGTGGTTTGACGAGCGGCGGCGACTTCCTTCTTCGCCATAGAGAGAGACCTCCTGGTTTCGCAAGTGAGCTTGCCAATTTTTGCGCGAACTCGTGGAGTGCTCGGCAAAATCAAAGTTCGGCAAAGTCCAAGCCTACCGCTTGGATGCCGCGATCTTCGATAGGATGCGACGGTTTTTGCGTTCACCGAGCTTGCCGACGCTAGCCACCGGCAAGACAGCAGCGCAGTGACCAGTAGCGCGCGAGTCGTCGCTCCTGTGATCCATCAGGCCGCGCGACGACCAGTCGTGGGCAAAGTCGTCGGCAAGGTTTGACGGCGCTCGGCCCGGTTGCTATGATCGAACTGCGGGGTGGAGCAGTCTGGTAGCTCGTTGGGCTCATAACCCAAAGGTCGGTGGTTCAAATCCACCCCCCGCAACCAACGCAATCATAAGGTTACGGGCAATTGGGCACTCGCAGCGAATGTCCAAAAATGCCAAAAACTGTCCAATAAGGGGAACTGC
>Ga0210399_10002061_pt1 | contig 15650 bp, 11 predicted proteins | sample IncBWC14MmetaG_FD_150865 | JGI IMG/M metagenome (GOLD analysis project Ga0210399, IMG submission 150865) | Forest soil microbial communities from Barre Woods Harvard Forest LTER site, Petersham, Massachusetts, United States - Inc-BW-C-14-M | ecosystem: Environmental > Terrestrial > Soil >...
GGCGCCAGGAGGAAGAGGCCAACCAGGCTGGCTCGGCGACCTATCCGCGATGGAATCATCGTCACTGTCCAAGAAAGAGATTGTGCAGGATCAGGCTCTGCGCCGGACGAGTTTAAGCCGTTCAAGAAGAGTTGCAAACTGAAATGGTCTTTGTGGAACGAATCTGGGTTAGGCGGCGCGGGAGGCATTTGTTATTCTCGGCGGACCCGTGAAGACGAACAACAATGCTGCAAGTCCCGCCCTGGAGCGCGGACTGGGCCTGAAAGAGGCCGTCGCCCTGAACATGATCGAGATCGTGGGCATTGGCCCGTTCGTGGTGAGTTCGCTGGTGATTCGGGCGATGGGCGGGCCGCAGGCGCTCATCGCATGGCTGGCGGGTGCGCTTCTGGCGACGCTGGATGCATTTGTGTGGTCCGAGCTGGGCGCGGCGATGCCGAAAGCCGGCGGCACATACGTTTTTCTGCGAGAAGCCTACGGTCCGGAGCGGTGGGGCCGGTTGATGTCCTTTTTGTTCGTGTGGCAAACGTTGGTGCAGGCGCCGCTTTCCGTGGCGTCGGCGTCGATTGGCTTCGCAAAGTATGCGGGATATCTGTACCCCTTCACGCCATTGCAGGCGAAGGCGATTTCCGGCGGACTCGTCGTCTTGATCGTAATCCTGCTATATCGGCGGATCGCGACGATCGGAAAAATTTCCGTTTTGCTGTGGATAGGCGTCGTGGGAACCATGCTGTGGCTGATCTGGGGAGGGGCCACGCATTTCAACGCCAAGATGGCGTTTGATTTCCCGCCGGGGGCCTTCGATCTGTCGTGGGTGTGGTTCGCGGGGCTGGGGTCCGCGATGGTGAGTACGGTTTACAGCTACTGGGGCTACTACAACATTTGCCACCTCGGCAGCGAGATCAAGGATCCAGAGAAGAATATTCCACGCGGGATTTTTCTTTCGGTGCTGGGGATTGCCATCCTGTACCTGGCGATGCAGACCAGCATCCTGGGAGTTGTGCCGTGGCGCGAAGCGCAGAATTCCGATTTCATCGCCAGCTTGTTTGTTGAACGATTGTATGGGCAGGCGGCCGCGCGCTTCGTAACGGGAATGATTTTGTGGATCGCTGTCGCTTCCGCATTCTCCGTGCTGCTTGGCGCTTCGCGAGTGCCCTATTCGGCGGCGCAGGACGGGAATTTCTTTCCGGCGTTCGGCAAGGTTCATCCCACGAAACACTTTCCGCACGTTTCGTTGTTAGTGCTGGCCGGACTCGCGCTTGTCTTCAGCGTTTCCTTGAAACTGAAACAAGCCATTGCAGGAATTCTCGCCATGAGGCTCATCGTGCAGTTCATCGGCCAGGCGGTCGGAGTGATGTTGCTGCGGCGGCGCCGGGGCACACAAGGCCTTCCGTTCAAGATGTGGCTGTATCCGCTGCCCGCGGTGCTGACGATGATCGGATGGGCGTGGCTCTTCTGGCAGACCGGGGCGACGAGAAAATGGGGATTGGCGGAAATCGCACTGGGAGCGCTTGCGTATCTCATTCGCGCGCGAGAGATGCGACAATGGCCGTTTGAGAAGAAAATCGATCCGTTATCAGTATCCAGTATTCAGTAACGGATCGCGATCACCAAGCTTCTGAGTGAATACTGGCGCTGGAGCTTTGCGATGCATGATGGGGAGAGTAGACGCAGCCTGGGAGGGGAATTGAAACGCTTCACTGTCGTAGCGCACGTAGTTTTGTTTCTGTCCATTTGGGCGGCCGCAGCGAAAGGGCAATTTCCTCCCGCACCGGGGACGGGGCCCGGCTTGCCGGAAACAATCGAGGCGATCGAGAGCGCTCGAATTACCACGCGGATCCTGTACGTGACGGCTCATCCGGACGATGAGAGCGCTGCGGTGCTTACTTATCTCGCGCGCGGACTTCATGCGGATGTCGCGCTGCTTTCCCTCACGCGCGGTGAGGGCGGGCAGAATGACCTCGGCCCCGAACAAGCGCCGCAACTGGGATTGATCCGGACGCAGGAATTGCTGGCGGCAACTCGGGGCTATGGCGTGAGGCTCTACTTTACGCGAGCCAAAGATTTTGGCTATTCGAAGACGCCGGAAGAAACGGAACGGATCTGGGGCGACCAAGTTCTCGAGGACATGGTCCATGTGATCCGCGGATTTCGCCCCAACGTTGTGATTAACGGCTGGGGCGGCGTGCACGGGGGCCACGGACATCATCAAGCTTCGGGATTACTCACGCCCAAGGCCGTACAACTCGCGGCGGATTCGTCCTTCAAGCTGCACGGTTCTTCCCCGGAAGAACAGGATATGACGCCCTGGGGCGACCGAAAGCCTGTGATCGTAGTGGACCTCGACCGAAGCGACGCCCCCAAGGGCTACTTTGTGCCGGTGGACGAGATTTCGCCGCTCTACGGAAAATCCTGGCGTGAAATGGGTCTCGATTCGTTTGCCAATCATCGCACTCAGGGAATCACCGGTTTTCTGAGCTCACCGTTCCTGCGGCGCGCCGTCGCTCTCCAGCGCGAGGACGGCCAGGAACTCGATCCTGCCTTGCTCGCACAACCGCTTGGCCCGCTGGATGAGGATTATGAAGCCGGGAATCTGGGCGCTGACCCGCTCATGCGAACCGTGGATGCCGCCCTGGTGTCGGCGCGCGAGGCGGTCTTGCGGCTCGATTGGAAGTCGGCCGCCAATTCCCTGGTTGCTGCAGGCAGAAAAATCAATGAAGTGCCCGTGCCTTCGATTTCGTACCAAGTTCCCGCTCCCGTCATATCCCTCGCGCGAAGCCTGAAGCGAAAACGGGAAAAAATTGACGCGGCTCTGGCGCTCGTCGCAGGGCTGCGATTGGACGCGCTCGCGGATCGCAGCGAAATCGTCTCCGGAGAGTCTTTCTCGGTTCGGGTGGATTCTCATCACCGCGGAGAGATCGCGGGAGATTTCAAGAAGCCCGTAGTGTTGCTTCCCTCCGATTGGACCGTCTCCAAAGAGGAGGCTGAAACCAGCGCGTCCGTTCGCTTTACCGTTTCTGCCGGACAGAATCCGCAGCGTACGCCGCTCTCCGCCACTGCAATACTGCCGGAACCTCCGCCACTCGTCACGGTTAGCGAAGAAGCGGTGATCGATGGCTATTCGTTCACGGTCAGCTCACCGGTAATGCAACTCCGCGCAACTTCCACGCGAGCGGATCGAATACCTCTGCGAATCGTTCCGGCCTACACGCTGGCGGTCGAGCCAAAGCAAGCGATCGAGATTACAGCCAGGCAGAATAAGCCCTTCGATGTATTGCTGCGCTTGCATTCCTACGCGACTCAAGCGGGTGAGGTTCGGGCGGCGCTGATGGTGCCGCGGGGTTGGAAAACGGGCTCAGCCGAGCCCTTGAAATTCGAGGGAGCGGGCGACCGCTATGCCCGGCTGACAGTGACGCCGCCTTTGAAGCTCGGCAAAGGGAACTTCAAGATTTCGGCGTACGCGGAGCGCGTGGCCGACCGCGCCCGGAGCGACAAGGCCGAGAAGTTCACCACTTCGCTGGAGCCTTTGCCGACGCTGCCGACGCAGCTTTGGAGCGAGCCGGCCCAGTGCGCCGTGCACGCGTTTGACCTGATTGTGCCGGCGAATCTCCGCGTTGGCTACATCACGGCGGAAAGCGAACCTGTGCCGGAAGCACTGCAGCGCCTGGGCATTCGCGTGGAGATGCTGGACGCCGTGGCGCTGGCCTTCCGTGATTTGTCCCCATTCAGTGCGATCGTGGTCGGTGTGCGCGCGTACGAACTTCGGCCGGAATTGTCTGGAGCGAATCAGCGGCTGCTGGACTACGTTTCAAACGGCGGGACGCTGGTTGTGCAATACCAACGCGAATTTGCATGGGATAAATTCCAATATGCTCCGTATCCCGCGCTGATCTCGCCGCCGATTCCACCCACTAAGGATGGCGCGCCTCCAACGCCGCGGGCCTTGCCGCGCATCACCGACGAAAATTCACCAGTCAAATTTCTGAAGCCGGATGATGCGCTCCTGAACAGGCCCAACAAAATCACTCAGGATGACTTCCAGGGCTGGGTGCAAGAGCGCGGTCTTTATTTTTGGACGCAGTTCGATTCAAAATACACGCCGCTCCTCGCCATGAACGATCCCGCAGAGCCCGGCCTCAACGGCGGCCTTGTCTACACGCGTTATGGCAAAGGCGCGTACATTTATACGGGCCTGGCCTTCTTCCGGCAATTGCCCGAAGGAGTCCCCGGGGCTTACCGTCTTTTCGTCAATTTGCTCAGCGCGTCGCAGAACCAGGGAACACGGCCGACCAGGAAAAAACCTCGGGCCCGAAAGCCTTAGCTGCAACTAGTTGGAGCAAATAAACCAAATGGGCAAATCGCCGCCGCGCCCAAGTCAGCGTGCTATTCTTTTCAGCCGAGGGGTGAAACGCGAATGAGAAATCATTTTGGAAACGGCTTGGCCAGCCGAACGGCTCACAAGGTCATTCTCTTGTTGCTGGTATTCGCGCTCTCTTGGACTTGCGTTTCTCCCGCTGCGGCACAGAAAGAAAAGAAAAAGAAGACAGACTCTCCCCCCTCCGCGGACAGCTCCAAAACGGTGATTCCTTTGAGCGACGAACAGCAAATCGATTACACGCTCTCGGAAATGCTGGGCGCATGGCAGCTCGGGGATATCGAAAAACTGCACAAGGACTACGCCGACGATGTTGCAATCGTGAACGGATCCTGGGCGCCGCCGATTCTCGGCTGGACCAATTATCTAGCCGTTTATGAGCAGCAGCGCGCGCGCATGCAGCAGGTGCGCATGGATCGCTCGAATACCTACATCAAGGTGAGCGGTACGGTGGGTTGGGCGTGCTACCAGTGGGATTTCGCGGCAGTTGTGGACGGCCAGCCGACGGAATCCCAAGGCCAGGCCACGGTGGTTTTAGAAAAGCGCAACAATCGCTGGGTCATCGTGCTCAATCACACTTCGCTGGCTCCGAAGGTTCCGCAGGCCGTTCCTGCAAACGCACCTTCACCGCAGCAGCAACCTGCAAAGCCGACACCGCGCTGAATCTTGCCGGTAAGCTATCGAGAGATGAAGACCTAGAAGAGGCCCTTCAGCCCTTCCTTGAGCCACATTCCGGCAATCACCAGCAGTAATGCCCCTGCCAGGATGCCCGTTCCCATGATGGGCCGCGAGAGCGCGTTGATCTTGGCCACAATCTCCCGCTGCTCCCTGGCCATATGTTCTTGAGCCGCATCGAGAAAGATTTGATCATCTTCGTGGCTCGCGAGGAGGCTCCGCCGAAGCAACAGAACTAGGAATACGGCGGTAACGACTCCCCAGGCTATCAGCAGGTAAAGTAATGGCCCCGTCAGCGTTTGTGGATCCATGGTTGACCTCCCGTTGGAACCGATCCGCGGTGCCGGCAAGGCCGGCAAGGGGTAATTTGGGTTGATAAGGCGGAGTATAGCACTTTGCATCAAAAATTCTAGTGCATAGAATTATCAATTCGGATGCTGCAACATGAGTTTGCCTGCCTAAGGACCTGAGCCCGAACGCGACTGAATACAGGGGCAAGTTGAATAAGCTAAAGCAGATTTTTTCGGCCAGGCCCTCGGCGTCAAGCGTGAGTGGACCGATGATGGCAGATTAGGATCGCTGCGCCTCCGGTGACGCAGGCGTTCCCAAGCTCCCGCACCCTGGTCGCGTTGACAAAGGAGGCAGTGGCGGGCAGAATGAAAATGCTTCGATGTATGTGTGACTCCGGCTGGGCCGTGGTCAACATCTCAAGTCAAGCATCACCCCGACCCGGTCGGGGTGAACTCGCACTCGTGCCCGAGTGGCGGAACTGGCAGACGCGCTAGCTTCAGGAGCTAGTGATCGCAAGGTCGTGGAGGTTCGAGTCCTCTCTCGGGCACCATCTTTCGCGTACGTTCGCAGGTGGAATGTTGCAAGTTGGGTGCGACGGTCCGTTGTTCGACCTTCCCCCTTGCTCCAGGCGATGCGCCCCTTACGGGCAGCCCTTCGAAGCTCAGGGCAAGCAACCTTTCGAGACTCAGGGTTAACCGCCGCACTCCAAAAGGATTTCTAGTTAACGATAACCAGCCTACCCCCTATGTTTTTTGTAACTTGCATCTAAAAGACCTAGTTATACTGTAAGTCTTTTGTTTGCAACACTTGCGGGGAGAATCATAAGTGTTGCTTCTAAAGGAGTTAGAGGCGTCATTTTGAGCCATTTTTCTAAGTGTTGCTTCTAATGGCTTAACTTGGAACTCCGGAGTTGAAGAGAGATTTGACCGTACAAAGAGTGCGCGCTAGGGTGGAGCTGGTAACTACTCAGAACAGTATTCCGTGCGTTTGGTTGGTGTGGACAAGGTCCTTGAAATAGTAATCGCCTTGGTCCTATTCGTACTTGGCGAGATGCTGATTCGCAGAGTAAAGCGATATTTGCGGGAAAGAAGAAAGCCATGAAGCTGAGGCTATAGACGTAAGAAAAGCGGCGGCGAGCCGCCGCACTCCAAGAAGGTCCGCACTCTTACCTGGTAAGCAAATAGACTACTGTAGTCAAGAACTTTTTGCCGTTAGTGGGTCTACTCTCGGCGCGCTGAATTTATTTCGAGGCGAGTTTTTCGGCAGCTAGCTTTTGGGCAGTTGCGAGGGCGTCGGCGGCGGGAACTTTCACGTCTGGCTCGACGCCGGTTCCTTCCCAGTTGGTCTTGGAGATGGGGTTAATGGCCCGGGCAAACGGCACGCCAATCATAAAATGGCTGTCAATGCGGTGACCGGAGACGGGATGTGCGCCTCCGCCGGTGGTCTCGCCGATGATGGTGGCACGTTTCAGATTCTTGAGGTTGTAGCTGAACTCCTCGGCGCCCGAGAAAGTCTGCTTCGAGGTCAGCACGTAGGCCGGCTTGCCGTCCAAACGCTTTCCGGGCACGTACGGCAAGGTCCAATACTGATGAGTAGAGTCGTCCTTGCGCTCCCAGAGATCGTTCAGGTGGGTAGGCTCTGAAAACAGGTAGGTGGAGATAAAAGCGATCATTTTCGGATCGCCGCCGCCGTTTTCGCGCAGGTCGAAAATGATGGCGTCTACGTTGGCGAGGAAATTCATGGCGGCAACGGCGGTCGGCCCGCACACTTCGGGATCGGCGAACATATTGAACTTGAGGTAGCCGACGTTGCCGGAGAGGATTTCCACCTTGTCGAAGCCGCAGTTCATGCGTTCCATGTCTTTGTGGTAGCGCGCAATGGCGTCGGCATCCGGCGGGCCATCGGGACGGTCCGGCATGGGCGCGGGGCTGAAGTCCACGCGCAGGTGCTTGTCGTGGCTTACTTCCTGGAAATTTTCGGTGAGCATTTTGGAAAAAGCGTCGCCGTCGGTGACGGAATCGTAATCGCCCTTTTTCTGCCTGGCCTTGACGGCATCGCCCATCTTCTTTGCTGTTTCCGGGAAGACATAGTGCTCATTGAGCTGCGCGATGGCGCCATCAATCACGCGCGTTCGCGTTGCCGCGTCAATCTTGAAGGTCAAATCCGAGACCGCAGTGCCGGGAGGGATCGCCCGCAGCCCAAAGCTGGCGACTTGGGCGGGATCGCCGTCTTTCACTTCCAGCTTTCCAAAAGCAGTTGTCTCGCCGCCGCGCTCCTTGACAAGGAATTCGAGGTGCAGAGGTTCGCTCTTGACGATTTGGAGGAGGTTGAAACCGCCGGTCATGCCACGGAATCGCATCTCGTCGTCGAGAGATTTGCTGGGATCGTACTTGTGGGTGTAAGCGTCCAGAAGACCGCGGTCACCACTGTTGAAGGCTTCGAACCAAGCTTTGAGCGTCCGGCCCGCCGGGGTATCTGAAATCGTTGGCTGCGCCCCTGCTTGTGGCTGGGGAGTCGCTTGTGGCGCCAATGCTGCCGCCAGAGCTAAAACCAGAGACAGGCATGATCTGGAGAACATGGGCACCTCGACGAGGAATTCCCTTGGGGTCTTCCGCCCGGCGAAGTATACCACCGGGGCAACAAGGGCCGGAATGATTGAGGCTCTCGAAGGCCGCCTGTTGGAGAGCGGCTGGACGTGGGGTACGGTTCCGCTGATTCGACCCCGAATGACAAGTGGCGACACGCGAGGATTGGAGGCCGATGTCGCTCAGTGTCGCTTGCCAGGGGTGAGGCTTGTTAGTAACTTCGCGGCAGAGGCAAGGCGGGCGAATTGAACGGCACCTGAAAAGGGAGTAGCGTATGGCGCAACGGGGAGCGACGGAGGCAAAAATGGTTTCCCACCGCTTTGCGCTGATGTCTGCCCGAATACTGCTTGCATGTGCAATGACTCCTTGCGCCGGGCGGGCGGATGAGCCCAAGCCGACGCCGGAGAACACTATCCACATACAGCTGGCCGCACCTGTGCCGCCGCAAAAGTTCGCAAAGCCGCCCAAGTTCTTTATCTCCGACGTGATCGACCGCTCCGGGAATCCGCAACCCATGCTGGTGCTGAGGGAGCGAGGCGGGGTCTTCCTGGACCGGCAACCCACGCAAATCGCGCGTGAGGCCATCGAACAATCGATGAAAGCAGCGGACCTGCTTGCAGCCGATGCGGCATCAGCGGACCTGGTGCTGCAGATTTACCTTTTCCATTTCGGACTGGCGCAAGGCTCCGGCCTGGATTTTTTCGGGAAAGTGGAATTTTCGGTGATGGTGAAGAATCTGAAGACGGAGGAGTCGCAAGAGGTGCAGGCGAAAGGAACATCGATCGCCAATGCGGCGGTGCGCAAGAAGAACATCCAGAAGAACGTGCAAGCGAATATCGAAGGGGCGCTGGAAGATGCGGTGAGAAACCTGCTGCGGGGAACGCAATTGAAAGAAGCGGTGACGTCGCTGCAGAAGAATAACCCGAGCACCTCGGTGGCGGCTCCCAGCGCGGAGATGGCATTTATCCAGGGGAACGGTGAAAACGGCGGGAGGTCCAAATCCGAAGTACAGGAGAGGTGAGAAAATGCGTTTATTGACAGCGGTATTGCTGGCAACACTAATGGTTGCGCCGGGAGTGGCAGCGAAGGATCCGGAAGGCATCTACAAGACGGCCGAAGCCAAACATTTTACGCGAGCGGAAGGAGTCGAGCTTTCCCCAGCGTTTACCGATTACCTCTACGCCGAGCTGAGGAGCGAACTGGCGAAGACGAAGTTGTTCGTGCAAGTGATTGGTGAGGGAGAAGCGGTCGAAGACGCCGACGCCGCGAACTCCGTGGTCATTGAAGGGGCCATCACGGAATACAAAAAGGGCAACCGCGCGACGGACGCGATCCTGGGAGGGTACGGCGTCGGAGCGCGCAGCCTGAAACTGGATGTGAACCTTACGCGGCGGAGCGACAAGCAAGACCTGGGAGTGGTGAAGGTTCACGTGAAGGTTTCGCCGCGCTGGAAAGAAGAGGTTATGGCGAAAGTAGCGGCACATCAGATCGCGCATGAAGTCAAAAAAGGACTTAAGGAAAAAACGAGGGGCTAACAATTTTGGAAGAAATGCACGGTGAGGCAGATGAGGAATCACACGGCGCGAACAAGAAAATGGCAGCCACTGGGGGCGTGCTTCCTGGTGGTGTGCCTGCTGGTGCCGCGACCCGCGACAGCAGTCACAAAAATGAAGTTCCGCGGGTATATCACGGCGCGAGTGGATGATCGCACAGTGGCAATTATGGACGACAAGCTGGAATTGACAGCCGCAAGCCGCATCACGGGGCAGGATGGCGCTGGTGAGCACGCCATGACGATGGCGGAGCTGGGACCCGGAATGTTGATCGAGGCGGAAGGTCAGTGGCTTGACAAGCACAAGTTTTTTGCGGAGAAGATTACCGTGGACCTGAAAGACGCGGAGAAGCAGATCCATGGCGCGGCTTATCTGCAGGAAGAACCTGGAGAGGCCCGGGAGATTTCCGGGGGGAAGGCCGCGGCAGTAAAAGCGGATGGCTACTGGCTGGATCTCACGCCGAAAACGCACCGGGAGTGGGATGCTGCGAAGGTTGATCGAACGAGGGAGCAAGCGCTGGCCGGCCTGCAAGTGAAATACAACGGCATGCGGGGGAGCGACGGGCGGATAGCAGCGGAGCGAATTGAGCTGGGAGCGCCAGCGCCTGAAGATGCCTACAAGATGCCGCACGGTGTGGAAGTGGTCCGGGGAAAAGATCCGTTGACGGGTATCGACGTGATTGAATTCCGGCACGGGGACAAAGTGCAGGGGAGGATGAAGCTATTTCCGGTGCAGAGCGTTCAGGAATACGTCACAACGCTGGGTGATTCGCTGCTGCCGCCGGGGAATCGCGGAACCTCGAAAGCTTTGGAGTTCCGGTTCTTCGTCGTGGAAGACTCGGAGATCAATGCTGCGTCCCTGCCGGATGGAACGCTGCTGGTCAATACGGCGTTGCTCGGCACGATTCAGAACGAAGCGCAACTGGCGTTCGTGCTCAGCCACGAGATCGCGCACGTGTTGCAGGTGCACTATTGGCGCGAGGTGCATGAAACGCGAGGGCAGCGGGTTGGACTGACCATTGCAGGACTGGTTGCGGGGGGGTTCATCGGCAACCTCGGGACATTCATGGCTGGTCTGGGTATTGCATCCGTTGTGAACGGGCACCAGAGAGAGCTGGAAAACCAAGCGGACCGGCTGGGGCTGCAGAACGTGATCGAACACGGCTACGATCCACGCGAAGCGCCCAAGTTTTGCAAGATGATCATCGAGCACCACGGAGATCGCACCACCAGCAAACTTTGGTCCAACCACGATTCGAGCCTATTGAGGGGGAGTTTTCTTACGGTGCAACTGCAGCGGCAATATGCAGAGAGCCAGTTTGAACAGGCAAAAAAAGACAGCGCAGCGTTTCGCGCGATGCGCGAGGCAATGGGCCCGGTAAAGATCGAGTAGCGCTAGCGGCGGCCGACGGTGGGGTGACAGATGTCCTGGCCCTGGACGAGGTAGATGACGTCTTCGGCGATGTTGGTGGCGTGGTCGATCGCTTGCCAGCGATGATTCAGGGACTGGCCAATTGGTGCTTAGGAACACTCGGCGTCAACCTGCGGATGACAAATTCCTGAAGGAGATTGACGGCGGCAGATTCGCCGATCCCGATCAGCGCGTTTTCGAAAGTTAACTCCGCTCCGTCGCGATTTTTGGCGGGATAGTAGAGATTTGAGATACCGCCGGCGGCCAAGCTTCCGAGGATCCCAGAGTAATTTGCCTGCCAGTGACCGTTGTCGCCCTTGGAAATCACAGAAGTGGCAAGCGCGTACAGAATCCGCGATCGCTTACTGCCGCTGCCTTTGTAGAAATAACGCGGGTCCTGCTTCAGGAGCGACGGCAGTATGGCTCCCCCGATGTACGTGCTTGCAACAAAATCGCCGTAGGCGGCGCCTAAGCGCTTGGCATAACCTTGCGCGCCTTGTCCATATCCACTGAAATCGTTTTGCGCCTGCTGAATTCCCGCAATAGCCCCGGTGACTCCGAGGCTGACGGGATCCACAGTGGTCTTCCAGGCAAGCTCGAACTTTTGCTTCGATGTAAGAGGAACGGCATGGTGGTCATAGCTGACATAGAAATTTGGAACCACGCCGAGGACCCGCTGTTTCTCTTGGACCTTGATCTGATCTTCCGCCACTTCCGTCCGAGAGAGGACGACACGCACCTCAGTGACCGCAGTGGCAAGAGCCAGGGCGATCTGCGGGACGGTGTGACTCTCTCCCGACTGGAGGATTCCAGAGGATGATTGCGGCGCGAAGCCGGCCGACGTAATTGTGAGATGAAAGGGTCCCGGAGCGACGTTGGCAAGCGAGAATTGCCCATCGTCGCTAGTCAGGGCCTCCTGGTCTGGGGATTGATCTTCATGTGAAAGTTTGACGCTTGCTCCGGAGACGGGGGCTCCGGTGGGGTCGACAATGGTTCCGGTGATGCTTCCTGACAACCGTTGATCGGGCGGATGCTCGACAGGCGGGGCTCCTTTTGCCGGTACGTCGGGCCGGCCGCTTTCCGCTCCCGGGGCCATGGGCGGCTGTGGGGACTGAGCCGCCGATGGAAGGCTGCACAGCAGGAGACTTAGGCTTAACCACAATACGCGGGACGTATGTCTAGGCATAATCACCAGCAAGCGCTTTGATGCTCTGCCAAGGGATTTGGATTTCCAATAAAATTGGGATGATTGTGAGTTACCGGCAGGCACCTTGCCAGCCAGAGGCATGCTTTGCGCTAACAGCGGGACTGCCCGGCGCCTCGCGCGAGGAGATGAGCTCCTAATAGTGGAACAAAGTCAGCGACGGTCGACGGTGGGGTGGCGGATGTCCTGGCCCTGGACGAGGTAGATGACGTCTTCGGCGATGTTGGTGGCGTGGTCGCCGATGCGCTCGAGATTCTTGGCGACGAGGATCAATTCGAACGCGGGAAAGACGACGCTGGAATCGCCCATCATGTAGGTGAGCAATTCACGGAAAATCTGATCGCGGAAGCTGTCCACCTTATCGTCGGTGGCAAGGACGCTCTGGGCCAGCTCGACGTCGCGGCGGACGACGGCGTTGAGAGCATTGCGCACCATCTCCTCGGCGAGGTCGCTCATGCGGGGCAGATCGACGTAGGGCTTCACGCGCGGGTGGCGAAGGATGCGCAGGGCGCCCTGAGCGATGTTGACGGCCTGATCGCCGATGCGCTCGAGATCGTTATTGATGCGCGAAACCGCCAGCACGAAGCGGAGATCGATGGCCATGAGCTGGTGTAAAGCGAGAAGCTGAACGACGCGATCGTCAATTTCCATCTGGAGCTCGTTGATGGCGTCTTCTTCATCGAGGACGCGCTTGGCGAGTTGTTCGTCGGATTCCAGAACGGCGTGGACGGACTGGTGGACGGCACGCTCCGCGAGGCTGCCCATCCAGAGCAAGCGCTCTTTCATCTCGTTCAGGTCTTTTTCGAAATGGCGTTCCATGAACCCCTTTCCCTCACGACTAACTTACAGCAAAACGAAGAGAGCTTTCTCGCTTCGCTCGAAACGACGGAGCGATAAAAGTGTCAGCCGAAGCGGCCGGTAATGTAGGCCTCCGTGCGGGGGTCACCGGGCGTGGTGAAGAGCTGCGGCGTGGGGCTGAACTCGATGAGCTGACCGGTGAGCAGGAAGGCGGTGAAATCGCTGATGCGCGCGGCCTGCTGCATGTTGTGGGTCACGGTGACGATGGTGCAAAGATCCTTCAATTGGACGAGCAGCTCTTCGATTTTGGCGGTGCTGATGGGGTCGAGCGCGGAACAGGGCTCGTCGAGAAGAAGCACTTCGGGCTCGACAGCAAGGGCGCGGGCGATGCACAGGCGTTGCTGCTGGCCGCCGGAAAGTTCGTAGGCGGACTTGTGGAGGTGGTCTTTCACTTCGTCCCAGAGGGCGGCGTGGCGCAGACTTTTTTCGACCGCTTCCGAGATAGGAGCTTTCGAGCCGTTAATCCGCAGGCCGTAGGCAACGTTGTCGAAAATGGACTTGGGGAAAGGATTGGGGCGCTGAAAAACCATGCCGACGCGCCGGCGATACGAAGTAACGTCCTGCGTTAGGATGTTCTGGCCATCGAGAAGAATTTCGCCTTCCAGACGGGCGCCGCGCACGATCTCGTACATGCGATTCAGGGTGCGAAGCAGGGTGGACTTGCCACAGCCGGAGGGACCAATGAGAGAGGTGACCTTGTTGGTGGCGATGCCCATGCTGATGTCGAAGAGAGTCTGCTTGCTGCCGTAAAAGAAATTGACCCTGGAAATAGTCATGCGCATGGAGAGGGCCGCCGACGTCTCTCGCGCCGCCGGACTGGTCGCGATGGGAGGTATTTTCACGGTCAAAGCTGGCCTCACAGAAGCGTGCATAGGTTAAGACCTCGGAACCGCAATGCCCCGGGAAAGAATCGCCCGGGCAACGATGTTAATGACAAGAATTAAGACTAGCAAGACGAGCCCCGCAGCCCAAGCCTGACGATTCCAATCATCATACGGAGAGATGGCATATCTGTAAATCATTTCCGGGAGAGCAGCGGTGGGCTGGTTCCAGCCAGGGCTCCAAAAGCGATTGCCGAGGGCGGTGAAAAGGAGCGGGGCGGTTTCACCGGCGACGCGGGCAAAGGCCAGCAGAATGGCAGTGAGGATACCGCGATACGCGGCGGGGACGATAACCGAGGCGATGGTTTTCCACTTGCTGGCGCCGAGGGCCATAGCAGCTTCGCGCAAAGCGTTGGGCACACCGCGCAAAAACTCTTCCGTGCTGCGCAGAGTAATGGGAATCATCATCAGGCCGAGGGCGAATCCGCCGGCGAGCGTTGAGAAATGCTTGAAAGGATGAACGACAAGGATGAAAGCAAAAATGCCGATGACGATGGAGGGAACGCCGTTGAGCAAGTCCGCAGCATAACGGACGACAAAAGCCGTGGTGGCACCGCTGAATTCCGCAAGATAAATGGCGCCAAAGAATCCGATGGGAACGCCGATGAGCGTAGCGAGCAGAAGCAGCTTCCCGCTGCCGACGATGGCGTTGGCCATACCGCCACCGGTCTCGCCAACGGGAGTAGGCAATTTCGTAAAGAAGTTCCAGTTGATGGAAGTACCGCCATGATAGACGAGGTAGCCAAGAATGAGGAAAAGGACGGAAACGGCGACGAAGGCGCACACGCCCGTCATTGCGAGCATGAAGCCGCTCACAAATTTGCGCCAGCGGAGGCGAGGGCTCATACGTTGCCCATTCCGCTGCCGCGCTGGGAAGTGGCGACGATCAGCAAGCGCGCAACACCGTTGAGGATGAAAGTAAGGATGAAGAGCACCAGGGCAAGCTCGATCAGAGACTGCGTATGGAGATCGCCGACGGCTTCGGTGAATTCATTGGCAATGACGGCGGCGATGGAATAGCCGGGAGAAAAGAGAGAAGCACTGATGGTGGGGGTGTTACCGATGACCATGGTAACGGCCATGGTTTCCCCGAGGGCGCGGGCGAGTGCTAGGAAAATCGAGCCAAAAATGCCGGCGCGGGCAAAAGGAACGACCACTTTCCAGGTGGATTCCCAGCGCGTGGCCCCGAGAGAGAGGGCGGCTTCGCGCTGGTCGCGGGGGACGGAGAGCAGGACTTCACGTGAAACGGAAATGATATAGGGGATCACCATGATGGCGAGGACGACGCCTGCCGTCAGAAAACCGACACCATAGGCAGGGCCTTGAAAGAGCGGAAGGAAGCCGAGGGAATGTTTGAGCGCCGGCTGAATGTATTGGCGCATCAAGGGAACGACGATGAAGATGCCGAGGACGCCGTAGATGACGCTGGGGACGGCGGCGAGAAGATCGATGAAGAATTCCAGCGTATCGGAAACTCTTGCCGGCGCGAGTTCGGCAAGAAAAATCGCGGCGCCGATGCCGAGGGGAACGGCGATGAGCAGAGAAACTGCCGCGGTGATGAGCGTGCCGTAAATGAAGGGCAGAGCGCCGAATTGACCGAAGATGGGATCCCAGACGGAGGTGCGGAAAAAATTGAAGCCGAACTTGTGGCGGGAGAGATCGGAACCTTGCCACAATTCGAAAACGAGCAGCACGGTGACGAGAACGACGGAAGCGGCGAACAGAAAGGTAATCATTCGCGCGATTTCATCGCCCTGGCGGAGGCGGGAAAGAAACGAGCGCGAGCCCGCAAGGGGGCCCGTGCTCGGCACGGTGGTAGTG
>Ga0210399_10002062_pt1 | contig 15646 bp, 15 predicted proteins | sample IncBWC14MmetaG_FD_150865 | JGI IMG/M metagenome (GOLD analysis project Ga0210399, IMG submission 150865) | Forest soil microbial communities from Barre Woods Harvard Forest LTER site, Petersham, Massachusetts, United States - Inc-BW-C-14-M | ecosystem: Environmental > Terrestrial > Soil >...
CGTAGAGACCCTGCGGGCGCGCGGCCCCGGTAACGCCAATAGTGAGCATGCGAGTTTCGACGGGCTTGTTATCGACAAAGCGATAGTGGCTGCCAATTTCGAAAAGCCGCGCGTTGCGCTGGCCGTGGTTGAGATTCCACTCGATGGCACCGGCCATGCTGACAATTCCCGTGGAGCGCAAGACACCGGCTTCTTCGGAGAGCGGATTCGAGAGTTTCGCGGGAGCGACTTCGGCCGGCCGGAAAAGATCGTTGCGCTCTTCGGCGACGTGCGGAATGGTGAGAATTTCCTGATAGCCGAGGCCGATGAGGCGTTCACGCAAGCGCGTTTCGGCTTCGAAATGGGGCAGACGCGCGGCGCCTTGGCGTGCGGCGGGCAACCGCGGCCGGAATTTGTCCAGGCCGTGGATGCGCGCGATTTCCTCGATGAGATCGATTTCGCGTTCGACTTCGGCGCGCCAGGAAGGTTGCGTGCACTCCCAGGCGGCAAGTAGCGAATCGGCCGCGCCGCGAATGGTGTCGACGCGAACCGGAGCGAAGCCCAGAGCGAAGAGTATGGCTTCGATTTCCCTGTCGGGAACGTCGGCACCCATTACGCGCAAGAATTCGGCGCGAGTGACGGTGATCTTTTTCGGAGTCCGTTTGCCGGGGTAGGCATCCACAACGCCGGAGAGAAGTTCGCCGCCGGCAAGCTGCAGGATCAGTTCGGCGGCGCGACGCGAGGCGACTTCCGCCATTTCCGGATCGGCTCCGCGGCCAAAGCGCGTGCTGGCCTCGGTGTGGAGTTTCAAAGCGCGCGCGGCCCGGCGCACGGCGATGGGATCGAACCAGGCACACTCGATCAGGACATTTTTCGTGGCGAAAGAGATTTCCGTATCGGCGCCGCCCATGATGCCCCCGATGCCCACTGCGCGGGAACCATCGCCATCGGCGACGACAGAGGTGGATGGATCGAGAGTGCGTTCGACGCCATCGAGTGTACGGATTTTTTCACCGGCTTTCGCGCGGCGCACGACGATACTGTGATCGCGAACGCGATCGTAGTCAAAAGTGTGCAGCGGATGGCCCAGCTCGAGCATGACGTAGTTGGAAATGTCCACCACATTGCTGATACTGGCGACGCCGACGGCTTCGAGCCGGGCTTTCAACCACGCTGGAGAGGGCTGAATCTTCACGCCGCGAATGACGCGGGCAGTAAAACGGCCGCAGAGTTCCGGCGCTTCGATCTTAATCCGCATGGATTCAGCGGTTTTCGCCGTGATGCTTTCCACCGGGTGTGGCGCGGGGGTTTTGAGCGGCAGGCGATAGATTGCGCCGAGTTCTCGTGCGATACCGAGCATGCCGAGACAATCCGGACGATTGGAAGTGATTTCGGCGTCAATCACCGCGCCCTGTCGGCCGGTTTCGACGGAGGCAATGTTGGTGCCGCCGAGTGCAAGCCGCGAGGCAATTTCTTCGGCCGGATCGGAAACCTCGATGAATTCTTTTAGCCAGTTATAGAGCACTTTCATCGCGGGTCCCCGTCGAGGGTACCGAAATAAACTTTGGCGAAGTATTCCAGGCGCACGCGGCCATGCTCTTCGTACTCAAGAAATATTTTCAGAAGCGCATCCATCATCGGTTGATAGTTGGGATGAATCTCCGTGGGTGCGAAGGAGCTGCTGCGCAGGCGGCCACAGAGGCTTTCCCAATCGAGAGTCTGGTGTGACGGCAATTCCGCGGTATGAAACGAGCCGCCTTCGAAGAACTTGCCGACCTTTTCCGTTTCCGGGTAAGCGTCTTTCACTTTTTTGTAGTCGATGCCGAAACGCTCGAGAATTTCTTCATAGGCTGCGGTGAACTTTTTTTCTTCCATGCGGCGGTCTTGCCAGACTACCACTACCCAACCGCCGGGTTTCAGGACGCGGAGAAATTCCGCGTTGGCGGCGCCGGTATCGAACCAGTGAAAAGCCTGGCCTACCGCGATGTAATCGACGCTGTGGATCGCAAGCGTGGTGTGCTCGGCGGAACCGGCCACGCTCGAGAAATTCGGGTACGCGTGGAGAAACTGCTCGCCGCCAGCGCGCATTTCGTTGTTGGGCTCGACGCCGATGACGCGATTGCCGTTGTCCAGGAAGAGTTTACTGAGTAGCCCGGTGCCGGAGCCGATATCCGCGATGAGATGTTCAGGACGCAACGCTGTTTTCGAGCGCAACAGATCGAGCAACGCCGGGGGATACGTGGGCCGGTAGCGGGAGTAGTCCGCTACGCGGTTGGAGAAGCGCTGTTTGGCGTCATTAAAGGGCATGAGGAAGTTCTTAGTAATAAGTTTTCAGTTCTTAGTTAAGCCTATTTGATCAGCGAGTACCGTTCTCCGGTTTCATGGGAATTGATTCAGAAAGCGGACGTCGTTCTGGAAAAAGACTTGGATGTCGTCGATGCCGTATTTGAGCATGGCCAGCCGATCGATGCCGATGCCGAAGGCAAAGCCGGTAACTTTTTTCGGGTCGTAGTTAACGAAGCCGTAGACGGCAGGATCGACCATGCCAGCGCCGAAGAGCTCGATCCAGCCCGAGCCTTTGCATTTGCCGCAGGTGCCGCCCGCTTTTGCCGTTCCGGTGCCGCCGCAGAAGATGCAGGAAGCGTCGAATTCGACCGACGGTTCGGTAAACGGAAAATAGCTGGGGCGAAAGCGGGTTTTTACCGATTCGCCGAAAAATTGCTTCACAAAATAATCGATGGTGCCGGTGAAATCGCAAAAGGTGATGTCCGAATCCACCGCGAGTCCTTCGATTTGATGGAACATGAAGGAGTGCGTGGCATCGGGATTGTCGCGGCGATAGACCTTGCCGGGCACGATGACGCGAATCGGCGGCTGACGCTTCTCCATGGTGCGGATCTGCACGGGCGATGTATGTGTGCGCAGGAGTAACGGCCCGGGCGCGCCTTTCGGTAGATCCAGATAGAAAGTGTCCATGTCGTCGCGGACGGGATGGTGCTCGGGAATGTTGAGGGCTTCGAAATTGTAGTAAGGCGTTTCGATTTCTGGGCCTTCAACGACGGAGAAGCCTATGGAGAAAAATATGTCTTCGATTTCCTGAAAGACTTGGCGAATCAAGTGATGCGTGCCGATGGGGCGGATGACGCCGGGGAGAGACAGATCGAGGGAGGATTGCGAATCATCCGCGGAAGAGTCGGCGGATGATTCCTTTTCGGTGAGCACGGATTGTGCGTGGGCTTTGAACTTGTTGAGTTCCTGGCCGACGTTGCGCTTGAGTTCCGCAGCGGCGGGCTTGAGCCAGTTGTCACCAACGAGGGTTAGCACGCCGGACTTGCGGCCGAACCACGCGTCGCGAAAAGTTTTCAAAGAATTCGCGTCGGTTATCGATGCCGCTTCCGCGTCCAAGCGGGCGCGAAGCGCCGCGAAGAGTGATTGGAGCTGTTCCGGCGAAGCGACGCCCAGAGCGGCCAAATTTTTCTCAAACGGATTGTTCACGGATGACATGGTTGAAGAATAGATTACACCGTAGGGACCAGAAATATCGCTTCGCTACGGAAGAAATTGGACGTGTAAGGTTTCGGTGGCGCCTCAGCGGGCGGGGCAAGCCCCGCCCCCACAAAGACGCGCAAGGAAGCCAACGTCTCGCAATGTGGCTGTGGAACTACGCCTTTTTGGCTGGTGGCTTGGCTGCTGGTTTCGGCGCGAAAGCTTTGGCCTGCTCCACGATTAGCGCGAAGCCCGCGGGTTCCTTGACGGCCATGTCGGCGAGGACCTTGCGGTCCAGCGAAATGCCCGCGGCTTTCAAGCCGTGGATCAGCTGTCCGTAGGTGATGCCGTTGAGGCGGGCAGCGGCGCCGATGCGTTGAATCCATAGGCGACGATACTGACGCTTCTTTACGCGGCGATCGCGAAATGCATAACGATCGGCGCGATTGGCCGCTTCCTGAGCGGACTGGTACAGCTTGCTCTTGGTGAGGAAGAAGCCTTTGGTACGTTTGAGATACTTCTTACGCTTGGCCCGGCGCTTAGTGCCGCGTTTTACGCGTGGCATGGGTTTTCTCCTTCAAGATTTGGGAGACAAAACGGGTTGCGGAGAAACGCGGCGAAGCGCTTCACGCAACGGGTTTGTTTCCGGTGTGAATTGCCGCCGGGCTAAGCCCGATGGCGGTGCTCCGCAGTGCGGAGCGAAACGGCCGGCAGGCACCCGTGAAGCGCTGCCTGGCACGTTGTTGCGAACCCGAAGGTTCGCAGGATTTGCGTCGATGGGCGAACCCTTTGACGCAAAAGTTGTTGTTCCGTGCCTCTCAACGAGGCCGGAGAAAATCTAGAAGCTGTACGGCATCATCTGGCGCACGGCAGCGACGTCGCGCTTGCTGACCTGCGTCAACTTCTTCAGCTTGCGCATACGCTTGGGCGCTTTGGTGCCGAGCAGGTGGCGCTTGCCGGAATGCATGCGAAGCACTTTGCCGTTGGCAGTAATCTTGAAGCGCTTACGAGCGCCGCGATGGGTCTTTAGCTTTAGTTTGGGTTTCGATGCGTTGCGTGGCATTACTTTGCTTCCTCTCTGCTTCCGTTTGGGCCGGCAAACTGCGACCCATTTAATTTCTGAACTATCGAGAATTTTTTCGAGTTGAGGACAGCGAACTGTTGCCCTGCGAAGAACGAAAAAACTCATTACCGCTTGCGCTACAAAGATCAGGCGCTCTGCTGATTGGACGCCGAGGGTTTCGCTGGAACGCTAACGCCCTTTTTCGGTGCTAACAGCGCAACGAGAACGTTGCCTTCCATCCGCGGCATCGTTTCAATCTGCCCCTGGTCGCCAATTTCGCCCAGCAAACGGGTCATCTTGGCGCGGCCCACTTCCTGGTGCGCCATCTCGCGGCCGCGGTGGAAGATCATTGCGCGAACTTTGTGACCTTCGCCCAGGAACTTGAGGATCTGATTCTTGCGAACCTGAAAATCATGCTCCGCGGTGGCGGGACGAAATTTAACTTCTTTCAACTGAGAGCCACGGCTGCTCTTCCGCTGCTCGTGAGCTTTCTTATTCTGCTGATACTGAAATTTGCCGTAATCCGTGATCTTGCAAACCGGAGGATCCGCTGTGGGCGAGATTTCCACCAGATCCAAGCCACGTTCCCGCGCCAGGCGCATAGCCTCGAACGGCTGCATGACGCCCAACTGCCCACCTTCTTCGTCAATCACCCGGACTTCCCGAGCGCGAATACGTTCGTTGATACGGATGCGATCGGCCTGCCGGAAATTCCGCTCTGCGATAAAACCCCCTCGAGAAAATAAAGGCACCCGGACGAACCGGGTAACACCCCGTTTGAATGCCTGGCCCCAGTAGCAACTGTTTAGGGGCAGGCTAAAAAGTATAGCACGCAAGAAGGAGGGGGCAATAGTTAGAGAATTGTAGAGGGTTGGGTGTCCGTCTAGTGCTTTGGCCCGGAGACAGCTCCCATCCTGGGAGGGTATAACTTGTGGATCACCAGACAAAGAATGCCCAGCACAACAAAGCAGAAAAGACTTCCCTCCGGACCCACGCTACTGCCCGTGAGCCACTGCGGAGAGTTGTGCATCGTGGATTTCCACATGCTTCCATACACGCGGTATCCGCTGTCGGGCACCGAATAAAGGAAAGTTTCTCCGAAATCCCACGCAGCCTGAAAACCTATCGGCCACCACAGGTTGCCGGTGCGGCGCAACGCAAAGCTGAAGATCAGCCCGAAGAGAAAAATGGAGAGGACGCCGCTCCAGGTCTGTCCCGGATTGTCGAAGAGATGGCGTGCAGAGTACACCATGGAGAGAGTCACAGCCGCCGGCCAAAAACCGATTCCGCCGGCTAGCGTGAATTGCAAATAGCCCCGGTAACGGAATTGCTCCATGAACGAAACGACCAGACACGTTATCGCCCAGAATGCACCGTACTTGAGAATGTCGAAACCCGAGACGGCGAGCCTGCCAAAGGAGAATCCTCTCAACGCATAAATCGCCAACATCATCCCGGTCAATCCCAAGAGCCCGGCCGCCGCCCCTTGCCAAAATAATTTCCCGAATGCGTGGTCGCGCGTGAGACCGTAGGCGACGAATGGGCGCCGTTCGATCCTAGACATGAGAAGTGCACTGAGTACATCGGCAAGGAAACCGACCCCGTAGGTGACCAGTAAGTACGCGGGTGCAATGACGCCCCGCTTGCCTTCCGGAAACAGCCCCACAAAAGATATGAAGCGGCCAAGCGCTATAAACATCAAGCCGCTCAGACCCAGGCTGAGTGCCACATAGATCAGCAGCCGCCACGGGAAGCGGATGCCGCGTGGGCCGACGAAATATCTCCTTAAATCTGCGAGCAATCGGCTTTTAGGCAATGGAAAAATCCTGAAGATTCACTCGATCATACCCCAGGGTGATTCCTTCAGCATGGCGTGCGGTTCCCACTATCAAGGGAGTTCAGACGGCGACCAATGCTCGCTGGGGACAGATTTGGTGGCGAGAACGAATTCGCCGAGCTGGCCCGCAATGGTTGCGCGCAGTTGGACGGGCTTCGATGGATCTTTTTTGATGTGAAGGCCTGGTCTTGGCGGCGGTGTTTCGACGAGTGGACCAGTTCCATGTAAATCAACAAGAAGACAGCCGCCAGGGGCGTCGTCGGAAGGGTGCGGCGAATTGGAATCCCACGCGATGTAAAAAGGCAGAATGCCTTCGCGATCATCGGCGCGAAGGAGAAGGGTCCAGCGGAGAATGTCGCCATTCGGAAGGGTGCGCGAGCCGGGAGTTGGGCCGAACAGTTCCACGCCCCTTTTCTTTAGATGAACGGCGAGAGTGTTGATGTCGTTCACACGCTCGGCGTACCCGACCAGGCGAGGTTCGTCCAACGTGGGCAGTTCCTTGTGCCACACGAGCGCGGGCTGTTCGGGGTCAGGAGCGAGAATTTCGAGGTACGAATGGTGGCCGAGCTTCAGCAGCGCGTTGCGCGTGCCGCGGCCCGGATGGGAACCTCCATAGGCTGCGCGATAGCCGGAGAGTTTCTCCAGGTAAGCGATGCCTTCGTCGAGATCGCGTGCGCCTACGATAAGGTGATCGAGTTCAGGAGGCACGGAGCGCGTTTCCTGTGAACGCAAGACGAGGGATGCGGTGAGGGCTCCGCCGGATGCGTAAAGACCGGAAGTGCGGATAAACGAACGGCGCGAGAGCACTATACCTCCTCTGACGCATCAGAGCGCGCGCGAGGTGATTTCGGCTTGCAGATCCTCGACAACCTGGGCGATGGGACGCGGGCCAAGATCGCCTTTAGTGCGATGACGAACGCTGACGGTGCCGGCTTCGGCTTCCTTGGGACCGACGACGAGCATGTACGGAACCTTCTGCAGCTGCGCGTCGCGAATTTTGGCGGGTAACTTTTCGTTACGGTCGTCGAGATGTACGCGGATGCCGTGACTTTTTAAGGTCTCGTGAAGGTGGCGAGCGTAGTCAATGACTTTTTCGCTGACCGGGCAGATTTCCACTTGCGTGGGCGCCAGCCAGAGCGGGAAAGCCCCAGCATAGTGTTCGATGAGCATCCCGAAGAAGCGCTCGATGGAGCCGAGCAAGGCACGGTGAACCATGAGTGGCTGATGGCGAGCGCCATCGTCGCCGACAAATTCCAAGCCAAAGCGGGCTGGAAGGTTGAAGTCAAACTGAACAGTCGTTAGCTGCCAGGGTCGGCCGATGGCATCGATCAGTTTGACGTCGATCTTCGGACCGTAGAAGGCGCCTTCGCCTGCCATGCGCTTGTAGGGAATCTTCAGCCGGGCAAGCGTGTCAGCGAGGACCTTCGATGAGTGCTCCCAGTCTTCGGCCTTACCGGGGTAGTTTTCGGGATGCTTTGGGTCCCAATCGGAGAGCTCAACCTCGAAATTGTCGAAGCCGAAGTTCTTCATCACCGCAAATGCAAAATCCATACAGGATTCGACCTCGGATTCAATCTGCTGCGGAGTGCAGAAGATGTGCGCGTCATCCTGGGTGAAGCCGCGGACGCGGAGCAAGCCGTGGAGCGCGCCGCTGCGTTCGTAGCGATAGACGGTACCGAGTTCCGCGAGACGCACCGGGAGGTCGCGATAGCTGCGGAGCTTCGATTTATAGATGAGAATGTGGCCCGGGCAATTCATCGGCTTAAGCTGATAGTCAGCTTTTTCGACTTCGACCGCGCCGAACATGTTTTCCCTGTAAAAGTCGGCATGCCCCGAAGTTTTCCAAAGATCGAAAAGCATGATGTGCGGAGTGAAAACGAGATCGTATCCGCGCTTCAGCAGCTCGTCGCGAAGCCAGTTTTCTATAATGGTCCGGATCAGGCCGCCCTTGGGATGCCAGAAGATCAGACCGGGGCCGGCTTCGTCCTGAATGCTGAAGAGGTCGAGTTCCGTGCCAAGTTTGCGGTGGTCGCGGCGTTTGGCCTCTTCGATGCGATGCAGGTATTCGTCGAGTTCCTTTTGCGAATAGAAAGCGACGGCGTAGATGCGTTGGAGCTGAGGGTTGCCTTCTTGCCCCTTCCAGTAAGCGCCGGCGACGTTGGTCAGCTTGAACGCCTGGATGCGTTTTGTAGACGGAATGTGTGGGCCACGGCAAAAATCGATGAATTTGCCGGTGGTGTAGAAGGACACCATCGGTTCATCGGCTTTTTCTTCGACCAGTTCACATTTGAAGATCTGTTTGGAATCCTGGTAGAGCTTCAGTGCTTCGGGCTTGGGCAGAAGCTTGCGTTCGTTGCGCAAATCTTGCGCTGCGAGCTCCCGCATTTTCTTTTCAATTTTCTCCAGGTCCTCGGGTGTGAACGGCTGGTCGCGCATGAATTCGTAGAAAAAGCCGTTCTCGACCGGAGGTCCGATGCCCAGCTTGACGTCAGGATAGAGTTCCACCACCGCGGCGGCCAGAAGATGCGCCGCGGAATGCCGGAAAACATACAGAGCGTCCGGATCTTTTTCGGTGAGGATTTGAAGCTTTACGTCCTGCTCAAGCGGGCGGCGCAGGTCGAAAAGAAGCGAGCCATCTTCGGCGGGATCGACGGAGTTGGAATAGACACCGGCTTTTTCTTTCAAGCCGTTTCCACCAACGGGCGAGACTTTAGCAACGAGTGCCGCGTCGGCCAGACGCGGCGAAATGGATTTGGCCACTTCCAGCGGCGTGGTGCCCTTGGGGACTTCCTTGACGCTTCCATCGGGGAGAGTTACGTGAATTTGGTCGGCTACGTCCATTGCATGTTGTCCTGGTGCGGAGAGAATTCCGCGTGCTTCCTAGCAGTTTAGAGTATCGGCGGGCGCGAGGCGGGTCAAGGCGCGCCACGAGCAACCTCCTAAAGAACGGTCACACCCGGCAGGTTCGCAAAGTGCGTGTCAGAAGTTATCAGCTCCGCGGTGTGGTATCGGGCTGCGGCATAAATGAGGGCGTCAGCCATTGCCAATTGATGGTGGATGCTTAAGGAAGCTGCATTCAGAGCGATCCACTCATTGATGTGAATCAGAATCCGATTAAGGGCCGGAGAGACAAAGACATCGGCCAGTTCCTTGGATCGTCGTTGCAAGAGTATTTTGCGAACCTCGTAAAATACGATCACGGGAACAAGGATCGGTAGTTCGCCTTCGAAGTACGGCGCGAACAGATTTGCTTTCGTGCCATCCGTAATGTACTCAAGCCAACCGGAAGAATCAACGACGACGCGCTCAGAAGCGGTCATTGCGGTCACGATAGTCGTCTTGCCACACCATGCCCTTTGCAATGCCGCGGAGTTCCTTGATGGAGCGCGGGCGGTGGAGGCGGATAGTTTTGTCGAGTACGTACATATGAAGTTCTTCGCCGGGCTTGAGTTCGAGCGCCTCGCGGACCTTCTTGGGGATTACGACTTGAAATTTGGGAGAGACCTTTACGGTGTCCATTTAGCCCTCGTACGGAGATTTTATCGATACAGATGTGGTATGTCAATGTGGCTATCGATCTGAGATTCGTAATACTGAGAACAAAGCTCGCAATCGCACCTTCACGCGGTACACTGCAAGACTTCTTGTAAAGCGGACCTAAGGCAAACGGATGAATTGGGCAAAATTGAGCGGGTTATTTCTCTTGGGGTTGACGGTCGTACCGTCTATTTTGGCGCAGGCGCCGACGCAGGTTCTTGGGGCGGACGAGCGATTCAAGGTGGACATTTTGGTGGTGGTGGCGCACCCGGACGATGAGGGAGCCGTGACGCCCTATCTTGCGCGGGCGATATACGACCTGCACAAAAAAGTCGCAGTAGTCTATGGAACGCGTGGAGGAAGCGGCGCTAACGAGTATGGGCGCGAGCACGGCCCGGCCATGGCAAACATTCGAGAGATGGAAGCATCGCAGGCTTGTGCGCGACTCGACATCACGAACGTATGGTTTCTGGACGGGAAAGATACCGCCTCGCAAAATGTGCTGAACTCGCTAGCCAGTTGGGGACATGGAGAGAACCTGGAAAAACTGGTCGAGCTGGTCCGATTGACACGGCCGGAAATTATCATGACTTGGCTACCGGGGGTGTTTATCGGGGAGAACCACGGGGATCATCAGGCTGCAGGAGTTCTGGCGACGGAGGCGTTCGATCTTGCCGCGGATCCGGTTGCGTTTCCCTCGCAGATTGCCGGACCGTCAAAGCGGCTCGAGCCGTTTTTGGAAAACCTGCAGACCTGGCAACCGAAAAAAATCTACTACTTTCACGATTCGGCGGACGAGAAGCTGTTTGCGAATAGCGGACCATCGTATTCCATTAAAGAGGTTTCGGCCTCGAAGAAACAGCCCTACTGGCGATTGGCGTTCGATGCGATTAAGCCGCACATGACACAGTTCGGGGAATTCATCCAGAGTTTGCAAAAAATGAATGAGGAACAGTTGGCCAAGATGATTGACGATCCAGACTTTGGGTGGCCCGAGCCAGAGACGCTGATTTTTGGAAAGTCGTATTACGCGAGCAAGCCAACCGACGATGTATTTGCAAATCTTGAGGGAAAAACTGCGGATTGTTTTCTGACCGGAGGGCTTCAGCGGCCGCCGGGAATCACCTTTGCGACGCTGAACGGGCCGTGGGACTTTTACGAAAAATTCCGGAAGGCGCATTGCCTTCAGAACTTGCCCGTTGCGGATCCGGCGGAAATTGCCGTGAAGAGCGGAAGCATGCTGAGCGTGCCTCTGACCGTACATCACGATGCCAAAAAGACGCAGGAGGTTTTGATCAGCTCCGAGGTTCCACAAGGGTGGAAAGTGAACGGCGGCACCGGCAAATTTCTGCTGCCTGCCGAAGCCAGCACCAATTTACGTGTCGATATCGATACGCCGACACTGACGGAAGCGGAATTAAAGAAAGCGGCGCCACAGGTGGTGAGGGTGAAAATCGAAGAAAATGGCAAGTCTGTTGGCGAGATTAAGATCAACGTGTTGTTGAAGGCTAGTGCATTACCGCAGTAAGGCGTCCCTACAAAAGCAAGAAGACCCAAGAGGGCGGGGCAAGCCCCGCCCGTACAGAGAGCGAGCGTCACACGCATTACTTTTTGGGACGGGCTGCTTCTAGTTGTTCCCATACCGCGTCGGGGAGCATGGCGAGATCGTTGAATTCACCTGCGCCTCGGAGCCACTGGCCGCCGTCGATCACCACACATTCCCCATTGATGTATTCAGACATATCACTAAGCAGAAATGCGGCGAGGTTGGTGAGTTCGTCGTGGCGTCCGAAGCGCTTCATCGGATGTTTGTTGATGGAGTGTTCTTCGAATTGCTTGGAAGGGATCAGCCTGGACCATGCGCCTTCGGTGGGAAAAGGCCCCGGGGCAATGGCGTTGATGCGAATGTGATATTTGGCCCATTCCACCGCCAGCGAGGTCGTAAGCGCGAGAACACCTGCTTTGGCGCACGCGGAGGGCACTACATAGCCGGAGCCACAGTTTGCCGCTGCATACGTAGTGGTGATGTTCAACACGTTGCCGCCGAGTTTCTTGGCGATACGCTGCTTCGCGAAGGCTTGCGTGCAGTGAAACGTGCCATTCAAGACGATTCCGACGACCGCGTTGAATGCATTGGAAGAAAGTTTCTCGGTGCGAGCCATGAAATTACCAGCAGCATTGTTCACCAGCGAATCGATTTCGCCGAATTGCGTTTCCGCAGTGCGAAAGGCCAACTCGACGGCAGCATAATCGCGCACATCGCAAGTGGTGAATGCCGCCGCGCCACCCTGCCGATGAATCTCGTCGCAGGTTTCTTTCAGTGGCTCGGGGCGGCGGCCAACGACAAAAATACGCGCGCCGAGTTTTGCGAAGTGTATAGCCATGGAGCGGCCGAGCCCGGTGCCGCCGCCAGTGATAAAGATGGCGCGATCCTTCAAGAGATCGGGTTGGAACACTGAATACCGCCTTCTGCGAGCAGGAAACTGCGGAAAAATGCTCGCGAACGGATGGATTGTAACAGCGTCCGCCAGCGACGGAAAACAGTCGAGAGACCAGGCAAACCAGCACTCAAAATGGATCTTAGTTAGAACCGGGACCGAGGGTTGCAGGAATGGGCCGACCTAGCGCCTTGGCGTACTCGGCGGAATACAGCGGATTATTCGGGAATTCTTCGCTGAGCTCTTTCAGGTATTTTTGTGCGATGGCGTCCTGCTTCTCGCGGCGCGCGGAAAGGGAGAGAAGAATTTTCGCAAACGGCTTCAGGTAGTGGCCGTTTTCGGCGGTCTTGGTTACCTGTTGCATGCCCAGGACCTTGTCGCCATGAATGCCGCCGAACCAGAGGAAAAATCGCGCGGAGCCTGAAAGTGAGCCGATGATGTAATTGGCGCTGCCAAGGGCCACAAAAGCGTCGTACGCGTCGGGGCGTTGCGCGAGAAGGGTTGTAGCGTTAGCGTTGGCTTCTTTCAGAAACTTCAGAGCGTCGATGTGTTTTTTCAAAAGCATGCTGTTGGCGTTGGATTCCATGCCCGCAACCAAGGTCATCACGTACAGACCTTCCGGGTCGTGGGAGTTTTTCTTGATGCGCTGTTGTGCCAGGGTGCGTGCCTTCGCAATTTCAGCATTGAAGTTCTTGATGCGCTCGGGATCCGGCGCACCGGTGATGCCACCCACGAATCGCTTGTCGTCGAGGAAGTACTCGCTGGTTAAGACTCCCTGTACAAACAGTTCTTCGAAAAGATAGCTAGCGGCGAGAGAGACATGACCGAACGCCTCGTCGGGATGTTCGGAAATCCATTTTGTGAAGGTGTTTCGCGCTTCAACGAACTGGCGCTCGTACAGATCACGGTATCCAGCCTCGAGATCGGGATCCTTGGAGAACGCGGGAGTGACTTCTTGTGCGCGGCTTGTGGGAGCAAGAATGGCCAGAATCAAAAGCGCGGTGAACAGAGCGTAAAGCGTGCGTCGCATGAGTACTCCTGAATCAGAAGAGTCCCGGAACGAAACGAGGTTTACCGGACATGGCGGCGCGGTAGTTGGAATCGGAAAAGAGCACGCGTTCCTCCGTGGAAAGCCGCTGAGAAAGAACGAGCACGTGAGCGGCCGCTCCAGCGATGGCGGTAATCCATGCGGTATGGATCAGCGGAAGAACAAGCATTTCGACAAAAACAGCGGCGTAGTTTGGGTGACGCACGTATCGAAACGGGCCAGTAGTAATCACGCCGAGTTTCGTGGAGTCCATAACCTGAACATTCCAATGCTCACCGAGTGTGCGGATGACCCACCAGCGCACAACATTCGCAGCGAGGAAAAGAATGAAACACGGAACCGCTAGCCACAGGAAAAACGGGCGATGGAGAAAAACGACTTCCAAGGCAGCACCAAGCAAGACGCCAATGTGAACCAGGACCATCCAACCGAAGCGTGGGTCACGTACTTTAGATGCGCCGTGAGAGACCATCTGTTGCTGGTGGCGTTTGGAGATGCGTAGTTCCACGATGCGCAATAATGCTACGCAAACGAGAAGCGCCAGATACGCGATAACACTCAGTTCCATTGCAAAAGCAAAAACTCCGCGCTGAAGCCCGGGCCGAAGGCGGCGGCCATGGCGTAATCGCCAGTCTTGAGGGGACGCTTTTCGAGCCATTCCTGAAGAATGAACAGGATGGTGGCACTCGAAAGATTGCCGACGTCCCGCAGAATATCCCAGGATGGCTGGGTATCGCATTTGCACAGGCCCAGTTGCTGCTCCACGTTTCCGAGTAGACGCGCGCCGCCGGGATGTAGAATCCAGCCCTTAATGTCCTTGCGGGTTTTTCCCTGACGGGTGAGGAAACAATCCACCAGGCCCTTGATTCTTGCGCCAATCATTTCGGGGACGTCCTTGGCGAGAAGAATGTGGAAGCCAGAATCACGAAGGTCGAATCCCATGGCGCCAAGGGAATCGGGGAAGGTATAGGTTTCGGTGACCATCACGCGGGGACCTGGCTTAGCCTGCCCGGTGACGATGACGGCGGCAGCACCGTCGCCGAAAAGAATCGACGAGATCAGATTGGCTTGCGAGATATCTTTGCGCTGGAAAGTGAGCGACGGAAGTTCCACAGCGATGATAAGAACGTTGGCCCCAGGATGTGCTCTCAAATAATCGGTGGCGCGGGATATCGCCATGGCACCGGCGGCGCAACCTAATTCCGTGAACGGCATCCTACAGACGTTCGAGCGGAAACCCATGATGTTTATGAGGTGCGCGTCGAGGGAGGGAATCATAAAACCGGTGCAAGAAACGGTGATGATCAGATCGATTTCATCAGCCCGCAAGTTTGCGCGAGTAAGGCACTTCTCAGCAGCTTCCTGGCCAAGCTTGACGGCATGCTCGATGTACTCGTTATTGGTCTTTTGAAGGGTCCTCGGTTCGACGGTGTAATCAATCGGAAAAATGGAGTAGCGGTTGTGGACCTGAGCGTTGTCTACGATGGCCATCATGGCGTCCAAGCGGCGTTCGGGAACATCGAAGACCCGGCCAAAATAAAACTTAACATCGTCGCGGGTGATGCGGTATGGCGGAAGAGCCGTGGCGCTAGCGGCAATAATGGCGTGTGTGCCTGACCCGTTGGAGGAAACGCCATTCGAAGTGTTCACATTCACCGTCCCGTAACATCAGAGATGACAGCAACCCAAGCCAACGAACTTCCTACTGAGAAGGACAATTTGTGCAACAGTACTACGGCTGGAGATGCGAGGGGGTTACTCTACATCAAAATGGTCTCCAGAGGAAACGTTCGTAAGGGGTTAGAAGAGTTGACCTCTTCAAAGAGTTATGGTGGGGGTGGGGGATGAAAGTGTCAATGGCAAGCCGTGTATTTTGCGCGTGGTCTTGCTCAATTGTGCTCCTGCTTGGGGCAGTGCTGGCGCATGGCCAGAAGAAGGATGAGCCGCTGCTGGTGGTGATTTCCGTCGATGGCTTGCGGCCGGACTACATCACGGCAGCTGACGCGCACGGAGCCAAGGTGCCGAACTTGCGAAGATTCTTGAAAGAGGGCGCGTACGCGGATGGCGTAATTGGCGTGGTGCCGACGGTGACGTATCCCAGCCATACGACGATAATGACTGGCGTGTGGCCGGCCAAACACGGAATTCTCGCGAACACGACCTTCGACCCGCTGCAGAAAAACTATCAGGGCTGGTATTGGTATGCGGAAGATATTCGAGCGCAGACACTGTGGGAGGCGGCGGCGCAGGTTGGACGG
>Ga0210399_10002064_pt1 | contig 15642 bp, 14 predicted proteins | sample IncBWC14MmetaG_FD_150865 | JGI IMG/M metagenome (GOLD analysis project Ga0210399, IMG submission 150865) | Forest soil microbial communities from Barre Woods Harvard Forest LTER site, Petersham, Massachusetts, United States - Inc-BW-C-14-M | ecosystem: Environmental > Terrestrial > Soil >...
TGCCGTTTCTTGCACCGCCTCGCCGAGGGTCGAATGTTCTGCACCATTAACGATCACATCTTCTATCGGCCAAAGCAGTCCGGCACCGTCCATGTTGATGTTGGCCACCAGCGCTTCTTTCCGTATGTTCGGGTAGTGCGCGAAATAGTCCGAACCCAACAGCCCCTCCTCTTCCCCGGTCACGGACACAAACAGGATCGATCGTTTCGGCCGCGGGTTCATCTTGCTGAAGGCCTTCGCAATTTCCAGCAAACATGCCGTCCCGGAGGCGTTGTCTAGAGCGCCGTTGTAGATCTTGTCCCCGTTCACTGGTTCTCCGATTCCCAGATGATCCAGGTGGGCGGTATAAACAATGTATTCGTCGCGCAGCTTTGGATCACTGCCTTCGAGCCGCGCCAAGACGTTCGGGCTTTCTAGCCCTTCGTGCCTGGTAACTAGATGCATCTTCGCAGTTACCGGAAGTGCAAACGATACCGGCCTCCCTGCTCTTGCTTCCGCGTAAATCTCGTCCGGTGACTTCCCGCTCCGTTCCAATAGTCTCTTCACACCGTCCATGCTGAGAAAAATGGCCCCCCGCAGCTCCGGGAAGTAATCATTTGGACGTCCTTGCACATCCAGCCACCGCAAATGTGGAGACTCGAGGTCCTGCACTTGTTCCTTGAATGGATAGAGCTGTTCGAGCGCAGGGCTGTCCAGAGAGATCACGCCTACCGCGCCGTGCGCGGCAGCGTTTGCGGTCTTCACTGCCTCCGAACTGTAGTGCGCTCGCGTGGCGGTCTCGAACTGTGTCGGCGCACCAAATTGATACGCCACAATCTTTCCTTTCAAGTCCACGCTGCGATAGTCGTCATATCCCTTTTCCGGCGCAGTCACGCCAAATCCCACATAGACGACGGGCGCTTCCACCGATGTCTCCGTGCGTCCAGCGTCGCCGCCTGCGATAAAATCCTGGCGAAAAACGAATACTTCGGACTTTCCCCCAAGTTCGATTGTCAGCGTGCTCTGATTTTCATCCGGCCGGATCGACCGCAGGGGCACACTTTGAAAATACGTCCCGTTCTCTCCCATGGGCTCGAGCCCCATCGCCTCGAATTGCGACGCTACGAATTTCGCTGCAATCTCGTGTCCGCGCGTTCCGGCCCGTCGCCCCTCCAGCAAATCGTCGGCGAGAAACCGCATGTCCGCCCGAATCGCCTCCGGCCGAATCGCCGCCATGGCATCGTCCGCCGCATCTCCATCCGCAAACGCCGCTCGTGTACCAACTAACAGCAACATGGCTGCGAATCCCGCAGCCACCTGGTTTCTTCTCCTCCGGCCCGCGGAATATTTGTTCATCGCCATCCCCCCTCTAAACTCTCCTGCTGCGACTCTCCAACAGCAGCCTCAAATGGCCAGCAGTCCCGAACCTGCATGGCTACCTGCCGCAAAATCCAAGCCCGCTAGCGCTTTTCCTGTGCTTGCCATTTGTGAAAAAACGGCGGTGTAGTCCTCATGCATCATTGTTCGACGTATTCTGAGACCAGATGCCTGTTCACCGAGCCGGCGATCTTGTCACCTGTAATCCTCTGCCTGGGAGGCCGACGTTTGCCAGATCCAGCCTAGGACGGGTGGGCCTTCCGAACCAACGCTCCCCTGCTAACCAGCCTGGACGCATCGTCAAGTCGATTCCCGCCAAGTCTTATTTGGTCTCGAACGCAACCGTCTAAACGGAGCGCATTCCGTTTTCCATCATTCTTCACTTGCCAGCAATTTTATCTCGGCTAAGTGCTGCCGGTTCAGCGTGTTAGGGTTTACCAGAGGAAGCTTGGGAAGCGTCTCGTCTAGCACTGAACTAGGCCCCTCGTTGTTTCTGATTGTACTTGCGAATTGCCTGTGGGACCAGGCGTTCGACCGATTCAGGGAGTCGAGTGACGCGCAAAATGTCGCTTCGAGATTTGAAGCTGTTTGCGAATCTCTCAAATCCGTCAGACCGGATTTTGACAAGCAAGTCACACAATCGCAACTTAATCGTCACGCAATCGCAATGAGCGGCGACTAAGCTGCCGCACGCGATTACCGTCAACGTAATCCAGTGAGGTGAAATTCAGCATGAGCACCGACCGTCGAGAATTCTTGAAGCTCTTGACCACCACGGCAGCAGCCTCTGCTTTTCCGGCAAGTATTAGTCGCGCTCTGGCGATTCCGGCGCACCATCGGACAGGAAGCATCAATGACGTCGAGCACGTCGTCGTCATGATGCAGGAGAACCGTTCGTTCGATCACTATTTTGGAACGCTGCGTGGGGTGCGCGGCTTCGGCGACCCACGAGCGGTCAAGCTGCCCTCGGGTAAGAGCGTCTGGCATCAACCTGACCCGAACAATCCGGACGGCTACGTGCTGCCCTTCCGCCCGGAGACCTCCAATTTGGGCTTGAAGTTTCTGGAGGACACGCCGCACGATTGGAACGGGACGCATGCCGCGTGGAACGGCGGAGCATTCGACCAGTGGGTCCCGCAAAAGGGCACGACCTCCATGGCGCACCTCAATCGCCAGGATATTCCCTTCCACTATGCGCTGGCCGACGCGTTCACAGTTTGCGATGCGTACCACTGCTCGTTGCTGGGACCGACCGATCCGAACCGTTATCACATGTGGACCGGGTGGGTCGGCAATGACGGAAGCGGCGAAGGTCCGGTGATTGACAACGCCGAAGCCGGTTATGGGTGGTCGACTTACCCCGAGCTGCTGGAGAAAGCAGGGATCTCCTGGAAGGTCTATCAAGATGTTGGCGACGGACTTGACGCCCCTGACTTTTGGGGCTGGACGGGGAATGCACCGTACCGAGGGAACTACGGCGACAACTCGCTCCTGTACTTCTTCCAGTATCAAAACGCGCTGGCCGGCAGCCCGCTCGCCGAAGGGGCGAAAACGGGCACCAATATTCTGCAGAGCGGAACACTGTTCGACGGCTTCCGCCAAGACGTTCTCGCCAATCAGTTGCCCCAGGTGTCATGGATCGTCGCTCCCGAAGCGTACACGGAGCACGGGAACTGGCCGTCGAATTTTGGCGCGTGGTACGTCTCGCAGATGCTCGATGCACTGACCGCTAATCCTGAGGTTTGGAGCAAGACTGTCTTTCTCTACATGTTCGACGAGAACGACGGCTTCTTCGACCACATGGTGCCGCCAACTCCGCCGCCGTCGCGGGCGGGAGGCATTTCGACGGTGGCCACCACCAATGAGCTGTTTACCGGCAGCCCTTCGTACCCGGCGTCTCAGTACACCCCCGGGCCGTACGGGCTTGGCATGCGTGTCCCCATGATCGTTATCTCGCCTTGGAGCAAGGGTGGGTGGGTCAACTCCGAGGTGTTTGATCACACCTCGCTGATCCGCTTCATGGAGCGCCGATTCGGGGTTTTGGAGCCGAACATCACGCCGTGGCGTCGCGCGGTTACTGGCGATCTGACTTCGGCGTTCAACTTCGAGTCGCCGAACGAAGCGATCGTCCCGCTGCCTAGTACTGCGGCGTATGAACCGCCAAACCAAAACCGTTATCCCGATTACGTGCCCACTCCGCCGACCAACCAGGCGCTGCCGGAGCAGGAACCCGGCACACGTCCGGCACGCGCGCTGCCGTATGAGCTGCATGTCGACGCAGAGGTAAACGCTTCGCACGGAGGCGTGCAACTTTTGTTCCGGAATACCGGAGAGTCCGGAGCTGTCTTTCAGGTGCGGTCCGGCGACGGCCAGACCGGGCCATGGACCTACACTGTGGGAGCAGGCGACCAGACTTCAGACAGTTTCGGAACCACTGGCGCTACTTCGTACGATTTCTCGGTCTTCGGCCCCAACGGCTTCCTACGTACCTTCGGCGGTGGCCTGGCGGCGGGCAGCGGCAACCTTACGGTTAATGCGATTTACGACAAGGAATCGGAGGGCATCGCCGTTGTGATCCGAAACGACGGCTCAAGCGACGAGAAAGTGAGCATCTTTGACGCGTACTCGGGCAAAACACGGACGTATCTGCTGCATCCGCACGACAGCATTACGTATGCCAGCCGGTTGCAAGAATCTTTCGGCTGGTATGACTTGACCGTACGCGCCGATTCCGATGCAAGCTTCGAGCGGCAGCTGGCAGGACACGTGGAAACCGGAAGACCCAGCGTGACCGATCCTGCTATCGGCCGAGCAGTGCCGCAAACCGCGGAAGTGGCCTGAAACCGTTGGTTGCATAACGAAGCCCGGCCTCCAGGAGAGAATTCACTGGAGACCGGGCATTTTGTTTTCCTGCTAAAGGCCCAACTGCGGCGCTAGCAAGTCTCGGTCGTCCTATCGAAGTTGTCACATGAAAATGAAAAGCCCCGGGAGGAATTCCCAGGGCTGGTCTTGCCGGCTGAAGCGTCTAGTAGCAAAGCGTCGGTCGGTACTCCTCAACGGCCGCCGAAAAGGTCCGACATGACGGCAACATTAGAATCGCAGGCGTGGTTCAGGCAAGGGAGCCCGAGTCCCGCCTCGATAGATTTCAAGAGAGAGTAGCTGTTGTAGTACTTGCCGCTTTGCACGCCCCGTTCGTTATCACGGTTGGTTTCCACGGTGAGGACTACCTGGTTCTGGTTCTGCGGTGGGAACAGGCCATTGGGCGCAGCGCTGATGCCGCTATAGTCGTTCTCATCCCAAACGATGACGATGGCATTGCGGCCATCACGCCATGCCGGTGAAGCCTTGACGCTCTCGACCAGCCGCTGGATGGTCACGTCGCCTTGTTGAATCAAGCCGGGATTCAGACCGGCCTGCGTGCCGACGGTGGAACCGCTTGTGACTCCGGGATCAAACGCACAAAACGCGTCGCCGTTGCCTCGCCCGTGCTGGTCATTGCATTGGCTCGGTGCGATGAAGGCCAGTGACGGAACATTCCCGCTCGCCAAGTCGGCGAAAAGGCCACGTTGGCCATCAAACCCGACGATGTTATTCAGGCTATTATCCCCCTGCCCTTCCTGGACGCTCTTGAAGTATGCAAACGGATTGTGCTTGACGGCGTATGCCTGCACGACATTCGCGCTGGTCAGTGGCGCGAGGTTGGTGAAGTCGGTTAAGTTGCTGGCTGTTCCGTTGCTGAAATTGACGCCGAAAACGGGACCGAGCGGAAGGTCCTCTTGATAGCTCTTCCAACTCAACCCAGCCGCCACGAGCTGGTCAGCAATGGACTGACCAACGGTCGACGCCGCTGGCACAGACTTCACGCCGTCGATGTCCGCGAGGTAATTAAACACGCCAGGAGTTATCTCATTCCAGTTGTCAACGGCAGGCGTATCGGCGTCCTTACCCGTTCCGGCGATGGGGCAGACGGTACTGGTTTCGATTTGAACCCCACTAGGAGGAGTGCCAGCGCTATCGGCATTAACAATCCCGCTCACGATATTCGGCGAACAGCTTGTGCTGCCCCAATTGGGTGCATTGTCGCTGCGCACGCCGAAATTCGAGCCGCCGACGATCTCCAAGTAGTTCGTCAGACTGGGATGCCCGATGGCGAAGTAGTTGGTCGCGAGATTGACTTTACCGCTTGCGATTAGGCTGTTCAGGTACGGCTCGTTGGGATTCCCAATGACCTGCTGGTACCCGTGGTTCTCCATCATAATTACGAAGACGTGGTCCAAATGCGGAATGCTTTTAGCAACATCGCGGTCTTGAGCGCGTACCGTTGTGACCATTGCTGCTACAAATAGACACAAAATTGCGGCCCTTCTTATCATGTCAACGACCTCTCTTTTCAAGCTTAGCCTTCGTCTGAACGACAGCGCGCGGGTGGCTGGCTCGACGGTACCGTACCTTAGTAAAGGATTGTTGCGGGGCCGTTACAGCCAAGTTGCCTTTAGGTGAAGGTCAGCTCCACCTAGAGCCTGGTACAAAACGAACGGCCCGCCGCATATAGACCTGCCGTGGGCCGCCCGATGTTGCACTCCTCGCTGACCACGACTGCGAGGGTCGCTGGCTTTGAATCCTTACGTGCATGAAATACTCTTGACATGCTTCTGTATTTCCGGTATTGTCGAAATATGACGAGCGCCCACTCCACCCAAGTCACCCGATTTGCCGACATGTTTTCGGCCATGGGTACAGAAGCGCGACTGCGCATCATGCAACTCCTGATGACCGCGGAACCTGAAGGCCTAGTCGTTGGAGACATTCAGTCGGAACTAGAAATTCCCAATTCCACCCTGTCGCACCACCTCGACAAGTTGAAAAACGAGGGTCTCGTCAATGTCCGCCGAGAGGGAACGTTCCTCTGGTATCGCGCGAATACAGACGCGCTCAAGGATCTTCTCGGCTTTTTGTACGCGGAATGCTGCACGCGGAACCGGGTGATCGCGCCGAAGGATATTGTGTCGATTTCCAAGTGAAAAGGAGGACTCTATGAGCACTGAAAACATCAAGGCCGTGGTGCAGGAAAAATACGGGGCCGCCGCAAAGCGGGCTGCGTCTGGATTAGGTTCCGCGTGTTGTGGAACCAGTCCGTCATCAGCAATTGAGGGATGTGACCCCATTACGTCGAATCTCTACGGAGAAGGCGAAGCCGGTTCGGTCCCCGAAGCCGCTATGCGCGCTTCCTTAGGCTGCGGAAACCCCACGGCACTTGCAAAGTTGGGGCTAGGAGAAACCGTGCTCGACCTCGGTTCGGGCGGGGGCCTTGATGTGCTTCTTTCCGCAAAGCGCGTCGGACCAACCGGCAAAGCCTATGGTCTCGACATGACCGACGAAATGCTCGCGCTTGCCGAAGAGAACAAAAAGAAGTCCGGACTGACAAACGTGGAATTCCTGAAGGGGGAAATCGAAAACATTCCCTTGCCGGACAACACCATAGACGTAGTCGTTTCCAACTGCGTTATCAATCTCTCCGGCGACAAGGACCGCGTGTTGCGCGAAGCGTTTCGCGTGCTGAAACCGGGCGGTCGATTCGCTATTTCGGACGTGGTCGTTCGCGGCGAAGTTCCCGAACAAATCCGCAAGAGCATGGAACTCTGGGTCGGCTGTATTGCCGGCGCATTGTCCGACACAGAATATCGGCAGAAACTCGCCGCCGCGGGATTCGCTTCCATCGACATCGAAGCGACTCGTGTGTACGGCATCGACGACGCGCGGGAGTTTCTTGGCGCGGCCGGCATCGACGTTGATGCGGTCGCACCTCAAGTGCAGGACAAATTCATCAGCGCGTTTGTCCGTGCAACGAAGCCTGCGGCCGCCGCGGCTTGCTGCGGCCCGAGCTGCTGCGCGAACTAGTTTTCCCGCACGGTAGGCGACCCGCCAGGCGAAAGCTTGGCGGGTTTTGTCGGATTGTGTATATTCGCATTAGCGAATATACTGGCTGCGCTTGGACTCCGCCGACGCAGCTGACTCACGCGAGGTGATTTCATGCAAAGCCAATACAACGTTCTCTTTCTCTGCACTGGAAATTCCGCCCGCTCCATCATGGCCGAAGCCCTCATGAATCATAAGGGACGGCCGAACTTCAAAGCCTACAGCGCGGGAAGCCATCCCACCGGATTCGTCAATCCCCACGCCCTCCAGATGATCGAGACGGCGAAACTGCCCACCGAAGGCCTGCGCAGCAAAGCCTGGGATGAGTTTCTAAAGCCCGGAGCGCCGGAACTGCACTTTGTCTTTACTGTCTGCGACAACGCGGCCGAGGAAGTCTGCCCCGTCTGGCCGGGTCAGCCCATGACTGCGCACTGGGGCGTGCCCGATCCGGCAGCCGTCACTGGAACTCCCGAACAAGTGGAGCGCGCATTCCGTGAAGCCTTCATCGTTCTCGACCGCCGCATCAACCTTCTGCTCAGCCTTCCCCTTGCCAGCCTCGGCGCTCTTGCGATTCAGAAGGAGATCGATCGCATCGGAAAAACGCTCCCCGACTTGAAGGCCCTGAGGGCCTAGCCTGGGCATTAGGAGCTACTTCGGGCAGCACCCGCCCGAACTCCGAAGCTTCGCGATTTTCTTCGCGTCGTTCCGAATCTCCGGCACGGCCTGAAAACAGCCCTTGAGGCATTCCATCAGGCGGTGGTGGAAGGAAGAGTCCGCTTTTGCCAGCTTGTAGTAGTTCCACTGGCCGGTCTTGCGCGTCGCTACGAGGCCCGACTTGCGGAGATAGGCGAGATGCCGCGACGCCGTTGGCTGAGGAACGTGCAACACCGTTACGAGATCGCCGACGCACAGTTCCCCTTCGAGCGCAGGTGCAGGATGCGCAACCGCGTGCGATCGGAAAATGCCTTGAACATGAGATGGACTTGCGTCTGGGCCATGGTCGTCTGAAGACTCGGGCGATTGTAGCCGGAATCATGCTGCCGCGAAAGGTTTCGGCAATTTCCGCTGCAACGTCTATTTTTTGTCACAAATTGGGAGTCGCTAGACATATTCGCTAATCCGAATATACTAGAGCGGCGGAATTTGTACGCGTCCTTCCGCAGAATTATTTTCCCATTCCGAGGTCATCTTGTCGGCAACCCCGCTTAGCCAGGCTCCCATCTGCGCCCCATTGCCGCGCGCCCGCCTGTCGTTTCTCGACCGCTATCTTACGCTTTGGATCTTTATGGCGATGGCCGCCGGCGTCGCCCTCGGCCACTTTGTCCCGGCTACGGGTGCGCTCGTCCAGCGCTTTCACTACGGCACTACCAACATTCCCATTGCCATCGGCTTGATCGTCATGATGTATCCGCCGCTTGCCAAAGTCCGCTACGAGAAACTAGGCGAGGTTTTTCGTAACAAGAAAGTTTTGGGTCTCTCGCTTCTGCAAAACTGGGTGATCGGTCCGCTCCTGATGTTCTTTCTCGCGATCACCTTTCTCCGCGGCGAACCAGCCTACATGCGCGGCCTTATTCTGATCGGTCTGGCACGCTGCATTGCTATGGTCATCGTCTGGAATGAACTTGCCTCGGGAGACACGGATTACGCCGCGGGCCTGGTGGCCTTCAATAGCATTTTTCAAGTGCTCTTCTACAGTGTTTATGCCTGGGTGTTTATCACCGTTCTGCCAACATGGTTTGGACTGAAGGGCAGCGTAGTGAATGTCGGCATCGGCCAGATCGCCCAAAGCGTGTTTGTTTACCTCGGCATCCCGTTCCTCGCCGGACTTCTGACACGCACGGTGTTGCTCCGGGTCAAGGGAGAGACCTGGTATCGAACGCAGTTCATTCCGCGCGTCAGTCCGCTCACTCTCGTCGCTTTGCTCTTCACGATTCTCGTCATGTTTAGCTTGAAAGGCGACCTCATCGTGCGCCTGCCGCTCGACGTCCTGCGCATTGCCATTCCGATGCTCATCTACTTCGTACTGATGTTTCTCGTCAGCTTCTGGATGGGACGTGCGCTTGGAGCAGACTACGCGAAAACCGCCACTCTCTCGTTTACCGCGGCCAGTAATAATTTTGAACTGGCCATCGCCGTTGCCGTTGCGGTGTTCGGCCTGAATTCCGGCGAAGCGTTTGTTGGCGTCATCGGCCCCCTCGTCGAGGTTCCCGCTCTCATCGGACTGGTCAACGTGGCCCTCTGGCTCCAGCGCCGCTACTTTGCACCGCAAGCCGCAACACCTGACGTAGCGATAGCAAATATCTAACGAACTAAGGTGTTTCTACGCGATAGGAAGAGGACGCTTCAATGGATGTCGTGATTTTCGCGTGTGTTCACAATGCAGGCCGCTCGCAGATGGCCGCGGCATGGTTTAACAAAATGTCAGACCGCACCAAGGCGCGTGCGATTTCGGCGGGCACGCAGCCCGGGGAAAGAGTTCATCCGGAAGTAGCCGATGTAATGCGCGAGGAAGGAATCGACCTGGCCGGCATCAAGCCGCAATCTCTGACGGAAGAGCTGGCGCGGCAGGGCACGCTTCTAGTGACCATGGGCTGCGGCGAGGCTTGCCCCTATGTGCCCGGACTCAAGAAGCTCGATTGGCCGCTTCGCGATCCGAAAGGCCAGCCTATCGAAGAAGTCCGCAAGATTCGTGATGAAATTCGCCAGCGCGTCACTGACCTTGCTACGCAGAACAATTGGCTGTGACGCTCAGTCGATTCTTGTTGGCAGCGTCTCTTACTTCAACGGTTGGCCGTTCACTGTCATTTGCGAAAGCAGCTGTTCGCCCTGGTGGTGTAAGACTTTTGGAGGCTTCGTATAGTAGAGACCTTCCGTCGCCGACTGCCGTGCTGCCCTTTCCAGCAAGACCTGCCGGCCACCGCAATGAAGCTGTTTGGCGCGTCGGCGACGCCCCCGCGTTGGGAATCCCTCGCAAGCGTGCAGTGTCGCGCACTCGCCTGCCCGCATCGTGGAGTTCGTTGCGATCCCAAGGAAACTGCGTCGCTCGGGAGAGCAGCCGACGCAATCCCGGTTGCTCCCGTGCCCTAGCCCTTGCTAGGCCGTTATTTCCCAGCTCTTTGGTCTGCAATCTCAAACGAAAGGCGCAGAAGTTCGATTGCTCGGTCCACGTCAGCCGCTTGCCTCAAGTAAATGCTGACCCAGCCGCTCTCAGGAAGGATGTGATGAGGCTCGGCCCGACCAACCATAACCAACTCGTTGCGGATCCTTTTCGGAAAGGGAATGTCCACTAGGCTATCGCCATGTACGTGGCCGATTTCGCGCCTGCCCAGGCAGTATTCAGTACCACCAAAGCGATGTGGTTGCGACGTGATCCCCGGCCAGTCCTGCAAGGCGGTATGGATTTTTTCTTTCGCTCCAGAAATAGCCATCATCCTTCTCCCGACTCTGCAATTTGATGTAAGTGGGCAGACGTCAGTTATTCTGAGCCAAGATGATGCCGTCCAGCTCTAGGCGGATTGCTAATTCGTCCCGCCGTGTTAGTACTCACCGGCTTTGGCGTATTTTCAATAACTTAAAGCGCTGTCCTTTGCGCCAGAGACTCATTTGCAAGCGATTGTGCGCCAACTGTGCACCAAACATTTGCCTCTGCTGCCCTCACAGTTTCGTTTCGGCGGCTACCTAATCAGCTAGCTCAGCGAGTGGTACCGTCGAGGGGCTGTACCTAACCGAGCTTTGTTCCGCCAACGCGCTGTCTCGAGAAGTGAGTGCTACACTTTGTGCAGGCCTGACGACCAAAGGTAAACCGATGTCTGAATTTGCCGTCCGATTTCTGCTGAGCACTCCCACTGTTACGATACGTGACGTGTACTGCCGGGGCAGCTGCCGTCATCAGAGCACGGAAGAGTTCGCGGCCGCGACAGAAATGGTCTTTCCATATCGCGGCGTCTATGTGCGCCATCTTGGGAGTGGCCAGTCCGTAGCCGAGGCCAATCAGGTGCTTTTTTTCAACCTCGCCGAAGGGTACCGGGTCAGCCATCCCGTACCAGGTGGCGATGCCAGTCTGTCCTTGGCCATTAGTGAACCGCAGCTTCGTGAACTAGCGCCACGTACTTTTCTGCGCGACGGCACGACGCTGGCATTTCGGCAGCAGCGCTTACGGATTGATGCGCGGGCGCAGGCGCTCGTGGCGCTCGTGCGGCATAGCCTGCGCCAGAACATTGCGGAAACTTTGCAGGCAGAAAGCCTGGCCTTGACCCTAGTGCAGAGGGCGCTCGGGCTACGCACCACGCACGCGGCAGGCGCCAGCGTCGGACGGCAGCTGCTAGTGGATCGGGCAAAGCTTGTGCTGACGAGCGATTTGGCGCGGCGCTGGACCTTGGCCGAAATCGCGGCCGAAGTACGCTGTTCCCCTGTTTATCTCACGCAGGTGTTCCAACAAGTGGAGGGCTTGCCCTTGTATCGCTACCAGTTGCGGCTCAGATTGGCCCGAGCGTTGGATCTCCTCGCGCAGTATGATGACCTTACTGTTCTGGGCCTGGACCTTGGATTCTCTAGCCACAGTCATTTCAGCTCTGCCTTCCGCGAGGCTTACGGCCGCTCGCCGTCGGAGTTCAGGCAGTCGGCGCTCGGTCGTTAGACCCCTTCCTGCAAATCGCTAAAGATTCTGACAGCGGCCATTTCTTCCATCATGGCCTACTGCTCCCCGCCCAGACTTCGGGTAGAGGAGAGCGATGCCATGGTTGAAACGACTTGTGCGGCTTGCGACTGCAAGCTGGATGTGAATTCCATCAAAGTAAAAATCGGCGGCAGAACAGTTGAAGTGTGTTGTGACGACTGCGCACGAAAGTTGAAGGAAGCGCACCTTTGCGCGGCAGCGCCGAGGAAGGGGTAAATCATGAAGGGAAACAAAGCAGCTGTAGAGGTTGCTGACAAGCAGCAGCCGAGTGCGCGAACCGTCGCGATATCGATGGTCGGAGCGCTGATCCTGGGGCCTTATCTCGGCGGGTCGGTTTTGACCCGCCCAAATTCCGACGCGCCTGTAATTGCGTCCAAAAAATTATCGGAGGTATCAGCTATGAATGAAAAGAAACCATCACCGATTCAGCGTAGCGTCGAGACCGCTTCGGGCCATATCAGCTACACGGAACAGGGAACCGGACCGGTCGCATTGTTCGTGCATGGAGTTTTGCTGAACGGCTATCTGTGGCGTCATCAGCTGGCCGATTTATCCGACATCCGGCGCTGCATAGCCGTGGACCTGCTCGCGCACGGCGACACCGAAATCGCGCCGGATCAGGATGTATCCGTGACGGCCAATGCGAAGATGCTCAAGGAATTTCTCGATGCCTTGAACATCGACCAAGTGGACCTCGTCGGCAACGACAGCGGCGGCGGTATAGCGCAAATTTTCGCTGCATTGTATCCGGAGCGCGTCCGAAGCCTCACCCTCACCGACTGCGACACTCACGACAACTGGCCGCCCGAGGCTTTCAAGCCTTTCCTGGCGATGGCTGCGGCCGGCGGTTTACGCGGAACGCTCGAGGCGATGTTGTCGGACAAGAGCGTCTATCGGTCACTGCAAGCTCTGGGACCAGCGTATGAACACCCGGAATGGCTGAGTGACGACAGCATCGAAAAATATCTCCGCCCGCTGGTCAGGACCGAACAGCGCACGCGCGACTTGCAGCGCTTCCTCGCGGCTTTCGATAACAAGCACACGTTGGCTATCGAAGCACGGCTGAAGACGTTGAAAGCGCCAACGCTCATCGCCTGGGGAACGGATGATGTGTACTTCGACGTTAAATGGTCGCATTGGTTGGCCGACAACATCCCCGGCACGCGACGCCGCGTCGAGTTCAAGGGTGCCAGAATCTTTTTCCCCGAGGAACGCTGGGAGGAATTCAATAAGGAACTGCGAGCACATTGGCAGATGCCACAACAGAAGGCGGCGCGATGAACATGGCCGATCAGACCCGCAAGGCCGAGCAATTTCGGGCTCTGCACATTCCCGGAAAGCCGTTCGTACTCTTCAACATTTGGGATGCGGGCGGCGCCAACGCCGTCGCCGCGGGTGGTGCCAAAGCCATCGCGACGAGTAGCTGGTCGGTTGCCCATGCAAACGGCTTCTCCGATGGCGAGCAGATACCGCTGATCTTGGCGATCGAAAATCTGCGGCGAATCGTGCAAGCGACGGACCTACCAGTGACGATCGATTTGGAAAGCGGCTATGGCGATTCGCCAGAAGCGGTCGGCGAGACCATCGGCTTGGCCATCAACACGGGAGGGGCCGGGTGCAACCTGGAGGACAGTTTTCCGGCGAATGGAAAACTCCGCAAGACAATTGATCAGGTCGATCGCATCCGGCGGACTCGGCAGACAGCCGACGCAGCAGGCATCCCTTTCTTCATCAACGCTAGGACAGACGTGTTTTTTCAGCGGCCACCCGCCGAGCACGACGACGCCATGGTCACTGAGGCCATTGAAAGAGCCCGCGCTTACGCGGAAGCTGGAGCGGATGGGATCTTCGCGCCCGGTCTAGTGGATCTCACACTGATCTCACGCCTCGCTCGAGCGTCACCACTCCCGCTAAATATTATGGTTGGCGACGGTACTTCCCCACTGCGCGTATTAGCGGAACATGGAGTTGCGAGGGTGAGTTACGGGCCCGGTCCTTATCTGCTGGCCATGAAATCGCTGGAAGAACGCGCACGCGCAGCCCACACACCGCGTGGGTAAGTCAGTCGTCTCTAGCGACGCTTTCAGAACAATTGATTCAAAATCTCGAGTGTTTTGTCTCGGGACGTCCACAAAACGAATTGACGAAGAGGTCGAGCGAAGGCCGCCGGGGTTCTACGCCTGCGAAAGTGGCTGCGCATGAGTGACAGTCAATCGCCGTACTTCTGGCCGACCTTCGTTGGGCGGTAGGGACGTAGTCAGTTGCTGGCGAGGTGCGCGGCCCTTAAAATCGATAAGAATGCCCACTGCGATTGGTATCGACTTTGGCACGACGAATAGTTCGATCGCTCACGCGAGCGACACTGGCGAGGTTGCGTTTGCTCGCTTCCCATACATGGGCGAAGTGACCGCCGCCTATCGGTCGCTTCTCTATCTCGAGCAAGTAAAAGAGCGGGGTGTCAACGCGCTCAAATCGTGGAGTGGACCGGAGGGTATTGAGCACTACCTCTCGGCAGACCACAAAGGCCGGCTGATGCAATCGCTGAAGTCTTTTCTGAGCAACCGCAACCTCCTGAGTACGGACGTTTTTGGCCGGAGATACACGCTCGAGGACCTGATCGCGCGTATCTTGAGAGACCTGCGTGAAAAGGCCGCTGCCCAGTTTGGTGTCCCTATTTCGAGAGCGGTTGTTGGTCGGCCGGTACGATTTGTCGGTGCCGAAACCGAGGTAGAGGATTGCTGGGCGGAAAACCGTCTTAGGATGGCGTTCAAGATTGCCGGGTATGAATCTGTACAGTTCGAGTTTGAGCCGATAGCGGCAGCGCACTACTACGAGTCAACACTTGATCACGATGAACTTATTCTGATTGGAGATTTCGGAGGTGGCACGAGTGACTTTTCTTTGGTTAGGGTCGGTCCAAGTGTCCGTCGCAGAGGTAGAAGTGCGGCGGACCTTCTAGGCAACGCAGGCCTCGGTGTGGCAGGCGATTCGTTTGATGCGAAGCTCATTCGACATCTTTTGTCTCCCGCGCTCGGCGCCGGAACGGACATGCGTTCGATGAAGAGGCTTTTACCGATACCCTCTTGGATCTATGGCAAGTTGGAACGCTGGCATCATCTTTCCTTTCTGAGGGCCAAGGACGTGATGGACTTGCTCACCCGTATCAAGACCGATGCCATTGAGCCTCAGAAAATCGCTGCTTTGATCCATCTCATAAAAGAGGACCTTGGATATCAATTGCACCAGTCTGTTCAGGCCGTGAAGTACGAATTGTCGAACAACCTGTCAGCAACGTTTCGTTACTCTGATGGAGCCGTTCATCTGACTGCCGGAGTACAGCGTTCTTCCTTTGAAACCTGGATCTCCGACGAATTGCAGCAGATTGAGTCCTGTCTGGACTCCTTGCTTAGAACAAGTGGAGTTCACCCGAGAAACGTAGATGCGGTGTTTCTGACTGGCGGATCGTCATTCGTGCCAGCAGTAAGAAGGATCTTTGCAACGCGCTTCGGAGAGCAACGGATCAGGACGGGAAATCAATTTACCTCGGTAGCGTGGGGTTTGGCTCTCAGAGGGTCTACCCCGGCTGGAGCCGGTTCGGACTAGGGGTTGGCTAACTGCGGCAGGAAGGTCGGAAGCCACGTGCGAGTTGCTCCTTCGGACTAAGCGACGTTTTGTTTCGCCGTGATTCTGGAGCT
>Ga0210399_10002067_pt1 | contig 15603 bp, 10 predicted proteins | sample IncBWC14MmetaG_FD_150865 | JGI IMG/M metagenome (GOLD analysis project Ga0210399, IMG submission 150865) | Forest soil microbial communities from Barre Woods Harvard Forest LTER site, Petersham, Massachusetts, United States - Inc-BW-C-14-M | ecosystem: Environmental > Terrestrial > Soil >...
GATGTCATACTCGGTGAGAAATATAAATCCTTCCAGTAGGCCCAGGCCTCAGGCCGCGACAGGTCCCGGTAGGCGCGGATGCCGATGCCGGAGATGATGAGAGCGAAGATGACGACCGACCAGAAACGCCGCTTGTTGCCGGCGGCATGAAGCGGCCGCGCCGCAGGCTGATCGGTGGGCTTGCGTGGCGGAGCAACCCAGGGGCCGGTCGGCGGCCTTTGGAAACGGTCTGCCCCGTCCTGATGGTCATCGACAGGCAATTCGCTCTTCTCCGCGCGCTAATCTCACTGCGTCATAACCGGCTTTATCCCTCATCCTGAGGAGCTTGCGTGAGCCAAGCGTCTCGAAGGATGGAGCCCCGGAAATGGGCACCGGGGCCTCATGGTTCGAGACGGCGCATGCGCGCCTCCTCACCATGAGGATTTGATGACGCGGTAAGACTAAAACGATCCTCGACGTTGAACTGCCGGGCAAAAATCGTCCACGGCCGGCTACTGGCGCGCCTGTCTACACAGCCTTGCCGATAAGGTAAATGACGGTAACGCCGGACACCGCCAAGCGCTTAACGCGCGGCTGCGGTACGCCTGGCCGGGGTTTGCTTGGCCGCGGGCTTCGCAGTGGTGGCCTGCGCCGGTGCTGCGTCCCATCCGCCCGGCGGGGTCGCCACGTTGATGGCGTCGTCGGGCTGCGGTTCGGTGGTAAAGGTCTGGATCGCGAGCTTTGCCGCGGCCAGCGACTGGGCATCGAGGCGCTTTGCAATATCGTCGCGTTTATGGGCCGCATCCGCGTCGCCCTGCGCCGCCGCGAGGCTGAACCATTTGAAGGATTCGGCGAGATTCTGTTCGACGCCGATGCCGCGGGCGTAGAGGATGCCGAGGTTGAACTGGCTGTCGGCGACGCCACGGTCGGCGGCTTTACGGAACCACTGCGAGGCGCTCTTGTAGTCGGCGCCCTTGCCGCCGCCATCGGCGTCCAGCACGGCCAGATTATGCATCGCTTTCGCATTGCCGCGTTCGGCGGCCTGCAGGTAGTAACGCCGCGCGATGCCGGTGTCCTTCTTCATGCTCAGTCCCTTTTCGTAGAGGGTCCCGAGCCGGAAGATCGCCGGCACTAAGCCTGCCTGCGCCGCGCGGTCGTACCATTTCGCGGCTTCATCGAAATTCGGCGCGACGCCTTTGCCTTCGGCGAAACGGAGGCCAATCTCATAGGCCGCGGCAGGATCACCCTTGAGCGCGGCGGCGCGCAGCACCGGTCCGCCAATCGCGTCCGGCAAATGCTCGGTCGGCGGGCCCGGAATCGAGCCGGTAATGTCGGCGGGCGTTAGCGTCGAGACGGGAGCCATCGCGAGAGCCTGCGGGGTCGTCACCTGCGCGCCCTCGAGCATGTTCGGCGCAAGGCTGTTATTCGACTGCCGGCCGATCGGCGTCGGCGAGGTCATGGAGGGAGCTGCCGGTGCCGGCGCGTCCAACTTGTCAGCTGGCGATTGCGGCTGCGGCGGGTCAATCGAATGCTCCATCGCCGGCGGCAATTGCCGTGCGCCGCTGCTATCCAGCAACGCCATCGCCATCTTGAATGTGCCGAGCACGATCACGACCACGCTCGCGCCGACCAGCAGCGAGCGGATCTTTGAGGTGATGGTCGTGGGCTCTTTGCCCGCGGCGCTCGCGTCTTTGTTCTTGGGCGGCATGCGCGCGGCTTTTTCGTTGGCAGGCGCGGCCGCGGCGGCCTGGGCGGCGCGGCGGGCGGCGGCGATGAAGCTCGATGAGGAGACCTTCTCGCGCGGCGCCGCCGGAATCTCGCTGATGACGCTCTCGGAAGCAGCGATCCGCTCCGACGGTGAAGCGACGCGGCCGCTCGGGCGCGTGCCCGGCTCCAGCGGGTGATCCGGCGGCAGATCGGGCGCGATCGCGGGACGCACCAGCGCGGCATGCGGCTCGAGGATTTCGCTGATCGCCTTCGGCGGCATCGGGGCGGCGAGGGGCTGTACGGCCGGCTGTGCGACTTGGAATTCGCGCGGCGCGGCCGCGAACTGCGCTTCAGTGGCAGCAGGATTCGGCAATTCGGGACGCGGCTGCTCCGCCGCCGGCATGGTCTCGTGCGGAGCCGGCGGTGGCTCGAAGGTGGCGAGGGCAGGGGCGGGCGCAGGCGATGCCGCCGGTTGAGCCGGCGCGGAACGAACGCTGCGCAGATCGCCTTCGATCATCGCCAGACGATCCACCACATGGCCGAGGGTGTTGTGAACGGTTTCGAGCGAGTCCTGGGTGCGACGATCGGTTTCCGACTGGCCGAAGCGGATGTCGGACAGTTCGCGCTTGACGATATCGACGAGACCGGAGTCCATCGGCGGCGGCGGGCTTGTGTTCCTGTTGTTCTCGGCCAGTGCGGCAAAGCTCGCGTGCTGGTTCTCAAGGTGACGCAGGATGTCCTGCAAGCCGTCCTCGACCCGTCCGAGATTGCCGGCGCGGTGATCGCTGGAGGTCTCCAGGCGTTCGAGCAGATACGACACGCGCTGTTCGAGATGGGCGAAAGCGGCCTCGCTGTCATTGCCGACCGGCATGCGGTCGAGGCGGTCGGACAACGCCCGCAGCGCGCCTTCGAGATATTCCGAATGGTCATTTGCCGCCGGCCGTTCGCGGCTTTCCAGCGCCGAGGTCAGCGCCGCGATGCGCTGCTCCAGGATGGCAAAGGAATCGTTGTTGGCGCCCGCCTGCGCCAGTTGGTCGACCTTGGACGACAGCGTGCGGACGTCGTCTGAAAGCCGGACCAGGGCGTCATTGGAGGCGATATTGGAGACGATGGCACGAAGCGCCGCGATGGCGCCTTCGAGCTGCAGCACCGTTGAGGGATCGTCATTGGCGCGCAGGATCAGGTCGAGCTTGGCGCCGAGATTGCGGATCGCCTCGTCATAGCCGGCGAGTTGCTCGGCGGGCGTCAGCGAGCCCAGCACCTCGCGGATTTCACCGAGCGCGCGCTCGATGCGCTCCAGCGCCTGTTCGTCGATGCCGTTCTGGCGGGTATCGTCGATGCGGCGCGACAGCGAGCGGATTTCGCTTTCGATCGATTCGATCGCGCGGCGCGGCATCGCTTCGGTGATGGCGTGGCGGATTTCGGCCAATTCGCCGCGGAATGCGGCGATCGACTGCTCGATTCCGTCGGGTCGCTGCAACGCCTCGATCTGGCTCGTGATCTTGAGCAGATGGCGCTCCAGCAAGGAAAAATCCGGACCCGCCGGCGCTGACATGGCTGGTGCGATGGGCGGCGCGCCGCGCGGCGGCATCGACCGCGGCGGACCATCAAGTTCGCTCTGGCGCGCGGTGATTTCTGCGATCGCGGAATCGAACGAGGCCGGGCTCAGCGGCGGCGAGGGGCGATAGACCTGGTTTGCCGCGCGCTCGACCATCTCGGTCTGGCGCAGCTTGTCCTCAAGCTGGGCTTGCCGCGCGCCTTGCGGATTCGAGATTTGCGACAGCCGCGCATCCAGCCGCGAGATCGCGTCGTTCAATTGGCGGGCAACGCCCTGTTCGCCGCGGGGCGCGTCGCTGCGCGGCCTGAGCTGCGAAATCTGTTCGATCTGGCGGGTGATCGAATCGAGCCGCTGATGGATGTCCGCGACATCGCGGGCTTCCCGGCTCGGCGGCGGCTGCACCGGGTTGCGGAAATTCGGAGGGGCGGAATCGGCGATGGTGGAATTGAGCCAATCGTTCAGCGACATTCCGGCGCGGCGCGCCGCAGCCTCGGCCCGCTCGCGCACGGATGAATCTATACTGTCAACACTCCAAGATACGCGCGAATTCATGCTTCTGTCCGGTTCCGCCGATCCGGCGCTCCACCTGCGCCTTCAGCCTCCCCGCGCGTCCCACTGAAGAGACAATCGAATTCTGAGCGGGTCGTCTGCCTCAGCTCCCGACTTTTTCGTGTTACGGTAAAGAACGGGTTAAGGAATGGGGCTGCCGGCCCCAAAAGTTGGTCTTCCGGCGAAATCGGCGCTGTTTTGGCTGCCAAAAGCCACAACAGCCATTTAAGGTCCCATTTTGGAACTGAGAGATTGCTGCGGCGGAAAATCTCGCTTAAGCGATCCGCCACCCGAGTCTACCTGTCCGTCCGTCTGCCTTGCCGGGAGAACATCATGCCGATCTACAAAGCCCCCGTGGAAGATGTGAGCTTCCTGCTCAACGACGTCTTCCAAATCGACCGCTACGACAATCTCCCCGGTTTTTCCGACGCTTCCGCCGATGTGCGCGAGGCGATCCTTTCCGAGGCGGCAAAACTGAGCGAAGAAGTGCTGCAGCCGCTCAATCGCACAGGCGACCTCGAAGGCTGCACCCGCCATGACGATGGCAGCGTGGTCACCCCGAAGGGATTCAAGGAAGCCTTCAGGCAGGTCGCCGAAGGCGGCTGGCTCGGGCTTTCGGCGCCGACGGAATATGGCGGGCAGGGGCTGCCGGTCACGCTGATGCAGGCCGTCACCGAATTCCAGTCGGCGGCCAACATGGCGTTTGCGATGTATGGCGGGCTGACCATGGGCGCCACCGCGGCGCTGATCGTGCACGGCAAGCCCGAACAGAAGAAGATGTTCGTGCCGAAAATGGTGGCGGGGGAATGGACCGGCACCATGAACCTCACCGAGCCGCAATGCGGCACCGATCTGGGCCTGTTGCGCACCAAGGCCGCCAAGCAGGCCGACGGCAGCTACAAGATATCAGGCACCAAGATCTTCATCTCGTCCGGCGAGCATGATCTGACCGACAACGTCATCCACCTGGTGCTGGCCCGCATCGAGGGCGCGCCCAGCGGCATCAAGGGCGTGTCGCTGTTCGTGGTGCCGAAGGTGCTGGTCAACGCCGACGGATCGTTAGGCGCACGCAACGGCGTGTCCTGCGGCTCGATCGAGCACAAGATGGGAATCCACGGCAATTCCACCTGCGTGATGAACTACGACAACGCCACCGGCTGGCTGATCGGCGAAGAAAACAAGGGCATGCAGGGCATGTTCGTGATGATGAACGAGGCGCGGCTTGGCGTCGCGGTGCAGGGGCTCGGGCAATCCGAGGTCGCCTATCAGAACGCGGTGGCCTATGCCCGCGATCGCCTGCAGGGCCGTTCTCTCACCGGACCGAAAGCCCCGGACAAGCCGGCCGATCCGATCATCGTGCATCCCGATATCCGCCGCACGCTGCTCACGATCCGCGCCTTCAACGAGGCGGCGCGCGCCATGGTGATCTGGACCGCGTTGAAGAGCGACGTTGCGCATCGCTCCTCTGACCCGAAGGACCGCGAGGCAGCCGACGATCACATGGGGCTGATGACGCCGGTCATGAAGGGTTTTCTCACCGATACCGGTTTCGCCAATGCGGTGCTGGCGCAGCAGATCTATGGCGGCCACGGCTATATCGCCGAGCAGGGCATGGAGCAGTTCGTGCGCGATGCCCGCATCGCCATGATCTATGAGGGCGCCAATGGCATCCAGGCGCTCGACCTCGTCGGGCGCAAATTGCCCCGCGACGGCGGCCGCGCGGTGATGTCGTTCTTCTCCGAGGTGATGGCGTTCGCCAAGGATCACGGCGCGGAAGAAGGCATGAAGCCTTATGTCGGCCCTTTGAGCACCGCGCTCGGCCATTTGCAGCAGGCAACCACCTGGCTGATGCAGAACGCGCTGGCGAAGCCCGACAATGCCGGCGCGGCAGCCACCGATTACCTGCATTTGTTCGGCTTCGTCACGCTCGGCTATATGTGGGCGCGGATGGCGAAAGTCGCTTTGGACAAGATTGCGGGCAATGGTGCGACGCCTTATCTGACGACCAAGCTGGTGACCGGCCGTTTCTTCATGGAGCGGACGCTGCCGGAAAGTCACGTGCGGCTCGCGCGCATCCAGAGTGGGTGCGCCACCACCATGGAATTGGCGGCGGAAGCGTTCTGATCTTGGAAGTCCTTCCACCGCCGGGCGCAATCCGCTATTATATTATGATCCTCATATCTGGAGGGCGTCATGCCTCAGGCATTCATCTACGATCACGTTCGCACGCCGCGGGGCCGCGGCAAGGCCGATGGCGCGCTGCACGAGGTGACCGCGCTGGCGCTCGCGACCGTGCCTCTAAAGGCGCTGAAGGAGCGCAACAACCTCAAGGAAGACGTCGTCGATGACGTCATCCTCGGCGTGGTCGATCCGGTCGGCGAGGCCGGAAGCGACATCGCCCGCTTCGCCGCGATCAAGGCCGGGCTCGGTGAATCCGTGCCGGGCATTCAGATCAGCCGCTTCTGCGCCTCCGGCCTCGATGCGGTGAATTTCGCGGCCGCCCAGATCATGAGCGGCCAGCACGAACTCGTGATCGGCGGCGGCGCGGAGTCGATGAGCCGCGTCGGTATCGGCGCTTCCGGCGGCGCCTGGCCGATGGACCCTTCGATCGCGGTGCCGGCCTATTTTATGCCGCAGGGCGTCTCGGCCGACCTGATCGCCACCAAATACGGCTTTTCGCGCGACGACGTCGACGCCTATGCGGTGCAAAGCCAGCAGCGCGCCGGCAAGGCCTGGGACGAGGGACGCTTCAACAAGTCGGTGGTGCCGGTGAAGGACGTCAACGGCCTCACCATTCTCGCCAAGGACGAGCACATGCGCCCGACCACGACCATGCAGTCGCTGGCGTCCCTGCAGCCGTCATTCGTGACCGTGGGGCAGATGGGCGGCTTCGATGCGGTGGCGATCCAGTCGCATCCGGAGATCGAGCGCATCAACTACGTGCACCATGCCGGCAATTCGTCCGGCATCGTCGACGGCGCCGGCGCGGTGCTGCTCGGCAGCAAGGAGGCGGGCGCGAAACACGGCCTGAAGCCGCGGGCAAAGATCCGCGCCTTTGCCAATATCGGCTCGGAGCCGGCGATGATGCTGACCGGCCCGGTCGACGTCACCGAAAAGCTGTTCGAGCGCTCCGGCATGAAGAAGTCCGATATCGACCTGTTCGAATTGAACGAAGCTTTCGCCTCGGTGGTGCTGCGCTACATCCAGGCCTTCGATATCGATAACGCCAAGATCAACGTCAACGGCGGCGCCATCGCGCTCGGCCATCCGTTAGGGGCCACCGGCGCGATGATCCTGGGCACCGTGCTCGACGAACTCGAGCGCACCAACAAATCCACCGCTTTGGTCACGCTGTGCATCGGCGGCGGCATGGGCACCGCGACGATCATCGAAAGGGTGTGATTCAAGAATCGTAGGGTGGGCAAAGCGAAGCGTGCCCACCACGCTTGTACCGGACAAGAATGGTGGGCACGGCGCGAAGCGCGCCTTTGCCCACCTACGATCAGATTTCGATTTGGGAGCGACACATGGCCTTCAAGAATTTCAAAGTCGAGACCGACGCCGACGGCATTGCGCTCGTCACCTGGGATATTCCGGGACGTTCGATGAACGTGCTGGATGAGACCACGATCGCCGAACTCGAGGAGATCGTGAAGCAGACCTCCGCTGACGCCGCGGTCAAGGGCGTCGTCGTCACCTCGGGCAAGGAGGCGTTCTCCGCCGGCGCCGACCTCTCCATGCTCGAGGGCATGAACCACCGCTACACGGAGCTGTTGAAGGCAAAAGGCGAGGTCGCGGCCAACCAGATGCTGTTCGACGAAAGCCGCAAATCCTCGCTGGTGTTTCGATCGATCGAAACCTCAGGCAAGCCGTGGGCTGCGGCCATCAATGGGCTTGCGCTCGGCGGCGCGTTCGAGCTGACGCTGTCGTGCCACTACCGTGTCGCCGCGGAAAATCCCAAAACCCGGCTCGGGCTGCCGGAAGTCAAGGTCGGGCTGTTCCCCGGCGCCGGCGGTACCCAGCGGCTGCCACGCATCATGCCGCCGCAGGATGCCATGCAAATGCTGTTGAAAGGCGAAGCGGTCAATCTCGACAAGGCCAAGGCACTGAAGCTGGTCGATGCGGTCGTTCCCGCGAGCGATCTCGTCAGAGCGGCAAAAGACTGGATCAAGGGCGGCGGCAAGGCGCTCGCGCCATGGGACGACAAGAATTTCAAATTGCCCGGCGGCCCGGTCTATTCCAAGGCCGGCATGATGATGTTCCCGGCCGGCAACGCCATCTACCGCCGCGAGACCTACGACAATTATCCGGCGGCGCGGGCGATCATGAGTTGCGTCTACGAGGGATTGCAGTTGCCGATCGACGTCGCCCTGCGCGTGGAATCGAGGTATTTTGCGCAGATCCTGCGCTCGAAGGAAGCCGCCGCCATGATCCGCAGCCTGTTCCTGTCGATGCAGGAATTGAACAAGGGCGCGCGGCGTCCGCAAAATGTGCCGCCGACCAAGGTGAAAAAACTCGCCGTGATCGGCGCCGGCTTCATGGGCGCCAGCGTCGGCTACGTCTCGGCGCGCGCCGGCATCGACGTGGTCTTGATCGACCGCGATCAGGAAAGCGCCGACAAGGGCAAGGGCCACGCAAAATCCGTGATCGACGATCTGATCAAGAAGGGCCGCGCCAAGGAAAGCGATCGCGACACCATCCTGTCGAAGATCAGCGCGACCGCCGATTACAATGCGCTCAGGGATTGCGACCTCGTCATCGAAGCGGTGTTCGAGGATCGTAAGGTGAAGGCGGAAACCTACGCCAAGGCGCAACCGCTGCTGAAGTCGGACGCGATCTTTGCCTCCAACACCTCGACCCTGCCAATCAATTCGCTGGCCGAAGAATTCAAGGACCAGCGCAAGTTCATCGGCATTCATTTCTTTTCGCCGGTCGAGAAGATGATGCTGGTCGAGATCATCGTCGGCAAGAACACCGGCGATACAGCACTCGCCACCGCGCTGGATTATGTGCGCGTGATCGGCAAGACGCCGATCGTGGTCAATGATTCCCGCGGCTTCTTCGCCAATCGCTGCGTGCTGCGCTTTACCGCCGAGGGGCTCGAGATGCTGATGGAAGGCGTGCCGCCGGCGATGATCGAAAACACCGCCAAGATGGCGGGCATGCCGGTCGGGCCGCTGTCGCTATCGGACGAAGTGGCGCTCGATCTCGTGCTCAGAATCATGAAGGCGACCGAGGCCGATCTCGGCGCCAATGCGATCGACCAGGCGCAGAAGAAGCTGTTGGTCGAGATGGTCGAGAAGCAAGGCCGTTTTGGGCGCAAGAACGGCAAGGGGTTTTACGATTACCCCGAAAAGGGCAAGGGTCAGAAGAGCCTGTGGTCGGAGCTTTCGGGCTTGCAACCGAAGCATCTCGATCCGGATACGCTCGACGTCGAAGAGCTTAAGCAGCGCTTCCTCGTGGTGCAGGCGGTGGAGGCCGCGCGAACCGTCGAGGATCACGTCATCACCGACATGCGCGAGGCCGATGTCGGCTCGATCTTAGGGTTTGGCTTCGCGCCGTTCACCGGCGGCACGCTGTCCTATATCGATTTCATGGGCACGACGAAATTCGTCGAGCTGTGCCACAAGCTCGAGGCCAAATACGGCTCGCGCTTCACCCCGCCGAAACTTTTGGTCGACATGGCGGCCAAGGGCGAGACCTTTTACGGCCGCTTCCCGCCGAAGAAGATGGCAGCGGCGTAAACCGATGCCGTCATTGCGAGGAGCGGAGATCGTAGGGTGGGCAAAGGCGCCCTTGCGCCGTGCCCACCATCTCAATGCGAACTCAACGCGGTGGGCTCGCTTCGCTTAGCCCACCCTACAAATCCCCGCAAGCTCACGCCGCCTTCATCAGGCCTTCCTTGGTGAGCGCTTCCTGCACCTTCGGACGTGCGGCGACGCGGGCCTTGTAGGCCAACAGGTTAGGCAGGCCGGAGAGATCGAATTTCATCCGCTCCGCCCAGGTCAGCATCGTGAACAAATAGCCGTCGGCGACCGTGAACTGCTTGCCCATCAAATAGTCGCGCCCCGCGAGCTGGCTGTCGATATACTTGAGCTTGCCCATCACGCGGTCCTTGAAGAAGGCCTTGGCGTCGTCGGCCAGCACCGGCGAGAACATTGGGCTGAAATTCTTGTGCAATTCGGTGGTGATGTAGTTGAGCCACTCCAGGAGCTTGTAGCGCTCGGCGCTGTCGCGCGCGGGCGCCAGGTTCTTGCCCACCGCCTTGTCGGCGATCATCTGCACGATGACCGGGCCTTCGGTCACCAGTTCGCCGCCGTCGAGGCTGAGAGCGGGTACCTGGCCCTTGGGGTTCACTTTCAGGAAGTCGTCGCCATTTTCGAGCTTCTTGGCCCGAAGGTCGACCTTGACCAGATCGTAGGGGAGGCCGGCCTCAAGAAGCGCGATATGGGGGGAGAGCGAGCAGGCGCCGGGAGAATAATAAAGCTTCATCGAATGTCCCTCCTGGGGAATTTCCTCGGGGTTGGATCGTTGGACTATTGCGGCCCGATGACTAAATGCGTCTGCATGAAATAGTCAAGATTGATGCAGATGCATTTAGTGCGGTACACTGACCTGTGAAGATATGGGCTAAGCCATGAAACGCAAACCATCGACCGAGGCGACCGCCGCCTGGATCCGCCTGATGCGGGTGCAGAGCCGGGTATTGGACGCCGTCGAGCAGGATTTGAAGAAGGCCGGTTTCCCGCCGCTCGCCTGGTATGACGCGCTGCTCGAATTGTCGCGCGCGCCCTCGGGCGAGTTGCGCCCCGTCGAGCTCGAACGGCACATGCTGATCCCGCAATATTCCACGTCGCGGCTGATCGACCGGCTGGTCGACGAGGGCCTGGCGGCGCGCCGCGAATGCAAGATCGACAAGCGCGGCCAGTTCGTCGAGATCACGGACGCCGGGCGCGAACTGCATAAGAGGATGTGGAGTGCCTATTCGGCGGCGATCGAAAAGCATGTCGGCTCGAAATTGTCGGATGCGGATGCGACAAGGCTCTGCGGTCTGCTCGACCGCCTGGGCTGTTCCTGCAATGAGGCGCCATCGCCTGCCGCAAGCGACGGCGCGGCCCCACGATGAACCTGCGACCCGCCTTTCACGTCCGCGCCGAAGGGTTCGCGGACATCCCCGACACCGCGCGCGATCGGTCGAAGCGCTCTTGATCCGGAACTGACATGGCGCGTGACCAGATCGATATGACGCCGCTGCAATCGCGCGACGAATTGGTCGCGTGGCTGGAAGCGGGGGTGAAACCCAGATCCGAATTCCGGATCGGCACCGAACACGAAAAGACGCCGTTCACGCTGTCCGGACACCATCCAGTTCCTTACGAAGGCACGCGCGGCATCGGCGCGCTGCTCGAAGGCATGAAACTGCTGCTCGGCTGGGAGCCGATCATGGAGCGCGGCAACATCATCGGGCTCTATGACGTCACCGGCGGCGGCGCGATATCGCTCGAGCCAGGCGGACAGTTCGAATTGTCGGGGGCGCCGGTCGAGACCGTGCATCAGACCCAGGCCGAGTTGATGGCGCACTTGGCGCAGGTGCGCGAGGTCGCATCGCCGTTGGGAATCGGGTTTCTCGGACTTGGCATGACGCCGTCATGGTCGCGGGCGGAGATTCCGGTGATGCCGAAGGGCCGCTACAAGATCATGACCAGTTACATGCCGAAGGTCGGCCAATACGGCCTCGACATGATGTACCGGACCTGCACGGTGCAGACCAATCTCGACTTCTGCTCGGAAGCCGACATGGTCAAGAAGTTGCGGGTATCGGTTGCCTTGCAGCCGGTGGCGACGGCGCTGTTCGCCAATTCGCCGTTCACCGAGGGCAAACCGAACGGCTTCCTGTCGTTCCGCTCCGAGATCTGGCGCGAGACCGATAGCGCGCGCTCCGGCATGATTCCATGGGCGTTCGAGGACGGCATGGGGTTCGAGCGCTGGGTCGATTATGCGCTCGATGTTCCGATGTATTTCGTCAAGCGCGGCGAAACCTATATCGACGTCGCGGGATCCTCGTTCCGCGATTTCTTCGAAGGTCGACATCCGGCGTTTCCGGGCGAGCGTCCGACGCTGTCGGATTGGGCCAACCATCTTTCGACGATTTTCCCGGAAGTGCGGTTGAAGCGGTATCTGGAAATGCGCGGCGCCGACGGGGTGCCGTGGGACCGGCTGCCGGCGCTGCCGGCGCTCTGGGTCGGGCTGCTCTATGACGACTTAAGCCTCGACGCCGCGTGGGACATCGTGCGGCACTGGAATGCCACCGAGCGCCAGGCACTGCGCGACGATGTCCCGCGGTTCGGCTTCAGGGCCCGGATCGGGGACCGCTATTTGTTCGAAATCGCCAAGCAGTGCCTGGCGCTGTCCTATGCCGGCCTGAGGCGGCGCGGCCATATCGATCATGTCGGCCGGGACGAGACCCGCCATCTCGAGCCGTTGCAGCGGATCATCGATGGTGGCCGGACGCCCGCCGAGGAGATGCTGGAGAAGTTCAACGGCCCCTGGGGCGGCTCGGTGGAGCCGGCCTACACGGAATACGCGTTTTAGAGCGAAAGCCTGCCCCGCACTGGATCGCGGGGTGGATACCGGTTCGCACAGCGATCATGTTTGCGCAGATTGCCGAGAGTTAATCTGCCCTGGGAAAACGCGTCAAAACAAGACACTAGGGCGTCGGCTCTGATCAGAATCGATCAGGCTCATTGACCGGATTTTGGGCTGTTCATCGGCCGTACAGGTTCGTGGCCATCAAATGGCAACACAAAAAAAGCGGCGTATCCAAATAGTTGAAAGCAATCTGTATGGGGAAAGGCCGCCTGCTCGGGGCATGTGTGATGTTGCTTGTGGGCCTGGCGGCCGCCGTCGGGACGCGGCAGGTCGCGGCGCAAGCCAATTTCGATCGTCCGGGCGGCGACTACTTAAGTTCGGCGGTGGCTTCGGGCGATCCTGCGGATTGCGCGCTGGTGTGTGAGCGCGACCGGCACTGCCGGGCCTGGAGTTTTGCCTATCCCACCGACACCACCAGCGGCGCGGTGTGCTGGCTGAAGAGCAACGTGCCGGCGCGCGTCCAGGACAATTGCTGCGTCTCCGGCGTGCGCGGCGCCGGCGTCGTCGAGCCGCGCACCGGCGCTGAAGAAATTTCGATCGACCGGTTGGGCGGCGACTACAAGAATTTCGAAATCAAAGGCGGCGACGGCGACGATGCCTGCAGGGCCGCCTGCACCGGCGACAACAAATGCCGCGCCTGGACCTATGCGAGGGCGGGATATGTCGGCAGGCAAGCGCACTGCTTCCTGAAAAAAGAAATAAAGCCGCCGCGGCGCAAGGCCGGATTTATTTCCGGCGTGGTGCGGTAGGCACTGTAGGGTGGGCAAAGGCGCGTTCGCGCCGTGCCCACCACACTGAACGCCGTCATTTGCGATCGAATTGGTGGGCACGCTTCCGCTTTGCCCACCCTACGTTGCGGTGTCCGCCGCCAGCACCGTAAGCTCCGGCCACAGCCTTTTCCAGCGCTGGGCTTTCGCGGTGTAGTTCGCGGCCGAAAAATTCGGCCCCGGATTGGGCCGCACGATCATGTTCGCGATGTCGTCAAATCTATTGGGCGCGTAGACCTCGTAGCCATCCCCCGCGCGGCGGAGTCCGACCTGCGTATTTTTGGTCAGGAAGCGGTCGATGCCTTCCGTCGCGCAGGTGATTGGCGGATAGGGCAGGCCGTGCTTTTCGGCGTACCAGAGGTGGACGCGCGCCTGATTGCGCGCCTCGATCGTGACGCCGAGCGCGGCGAAGGAGTTTTGCAATCTGCGGATCACGGCGTCCTCGGCGGCCCAGGAGGTATCAGGATCGAAATAGAAAATATCGTAATCGGCGATGCCGTGATCGACCGCGCGCGCCGTGAGCACATTCCAAACGGTCTGCACTAGGCACCCGGACACAAGCCACGCATCCGGCAGCGCGAGCCGGAACAATTCGGCGGCGATGGTTTCGTTCACCGGATTGCGCAGCGTGGCGGCGAGAAAGACGTCGGTATCCATCGCGCTGCAACGCATTTGGTCCTCATCCTGAGGAGCGGCCGGCTGGCCGCGTCTCGAAGGATGGGCCACGGGCCTCATGGGTTCGAGACGGCGCTCACGCGCCTCCTCACCATGAGGGTCTCTTTCAATGCACCGCGGTGAAAAACCGCGCGAGGCGAAAACCGGACAGCCAGGTCCAGACCGGCTGGCTGCGCATGCCGAGATCCCACGAGCCGACCACGGCATCGGCGCGGCCGACCAGATTGTCCATCGGCAACAGCCCGACGCCGCCGTCGCGCACCGCGACGCGGCTGTCGGCGGAGTTGTCGCGGTTGTCGCCGAGCACGAACAACTGCCCCGGCGGCACCGTCACCTCGGGCGTGTTGTCGAGCCGGCCGTTGTCGCGCATCTTGAAGATCTCGTGCGAAACGCCGTTCGGCAGCGTCTCGACGTAGCGATATGCGGCCTCGACATTGCCGTTGTCGTCTTCGGCCTCGCCGGTGCCGTCCGGCTTCAGCGAGGCGGCGCGGTTGTTGATGAAGAGCTGGCCCTGCCGCATCTGGATGCGGTCGCCGGGCAGGCCCACGACGCGCTTGACCCAGGCCTGCGAGCGGTCGCCCGGCCAGCGGAACACCACGACATCGCCGCGCTTCGGCGTGCCCTCGAACACGCGTCCGGTCTCGGGCAGATTGATCTGGATCGGCAGCGAAGAGGTGCCGTAGCCGTAAGGGTATTTCGTGGCGAGCAGCGCGTCGCCGATCAGGAGCGTCGGCTCCATCGATCCCGACGGGACGTAAAACGGCTCGGCAAGCGCCCCCTTGGCAACGAACACGGCCAGCACGATCGCTGCGAGTTGCAGCGCCTGCGCGCGCCAGCCGCCCGATTTCGCAGCCACCAGTTTCTCAACGCTCATGCGCCGGTTCCTCCGACCGTAATCCGTTCCATCCGCAGCGTCGGCTGGCCGACCCCGACCGGCACGCCCTGGCCGTTCTTGCCGCAGGTGCCGATGCCGGTATCGAGCGCTAGATCGTTGCCGATCATGGTAATTCGATGGAGATCGGTCGGGCCGTTGCCGATCAGCATCGCGCCCTTCAAGGGTGCTGCGAGCTTGCCGTTCTCGATTTTGTAGGCCTCGGTGCACTGGAACACATATTTGCCCGAGGTGATGTCGACCTGGCCGCCGCCGAAATTGGCGGCATAGATTCCGTTCTTGACCGAGGCCAGGATTTCCGCGGGATCGCGGCCGCCCGCCAGCATGTAGGTGTTGGTCATGCGCGGCATCGGCACATGGGCATAGCCCTGGCGGCGGCCGTTGCCGGTCGGGGTCATGTTCATCAGCCGCGCGTTCTGGCGGTCCTGCATATAGCCGACCAGAATGCCGTCCTCGATCAGCACGGTGCGGTTGGTCGGCGTGCCCTCGTCATCGATCGACAAGGAGCCGCGCCGCGAGGCCATGGTGCCGTCGTCGACCACGGTGACGCCCTTGGCGGCGACCTGTTGGCCCATCAGCCCTGCGAACGCCGAGGTCTGCTTGCGGTTGAAATCGCCTTCCAGCCCGTGGCCGACCGCCTCATGCAACATCACGCCGGGCCAGCCAGCGCCCAGCACCACGTCCATTTCGCCGGCCGGCGCCGGCACCGATTCAAGATTGACCAGCGCCTCGCGGATCGCGCCGTCGGCGGCCTCCCGCCAGGCTTTGCTCTCGATGAAGCGCGCATAGCCCTCGCGGCCGCCATAGCCCTTGCTGCCGCTTTCCTG
>Ga0210399_10002069_pt1 | contig 15594 bp, 11 predicted proteins | sample IncBWC14MmetaG_FD_150865 | JGI IMG/M metagenome (GOLD analysis project Ga0210399, IMG submission 150865) | Forest soil microbial communities from Barre Woods Harvard Forest LTER site, Petersham, Massachusetts, United States - Inc-BW-C-14-M | ecosystem: Environmental > Terrestrial > Soil >...
TGCCTCCCGTCGGGCATTTTGTGACGCAAACCGTGATTAACGGCAAGGTCTATGTCGGCACCCAACATAGTCTCGAAGCTTACGGACTGTTTCACGTCGTCAGCGTCAGAGGAGGCAGTGCGCAGACCGCGACGGCGAACACCCCTCTGCCCGCTCCAATCCAAGTCCTTGTCACGAACCCGTACAACGGACAGCCGGACGTCGGCACAGCTGTTACTTTCAGCGATGGGTGTAACAAGAAGGTTCCTATGACGTGCGGCTCGTTCAACCCAACCTCCGCTGTTACCGACTCAAACGGTAACGCTTCGACCAAATATACGGTTCCGAGAAAAGCTGGAACTTATTCTCTGACGATCTCTGGCAGCGGGCTCGGTAGTGCCACTACGACCGCCACTGCTGTGGCTGGACCCGCTACCGAGGTAGTCGCCTACAGTGGATTGAATCAAACCGGTCCCGCCGGCTCATCGCTGCCAAACCCGCTCGTGGCCCAGGCCCAGGACGCCTACAAGAACGGTGTCCCCGGGGTCACTATCAATTTCACTGCCAACAAGGGAGCCGTTCCCAACCCGTCTTCCGCGGTCACGGACGCGAGCGGCTTTGCTCGGACTACTCTGCGGTTGCCCACGATTGTTACTGCCATTACGGTTACACCGAGCTCTGCCGGATTGAAGACGGTGAATCCCTTCACCGAGCATTCTGTTGCCGGACCCGCCACCAAGATCGCCATCACGAGCGGCAATAATCAATTCGCTCCCGCGGGAACGCAACTGCCCCAAGCCCTCGTCGTGTTCGTCACCGACCAATACGGCAACCCGGTTCCCGGCGTCGACGTTGACTTTAACGACGGCGGCGCAGGAGGCACTTACGCCTACGCCAATCCCGGCATCACCAGCAACTCCGGAACGGTAACCCAGCTCTATACTCTTCCTTCGTCCCCAAAAACCATCACCATCAATGCGACGGCGACCGGCGCAGCTACCCCCGCCGTCTTTACCGAAACCGCGAAGTAGATGACTCAGCGTTTTCGGTAGTTGATGTTAAATCCGTGGCTGTTGAAAAAGGAACCAAAGCAGTGATTTCAGGGAATCTCAGCGTCAAAGCTCAATCGTGAGCTGCGGCATTGGGAAAACACCTACAACACCGTCCGCCCTCATCAGTCCCTGGGCTATCTAACTCCACACTAGCTAGTTCCTGCTCCAAATCTCATCCCAACGAGAGGAATGAAGTGTCACTCATCTACTGGACGAGTACATGATCTTGACTAACCCCTAGAAATGCGAGACGCTCGTGCGCACGGCGTTTCGAAGCGCGGCGAGGATGTGGCGTGGACCCTACGATCTCGGGGCTTATTGGCGCTGCTGAACAAGGTAATGTTGCCGCCGCCGACGCGCTTTTCAGCGCTCTTTACGCGGAACTGCACCGGCTGGCCAAGCGCGAACTCGCGCGGCCGGGGGCAGCGGCGAGCGCAAGTTTCAAGAAGGCGTTCGAACTGCGGAACCGGGTGACGGAACGAGAGCGCTTATATCGAATCTGCGTATTACACCATTGCTACCGGCCAATTGGAGCAGGCCAACGCGACTTATCGGCAGTGGATCGAGGAGTACCCCAAAGATGCTCTCGCTTAGGACAATCTGGGATTCAACTACGCAACCATGGGGTATTACGAGAAGTGCGCGGAGACGATGCGCAAGTCACTTCAAGTCTCTCCCGACTCTGCGATCGCTATAGGCAATCTGGCGGGAAGCTATCTGGCGCTCGGCCGGCTCGACGATGTCAAAGCTCTCATGGATGAGGCTGAGGGTCGAGGGTTGGACGGCGGGGATCTGCGATTGCTGAGGTATTACAGGGCATTTCTCCAAAGCGACGATAGGACCATGCAGGCGCAGGTCGCATGGGCCACCGGCAAACCCGGGTTCGAAGACGAATTGATTTCTGCTGAGGCCGACACGGCGGCCTATCACGGACGGCTTGTGCGTGCCCGCAGTCTCTCCGAACGCGCTGTGGAATCCGCCAAGCACAGCGGCGCCTCCGAGACTGCCGCAGGGTGGGAAGTCAACGATGCCCTGCGCGGGGCCGAATTTGGTGATCGAAAGCGAGCGCAGCGCGTAGCCGCCGAGGCCTTGAAGCTGAACGCAGGGATGGGTGTCAAGATACAGGCCGCATTAGCTTTGGCACGCTCGGGAGATGGAGAGCGCGCACAGAAGTTGGCCGACGCGCTCGATCAGCAGTTCCCCCTGAACACCATGATCCAGTCTTACTGGCTCCCCACGATTCGTGCGTCACTCGAACTCGAACACGGCAGCGCCGCGCGAGCCATTGAAATACTGCAAGCCGCTTCACCCTACGACTTGGCGGAAACCCCGCAGTTTCAATTGGGAACCATGTACCCCGTTTACATCCGCGGGCTAGCATACTTGAAGGTAGGGCAGGGGCAAGACGCGGCGGCGGAGTTCCAGAAGATCATCGATCACCGAAGCGTTGTGGTCAACTTCCCGTTGGCGTCACTAGCGCATCTGAACTTGGCGCGCGCAAGAGTGCTGAGCCACGACAACGATGCTGCCCGCAAAGGCTACCGGGATTTCCTCGCACTTTGGAAGGGTGCGGATGCCGAAATCCCTATCTTGAAACAAGCCAACGTTGAGTTCGCAAAGCTGAGATAGCGCACTTTCTCCAACGCTTGTTCGAAGCCTTCGCTATGGAGAAGCATGCTGTTCAAGCGATGTTGGCGTCGAAAGCTGCTGCAGCACTTCTTACGACCGCTGCGGGGATACTGGTGGCTGTTCCAGCAACATGTTTCTATAACTATCTCCGCACCCTCATAGACTTGCTCGAGAGCGAGTTGTCTAATGAGCCGCTGGTGCAGAAAACCGTCCGAAGAAGGTGTTCTACTCCGTGACCAGGCCCTCATCTTCCCATTCATTTCCACACGAGTCGCAGGTCCACTTGAATTTCGACGATGGCTTTCCATCCGCGTTCTCCGATCCGCGTTTCAGATCCTCAAACACAACTTCCGCCGAGTGACACTTGGGGCAATGAATCGCAAGGTTGTCAGATTCGTCAGCCTTCTCCTCATGCGGTTCGTCTGCGGGAAAATATTGCTGCAACGCCTGACGCGCCCAAGGCACACCAACCTGCATGATTTGCACTCTGAGGCCGTTCGCGAAATTCGAGGTCACCGCGTCCACGCCCGTAGCTTTCTCCGGCCCTATGAAGAACGGGATTCCTGCCGTGTCGAGCAGACGTTGTAACTTCAGGGCATCCGCTAAACTCCACACGGCACAAATGTCAACCAATTCGCGCTCTTCGGCATAGGGCGACTCACCACCCTCGGCAGAGCCTGGCGGCGGCTCGGGACTCGGCGGAGCCGCCGATTCTTCGGGCGGGAGCTTCAGCCTGCGATTGGCGATCTCTTGTGCCAGAGCCTGTTGCGCCACATCGGTCAACTCCGAAGTGTGCGGAGCCAGTCCTACCAGTTCGTCGTCACTGAGCTGGCGATAGTGCTCGGAGAGGCGCAGCCACTCCCCTGCCGGATCGAGAGTCTGCATGAGATGTCCTGAAATGTCAGCAACAAGCTACACGGTAGTAGCGAATCGAAGCAAGGACTTGTTTCCGGCGTACTGGATGTCACAAGCTTGCGCCGTCTGTTCGCGTGGCCGAGGGGTGGCGCGACCGGGGGTAAAAAGCGCCAGCAGGAAGTGATAAATGGATTTCAGATTGCGGGCGGTATCTTGCTTGGTTGGGAGCTGGTGAAAGGTGAAAGCAAAGGGGCCGATCCCCCACGATTCGGCCCCCGAACCCACTTGCCATGTTTTGGTAGCAATTTGGTAGCAAATTGCGCCGAGTATTACGGTTCTGCCGGAAGTTCGCATGCATCCCGCTCATCCGTACTGGGTCACAATAGCGGGGCATGTGCGCCCACTCGCATGACGATTCATTGGTTTTGGATCGCGAGCCTGACCAAAAGAAAAACCTTGATCCCTCCGGCCCCCGCATCCGCCTGTCTTCTCTGCGGCTGGTCGCCCCGCAAGGATGACCGTTGGGCTTGTTGTAGCTGTCTGTGCAGAATTGGACACTTCCGTTAGGTGCCTCATCCTTGACCGCCATCCTGCCGCGCCCCAGCACTCTGTACCGGAAGCCCGGAGGGGCTCCCTACAACCGACCCCACTAGAACGGTCGATAGATAACTGTTCATTTTTGTACATCTGCATGACTGAAATCTGCCTACCATAGCCGTAGTGTTGCTTAAAGCCATGCTTTCGCGAAGTAGAACTATTGCGGTTTTGGTGGCAATTAGTATTCTTGCTAGCGCATCGCTTCACGGTGCAGACAGGCCTATCGTCCTCGGCATTGTTATAGACGGATCGAATAAGGAAGACAGAGGGCCTCTACAGGACTACCTCACGAAGGCGATGGGACAGTCGGTGATTGTCGAGGCTCCCGGCACCTTTAAAGAGACCGTTGCCCGCCTTGCAGATGGCTCTTACGATTTCGCGTGCTTGGGGGCGCTGGTGTATATCCGGGCTCATGCCAAGTATGGATTCATTCCGCTCGTCCAACGCGCCTCCGACTTGCATTATCGCTCGGTCTTCATTACGGGCGCTCACACTTCGATTCACTCGCTCGGTGACCTGAAAGGGAAGAAGTTCGCATTTGGCGACATCGATTCCACCAGTGCTCATTTGATGGCCTATCGCGAACTGCAACAGGCGGGAATCGCTCCCGAAACTGATCTCAAGTCGCGCTACAGCGGGAGCCATCCTGCGACCGCAGCGCTGGTGGCCAATGGAATGGTGGATGCTGGGGCTATAGACGAAACTGTCTTCGACTTCCTGATAAGGAACGGACAAGTAGATGCCGCAAAAGTCCGTGTTTTCTATACCTCGAAGCCCTATCTCGACTACGTGTATGTGGCTCGCAAAGGTGTGTCCGAGTCTAGGCGAGAAAGGTTTGTCCGCGCTCTTGTGTCCCTGCAGCAAGGCAAAGATGACCCTGTACTGAGGGTTCTTCGCGCCGACAAATTTGTCGTAGCCGATGACCAAGAATACGAAACCACCCGACAGATCGCGCACGAACTGAACATGTTCTGAGACAGCCAGCTTATCCAGACAGTTCCCGGCACGATTGCACCAAGCACAAATGCGGTGCGGCTGTCAGTTGTGCGGGCTGCTCCATTCGGAGGAGGCGTAATGCTATGGTGGCAGCCGTGGGGTGTCTGTCCAAAATTGACCAGAGTGGCACAGGAAGCGGCGAGCTAGATCAGAAGAAATTGACAACAGAACTGCAACAAAAGTACGGTGTGGTGCCGTCTGACTATTAGCAGTAGCCGCCCCAATCGTTCGAAGATTACAAGGTGTACCCGCGACCAATATTCCGCAGGTCGAACATCAGGAAGGGCTACGAAGCACAACTCTGAACTGTCGGATTGCGATCTACCCTTTTTCCATGGGGACGTGAACAGGTGGGTAACAGACTTCTCAACAAGGCACACCATCCCGCTCGCCGGGTCGTAGCTCATACGTTGTCGGCAACCCCAGTGCTTTACCCAGCCTGACGCGCTGCCCGCGAGACAGACCCATCTTCGCCTCAACCGCATCGCGAAGCACCATTTCTGGGATCGCCATCTCGTGAGCCAGCCGCGCGTAGGACAGCTTTAGGTGTTTGAGTGTTTCCAGCATCAGAGCGCTCAACACTTGCTGCCCACAAACAGGTGTCTGTGGACACGGGGTGTCCATGTTTTACAAAGACCAACCGCCGGTCAATGGTCAATGGCTGTCTTGCAAGGGGCAAATCATCTGCGGTGTAGGTTCGCCGAGGGTAACCATGCGCAGAAATTCTCGGGAGGGATTAGTGTTTGTAGACTGAAGCATGGGAGCTCTATTCAAAGCGAATGTGAAGCACCGATGGACTACCCTGGAGGAACAGAGAAGCGGGGCACCTGAGCCGACCTCGGCCCCGGCCTCTGACCCTGGATTTGGGCCGATTAAAGGAAGGCTTCAGGACATCGGTGGCGCACAACATAACTCTCAAAGTGTGAAGGTGAGGGCCACTCGACTCACCGACAGTCAGTCAACCTACTGGCGCCACGATCTTCACCGCGAGCTTCGCTCTAAATAGAATGCCGGACCGATAGCCGCAGCATCTGGTTCAGGGTGAGAATAGAAAACGGCGCGGGAGGTGTTCCTCCCGCGCTGCAAGAACGCTACGTCTGTTCGCGTCACCTTTCTTAAGGTAATCCCACCACAAAAGCGTCCGACTTTCCACCGTTGACGCATTGGAAGCAACCTATGACGGGAAAGTTGACCGAGGTTGTGGAGCCGGTGACGAAAGCGGCAAAAGGATTGAAATTCAAGTTAATCCCGATGCCGTATCCATAGTCGTTGCCTTTTCCACCAAGATACGTGGAGAAGTTGAGTCCCGGCCCAGGCGGAATCAGGCTGGTCACAAATGCGTCCGATGCTCCGCCGTTGTACGCGCACTGGAAGCAGTTCACGACCGGAAAGTTCACCGAACTGGTGTAGCCAGTAACGAGAGCATCCAATTGAGCGTCCACGGCAATTCCGCGTCCGGAATCGGTACCCGCACCACCGAGATAGGTGGAGTAGATCAGCCCCGCCAGCGCCGGATTAAGGTGGGTGACAAAGGCGTCCGAGGCTCCGCCCTGGAATACGCATTGCAGGCAATTGACGACGGGGAAATTGAGCGACGTCGTGCTGCCCGTGATGTAGATTCCTTCATTGACATTTTGGGCGACCGCATAGGCATAGTCGTTGCCCGCGCCCCCCAGGTAAGTGGAAGCCAGCAAGCCCGCGCCGCCAAAATTGAATTCGGTGACGAAAGCGTCAGATAAACCGGCATTGGCGCACTGAAAACAGCCCGCCACGACCGGGAAATTGAGCGAGGTTGTGCTCCCGGTCACGATCGGCCGTTCGTTCGGGTCAAACGTGATTCCATAGCCATAATCATTCCCCTTCCCACCCAGGTAGGTGGAAAAGACGAATCCCACGCCAAAAGGTTTAAGTTCAGTAACAAAGGCGTCTGTGGCTCCGCCCTGGAACACGCAAAATGCACAGGCAGCCATCGGGAAGTTGTGTGAGCTCGTGATGCCTGTCACGTAGGCGTCCCCGTTATTGTCAACGGCGATGGCGCGTCCGTAGTCATTGGCCTTTCCCCCGAGGTAGGTCGAGTAAACCAAGCCAGCTCCGCCCGGTGCCACTTCGGTTACGAAGGCGTCATACCCGCCTCCGTTTGCGCAGATGATGCAGCCCGGGACAGGGAAATTCAGCGAATTCGTGGCGCCTGTCACATACGCTGCACCGTTGAAATCCACGGCGATGCCGTATCCATAATCAGTGCCGGCACCTCCAAGGTAGTCGGAGTACACGGGAAACCCGGCAGGATTCAGTTCGGTTACAAACGCATCGAACGTGCCACCGTTGTAGGCGCATCCGAAAACGCAGCCGGGAACCGGGAAATTCAGCGAAGCAGTGGCGCCCGTGATATAGGCGTTGCCTTTGGTATCCACGGCAATACTGAAGCCGTAGTCATTCGCGGCGCCGCCGAGATAGGTGGAGTAAAACGGAACGACCGGGTCGATCACAAGCTCTCGGGTCTTATCGTAGGATCCGACTTCGAAGCCAACCTGGTTGTTCTTCTGGAGAACATACTTCGTCTCGACGAACTTCCTCTCATCCTTCCCGGAAGCATTCGCAACCATCTGATAGACGGTAGGCTTGCGCAGACGGAACTCGCGGGCACCGGTTGACTGCACCAGGGCGCCGTGATTGTCCACGCGCAGTTGAGCTCGCTTCTGTGGGTTGGCGGATGGACCAGCCTGCAGATGCAATGCGATCCGACTGGGATCGGCCCCAGGCGCAACCACGAAGTCGAATTCCAATTGTTGCTGAGTGCCGTAATACTGCACATCGACGCCAGGATAGACGTCGTGATAATTGACCTTGGCGTAAGTGGGGATCCTCGTCTGCCACCGTTTGGGATCGTTGCCGACGAAGTAGTTGTTCTTTCCCGACAGTTCCTCCAGCCCGTTGACGGTCGCATGCGGGTTCGCTCCCGCAAGTTGCAGTCTCAGGGTCGAGCCGGAGTCAAGGTGACTCTTCGAGCGATTCTTGAGCGCTAGCACGGCTTCGTCATTGGTCAGAAACACTGTATAGCCCGCCCCGCGTGACACGAACTTGACCTGGTCCGCGGTCTGGCCGTGGTTCGCTTCAAAGGCCAGCGGCGAGCGAGTGTAGGATTCCATGATTTTCGCTTGCGTTTCCCTAGTCGGAGCGGTTGACCCCGAAGCTCCCGGCTTGTCGGCTGCCCCGGCCTGCATACCCAAGGCACCGAGCAATAGAACGGAGCACAACCACATGGTTGCACTTTTGGTGTTCTTTGCGGCGAAGGAAAGGCGCGATGACGCTTTGCAAATCTCAACGTCAAAATGTTCGGCAACTTGCGCATGTTGGACCTTCATGGCGATCTCCTTGAAAAAAGTATTGCGGCTGCGAACCAGTTCCGAGCTTGCATACTCCGGTCGAGCCTTTCCCTCGGAAAGAATTCCGCCGTCATTGATCAACGCGACGTTGTCTGGATTTTGGGGTCACTCGTTTGCGATCCGGATCTCAACTTTGGGACGCAAACAGCAAAAAACTGGCGCCGCGCTTGCGCGCGACGCCAGATTTGAGTAACTGTTTTGACTCTACTGGAAGTTCAACCACAAGAAGCTGATTTCCTGGCTGCCTGTGCCCAGCCAGAGTGCTTCAGACAGCAGGTCCTTGCCGTTGTACATGGAGATGTTGCGATTCGCAGCCGTCCCACAGGGGATCCATTTTGTCCCTTTGACTTGGAGGACGGTTGCGTACACCATGGTCGCTGGGAAGTATGAAGAAAGCTCCGGGAGCGAGCCTCCCACGGTGGGCCGCTCCATGATCCACTCCGCTTCGGTGCCATTGTAGTACGTACCAGAGAGCGGCACATAGAATACAGACTCGTTACTCTGGGTCCAGTCGATGATGCGGAAGCTGCCATATCCGCCATTCGGGTTGGGCGCTCCTGAGCCCGTACCGATCCACACCTCGACCTGAATCTCGTCGCCTGCATTGACCCCGAAGACTCCCTGCTCGGTGGGTTGGTTGGGCAAGAGTTCGGACCATGCGTAGTAGTTGGTGAACAGAATGCCGATGAATACCTGGGCATCTTGCTCGGTTCCGGCCTGCACCAGATCTTTGGTGCCGTCGCCGTCAAGCCCGATCCAAAAGGCCGAATACGTGGGGTTACCCGACGGGTCGCCAAAAAGGATGGGTGGCACATTCCAGGTACCAGCCACCGCACTGTACTTGTGTTTGGTCGTGCTGTGCGCTTCCAGTCCGCTCCAATTTGAAGATTTGTAGCTGGCCGGCGTCGCCGTGACGTTGGTGCTCACCAGGTGTGTCGGAAGCACGGTCATGGGGCGAGAAACTCGGTCCAGCCACTTGGCGTACTCATCAGGCGAGGTCAGAACATCAGGCCGGGCCGGATAACCGAGCGTGTCCAATTGGTCGTCAGTCATCGACTGAGCTTGCGCTTCACTCAGCGCCGCGCGAATCTTCGATCCCTTGGGTAGCGGCAGCTTGCTCTGCGGAGCCGGCATATCGCTGGTTGGCGAAGAGCTGGCGAGCAGATGGAGCGGATAGCTTACGGTCTGGCCCTTCGATGAGCAATCCAACTGGACCCGACCTCCGATCCCCTCCCGGGCATTGGCGCGGACATTCACATAGCCGTCGCCGTTGGCGTAGAAGCGCATGGAGCGGGTGTCACTCGTTCCCACTTCATGCAGATCGCAAGCCGCGTCGGGCTGAGTCCGCAAAACGATTGCCGTCTCGACGTTGGGTGCAATGGTGAAACCCTTCTCGGCCATAACTTTCGGGTTCGAGGCCGAGGCGGTGATGCCGCACAGGAGGACGGCAGCCAGAGAGAGCAGGCCGCTCGTGTGCTTCTGCGGGGCGGTGGCAAAGACGCTGTTGTTCGATTGATTCTCGTGGTTCATGACATCCTCCTGTGAGCCCGAGCGGTTTCATGGGCTTTGATTGTTAACGCGACGCAGGCGGGAATTTGGGGTCACACCTGTGGGGAAGGAGCTCTTTGCGCTCTGTTCCAGGGGAGTTTCTTGTGCTAAACTGCGACGCCAAGTTGTTGTTTCACTTCGATCTAGCACCAGATCGGCGCTTGTGCAGTCGTTCCCGTGGGGGGGCAAGGAACATGGAAGGAGACGGTCGAGTCCGGAACCTCGAATCGGTTGATGTCACCGCGCTCCTGGGCGAACTATCCAAGGGCAAGCCGGATGCCGCGGACCAGCTGATTCCAGTGGTTTACGACGAACTGCGGCGGCTAGCCAGCAGTTATATGCGCCGCGAAAGAGAAGGCCATACCCTCCAGGCAACAGCCTTGGTCCATGAGGCCTACATGAAGCTCGTGGAACAACGCTCCGTCAACTGGCAGAGCCGTGCTCATTTCTTCGGAGTTGCAGCACAGATCATGCGCCGGCTTTTGGTCGACCATGCACGCGGGCATCTGCGCGATAAACGCGGAGGCGGACAACATCTTGTTCCGCTCGATGATGCTCTCGTATTTTCGCCTGAACAATCGTCTTCCCTGGTTGAACTCGACGGCGCCTTGGATCGGTTGGCGGCCATGGACCCACGACAGGCTCGAATCGTCGAGCTGCGTTTTTTTGCCGGCCTTACAGTCGAAGAGGCGGCGGAAGTTCTGGGTGTGTCGCCGAAGACGGTCAAGCGCGACTGGAGTGTGGCCAAGGCCTGGCTTCACGGAGAACTGAAGGCAGCCTATGACGCTGGAGCCGGAAAAATGGGAAACAGTTAAGGTTCTCTTCGATGCGGCCGGGGAGCTCGCCCCGCAGGATGTTCCTTCCTTTCTCGAACGGCAGACTCCCGACCAGGAGATTCGGAGCGAAGTCGAACGTCTACTGGCGGAATTCCGGGAGGCGGACAAGTTCCTTTCCGATCCAGTCGTAGGCCGTATTTCAGATACTTCTCTGAGCGGCCGTTCTCTCGCCGACCGTGCCCTGCCTGGCTCGACACAATTCGCGCCCGGCGAAGTGATCGCTGGACGCTTCACGATTGCTGATTTCATCGCCGCCGGCGGCATGGGCGTGGTTTACAAGGCAGAGGACACGGAACTGCGCCGCAGCGTGGCCTTGAAATTCTTGCCCGAACGAATCGCACGTGACCCCCAAGCTCGGGCCCGCTTGCGCCGCGAGGCACAAGCAGCGTCTGCGCTCAATCATCCCAACATCTGCACAATCTACGAAGTCGGCGAACACCAAGGTCAGGGTTTCATCGCACTGGAGTTTCTGGAAGGCATGACCCTGAAGCAGCGGATCGCAGGCCAGCCGATGGAGATTCCGACGCTGCTACGCCTTGGATCGGAGATCGCCGATGCGCTTGATGCCGCGCACAACGCGGGCATTTGTCACCGCGACATCAAATCCGCCAACATTTTTGTGACGCGCAGCGGGCACGCGAAAATTCTCGACTTCGGTCTCGCCAAAGGTGTACCCGGGCCAGTTTTGATAGACCAGTCTGTCTCCGCGACGGCCAACTCGAAGGACCCCCTGCACGAGCAACTCACCACACCCGGCACACTGGCGGGAACTGCTGCCTACATGTCACCCGAACAAGTTCGCGGCCAGGAACTCGACGCTCGCAGCGACATTTTTTCTTTCGGCATCGTCCTCTTTGAGATGGCGACCGGCGGTTTACCGTTCCGCGGCAAGACTGTGAGCGAGACATGCCAAGCCATCCTTGACAACGTGCCGGAGAGACTGAGCGCGTTGCGGCCCCACATGCCAGCCCAATTGGAGATGATCATCGATTCGGCCCTCCTGAAAGATCGCGGATTGCGCTGCCAGCATGCCTCCGACATACAAACGGCGTTGCGACGGTTGGACGACGAGATGCAGTCCGCCCAACGTGCGGCTCCGCTGCTGGATAACGTCCGCCGGTTAAGATCGCGAAATCAATGGCTCGGGCTGGGGATGGTAGGCACGATCGTACTCGCGATGATCGTGGCGGCGGCAACTTACTACCGCGTGGGTCCTCACAAGCTAACCGAGAAAGATACGATCGTGCTCGGCGATTTCGAAAATGATGCCGGAGATCCTGTGTTGGGCGATGCACTGAAAGCGGGTCTCGCCGCCGACCTCAGCCAGTCGCCATTTCTAAATCTTCTCTCGGACGACGTCGTGAACAAACAACTCAAGTACATGGGGCGCGCTCCGGAAACTGCACTTACGCCCGACGTCGCGCGTGAAGTCTGCCGGCGCGCAGGCAGCCAGGCAGCGCTGCTCGGATCGATCTCGCGCATCGAGACCCACTACGCGATTACACTGAAGGCACTGAATTGCGAAAACGGGGATCCTCTCGATGTGGAGCAAGTGGAAGCGGACCGCCGTGAGCGCGTGCTGGGCAAGCTGCATGAGGTCGCGAAAAGTCTGCGCAACAAACTCGGTGAGTCGCTGACTTCGGTGCAAAAGTACGACACTCCGCTCGAGCAGGCTACAACTTCCTCGCTCGACGCATTGCAGGCCTACAGTTCGGCGGAAAAGACCTCACGAACGCAGGGCGACGCGGCGGCCATTCCTCTTTTCCGGCGCGCCATAGAGCTCGACCCGAATTTCGCAGTCGCTATTGTTGATCTGGGCATCATGTATTGCAATCTCGGCGAGGAAGCTCCTTGCGTGGAATATGTCAGCAAAGCTTATGCGCTACGCGACCGCGTCACCGAGCGGGAAAGGTTTTCCGTTGATTCCAGTTACTACATGTTCGTGACTGGGGAACTCGAAAAAGCCGCCCAGACTTATGAAGAATGGAAGCAGTTGTACCCCCGCGAACTGGCTCCCTATATCAACCTGGGTGCAATAAATAGCAATCTGGGGCTGGTGGACGAAGCGCTTGCCAACGATAAGCAAGGGTTCGCTTTGCGAAAAGACGCTTCCTTCGTGTATCGCGATCTATCGTTCGACTACCTTAATCTGAACCGGCTGGACGAGGCCAAGTCCGTTTTGAGCGAGGCGCGGGCGAGAAATTTGGATGGGTCTCTGGTCAAGAATTACTACCAACTTGCATTTCTGCAGAATGATTCCGCGGCGATGCAGCAGGTACTCTCGTCGGCGCAGGGCAAATCGGAGATGGACGCATCTGTGCTCGCCATGGAGGCGGATACGGAGGCCTTCCATGGCCGGGTGCGTCCGGCAAATGAGTTGACTGGACGGGCCGTGAAGGCCGCTTTGCTCGCGGGAGACAAGGAATCTGCCGCCGACGCGATGATCAGCCAGGCCTTGAGAGAGGCCGAGCTTGGGGACGGGAGCGACGCGCGAAATCACGCAGCGTCCGCCCTCGCGTTCGCTAGAACGAGGGATGTACAGGTTGCGACTGCGTTGGCATTCGCGCGCGCGGGAGAAACGCGTCGCGCTCAGGCGATATGCGCCGACCTAAAGAAGCATTTCCCTCACGACACGCTGCTCGTGAGTTACTGGCTGCCGGCCATTCACGCGGCCATCGAAATCTCGCGGGGCCAGCCCGCGGACGCTCTCGCGTATCTGCAGGAAGCATCGCGCTACGAAATGGGAGGCGGAGTGCTTCCATTCTCGGCTGGCGCGTCCATGTATCCGGCTTACCTACGCGGCGAGGCCGATCTGCGACTAAAGAGGTGGGGAGATGCTGGGGCCGAGTTTCAGAAGATCATTGACCATCGCGGTCTCGTCTGGAATTTTCCGCTCGGTTCCCTTGCCTATCTGCAGCTTGCGCGAGCTCTTACCAATTCCGATCCAGCCGCCGCCCGCGCCGCATATCAGCGCTTCCTCGATCTGTGGCAGAACTCCGATGACCCAACATTAACCCGGGCAAGGAAAGAGTTCGCTAGCATCCAGTAATGCCAACCTCAAGGAGTAACCCCGACAACGGCGCCGTTCCCGTTAGCACCACCCGTCGCTCCGGTACCGACACAATTTGTAGGACACACGCCTTTCCCGGTTAAAGGCCCGTCCTCACCAGGCAGTCCATCCGGCGGTTGTTGACCAAAGAGCAACGCATCTGCCCCCGTCACATTCAGCAGCATTCCTGCGAGCGGGTTCGCTCCGTCGGTGAAATCAAAATCAAACACCGTAGTTCCCCTGGGGAAACCGAGGCATGAAATCGTCGGCGGACAAACCTCAAACAAAGTTCCACACCCCGTTGCTGGGCAGGCGCCGGTATTGATTCCGCCCATGCTGGCCGTTCCGTAGAGATGTCCCGCGCGCGGGTCATTGGGTATGGTATCCAAAGCCAGTCGCCCGACCGGAGCCGATCCGGTATTGTTCGAGCCCGCTCCCGTTAACTTGTAAATGACCTTGATGACATGTCCCGATATCTCAAGCTCGAAGACCAATCCGCATCCCCCCTGGCAAGCTGTACTGCCGCCCGCACGAGTCGTGCCATAAAGAGTGCCTCGCGCACCTCCCACGCCTTTGTCGAAGGTCAACGCCGAGGCCGGAAAGGCGCCGTTGGGCGGCCCGCTAAAGCTGTGCACGAAGGGCAGATTCGTGAAGCCGGGTGCAGCCAACTCGAATATGGTGCCGAAATTCTTCGCGCCCCCTTCTTGTGCGGTGCCCCAGAGATTTCCATTCGAGTCGAATACCAGGCCCGCCACAAGATCTGCGCCGTCCGCACTGCCAGCGAACTTGTGGAGAACGGTGTAGATGTTTGTAATCGGATTCAGGAGAAACACGGTCCCGCAACCGCCAGTGCAGTTCGTTGATCCACCCGCGCTGGTCGTGCCGTAGAAATTCTGGGATGAATCCAGCGACAGTTCAGCCTGTGGAGTAGCTCCATCTCCACTCCCGCCAAAGAAGTGAAGGATCGTGTCCGTGCTGCTTCCCGGAAAAAATTCGAACATCGTTCCGCATCCGCCGGTGCACGATCCCGTGCCGCCCTCGCTGGTGGTTCCGTAAAAAAAACCGGTCTGCGAGTCGAACACCAGCCCTGCCTCCGGAAAAGCTCCGTCACCCGTTCCGCCCTTGAAACTGTAGATCTGGCCGATACTTGTGAATCCAGAACTCTTGGTCAACTCGAAGATCGTGCCAAATCCGTGCGCGCCGCCATTCCTGGCTGTGCCCCACAGATTGCCGCTAAGGTCGACCGTCAGGTCAGCCTCTGGGTTCGCGCCGTCTGTGCAGTTAGGCTGGGAGCAGAAGCTGTAGAGCACCGTTGCCGTGCTGGCGCGAGAAACTTGAAGCAAGGCCAGGACGGATAACGCAAATGAGAAATAAAGTACGGTTTTGCGCATAAGCGACCTCATCAACATCGGTACTGGAACTTGTCACGATCAGAAAACGGTCAAAATGCTTTGGGTGTGAAGGCACACAAAGCACGCGCTAGACGGGGGCACTCATCTTACCTCTTCTGAAGCGAAAATCAAGCCCCAGTGCCCGCTGGCAGCGATTTCGGAACTTTCGATTTGGAGAATGTGCGGGCGTAGCCAAAAACAGTGGAGATAAGGGTCAGAGTGGACTTCGAGATGGCAGAGCTATCGGCGGGGAATAGTTTTCCGTCCCCGGCCCGG
>Ga0210399_10002071_pt1 | contig 15592 bp, 12 predicted proteins | sample IncBWC14MmetaG_FD_150865 | JGI IMG/M metagenome (GOLD analysis project Ga0210399, IMG submission 150865) | Forest soil microbial communities from Barre Woods Harvard Forest LTER site, Petersham, Massachusetts, United States - Inc-BW-C-14-M | ecosystem: Environmental > Terrestrial > Soil >...
TTAGAAAATGAGCATGTGCGAGAACCCCAATTGGATGCGCTACGTTGAGGCATAACGTGCGGAGCACAGCACGCGAAGCGTCCGCCGCGCCAGCGGCTAAGTTCAAGTCGGCAATTCGGAAGTAATCCAGTTGGGCATCGTGCGGATAAGTCGGCTTGTAGGAAGTGATCTCACTCTTGTCACTAATTCTGGACGGACGACGGGCTACCACTAGTGGACATTAAAAAGAAACGCGACTGCAACAGTAGCGCGATTGACACATATCGTTGTAACGAGTCTCGTTGGGAGGTATGAAAGCGAGAGTTCAACAGGCTAGGAGGGTTCGGCGGGAGGTATGTCCCGAGGAGGCCGCATTCTTGGAGCTGCTCCGCACGACGGATCAGCTAAGCCGCGGGCTGGTGCCGCTGCTGAAAGCCGAGCAGCTATCGCCGACGCAGTACAACGTGCTGCGCATCTTGCGTGGTGCACTGGAAGGCCTGCCGTGCGGCGAAATCGGGCAACGCATGATCACTCGGGATCCAGACATCACGCGGCTACTGGATCGATTGGAGAAGCGGGGTCTCATTGCGAGATGGCGCGACTCTAAGGACCGGCGCATGGTCCTGGCCCGGATTACGCCGCAAGGACTCAAGATGCTGGACCGGCTTGATAGGCCCATGCAAGAAGGGCACCGGAAGCAACTCGGCCACCTGGGGCGTGAGCGGCTCAAGGCTCTTTGCGAATTGCTCCGCGTCGCCCGCCGCGAACCGTAAGTTTTTTTCTGTAATATTCGTTGTAACGAATATCGTGGTAACGCATCTAATCCAAACGAGGCGAAAGGAGCCAATACCATGTCAACAGCAACTGCACCACAAACCGCGGTAAGCACCTGGGCCATTGATCCGGCGCACTCCGTGGCCGAGTTCAAGGTCAAGCACATGATGATTTCGAATGTAAAGGGCCAGTTCTCGGGCGTTTCCGGCACGCTGGAGCGCCACGAAGGAGATGTGACCAAGTCAAAGGTCGAGGTCACCATCGACGCGGCGTCCGTAAATACACGCGACGCGCAACGCGACGCGCACTTGAAGAGCGCGGACTTCTTCGAGGTGGAAAAGTTTTCGACTCTTTCCTTCAAATCAACCCACATCATTCCGAAGAACCAGGACGAGCATGCAGTGGAGGGCAAACTAACGATTCACGGAGTCACCCATACTGTGCGGTTCGACGTGGAAGGCCCGACACCTCCTGCTAAAGATCCGTGGGGCAATACGCGGATTGGCGTTTCGGCAACGACAAAGATCAACCGCAAAGACTATGGCCTGACCTGGAATACGGCGCTGGAAACGGGCGGCATCCTGGTTGGGGAGGAAGTCACCATCACGCTGGACCTGCAATTCGTAAAATCGTGAGTCAGAGGCCGCGGCCGGCCGGGCATCAAGGTCTCGGTGCGGCGGCAAGGAAGATCGGTTTTATGTCAGAGGATCAAGAGAAGATCAGAATCGCTCGCGAATATTTCATGCGAGCCGACCAGGGACGCCCAGACATCCTTGAACTGTTCCAGGAAGATGCCGAAGTCTATTTCCCGAAATTCGGATTTGGATTTGGACGGAACTCGTTTCTTGAAATGGTTAAAGGATTCCAAGGAACCTTGGAATACATTCAGCACGATTACGACCGTTTGACGTTCATTCCTTCACCCGACTATCTCATCGTTGAAGGCACTTCACACGGCAGAATGTCTGGTAAGTCGTGGGCAGGCGGCAAGAGTCCTGGCGGGCGTTTCTGCAACGTCTTCAAGTTTCGAGATGGCCGAATATCGAGCCTGCACATCTATCTTGATCCCGACTACACCGGAGAGGATGAGGCACGGTTTCGATGGGGTAAGAATCGTCAGTGGTGAGAGTGATGACCATCCGTCGGACGATTATTCGGGGTCTAGTTAAGAATTGAGGAGGCGAGCCATGTCTCACAGCATATCGAACTTACTGATCCGAAATCTTCGCGACGTCTTCGGTGAAAACGACCCCACGCGGCGACGCGCGGCCATCGACGAGATCTGGGCCGAAGATGGCGTGTTCTACGACCCCAACAGCGGCGCCCATCGTGGCCGCGACGAGATCGATCGCATCGCGGGCGTCATCAAGGCTACGCACCCTGACTTTCGATATCAGCCAATTGCCGAGCCCGAGGAATTGGGCAATGCCGGGCGGGTCCCATGGGTATCGGGCCGTCCTGGCGAGGCGCCAGCTTACGCGGGGACTGATTTCATCATTGCCCGGGACGGCCGGATTGCCGCCGTTTATCTGTTTTTCGACAAGCTACCCTGAGCTGGACTTTACCGTGCCACGGAACTGGAAAGGAGTGGAACACTCACTCAGAACGGTCTTCGTGGGGGAGTAGCGTCGATAGACTTGTGGGTTTCTCTCGTTCCGCTCGTCAATCCGAGCGAACTTTCGAGGACGATCGAAGCAACTTCATCCGCGACCTTTTGAAGAATGACGGGAGCAGGGTTATGCAAATCGGAATCGATAGTTTTGTGGCTGCGGTACCGGACACTCTGACGGGTGAGAATTTCGGCCCGGCAGATCGCTTGAGCCACCTCCTCGACGAAATCGAATCTGCGGATCGCGGTGGGCTGGATGTCTTTGGGATTGGAGAGCATCACCGGGCGGAGTTTCTTGATTCCGCGCCAGAAACGATCTTGGCCGCAGCGGCAGTCAGGACCGAAAGAATTCGTCTTACCAGTGCCGTCACCGTTCTGAGCGCGAATGACCCCGTGCGCATATTTCAGCAGTTCGCAACGATCGATCTTCTCTCACGCGGACGCGCCGAAATGATTGTGGGGCGCGGATCGTTTGTGGAAGCCTTTCCTTTGTTCGGCCTCGATCTCACCGATTACGATTCTCTTTTCGCAAGCAAGCTGGAACTGCTTTTGAAAATTCGAGAAAACACTCACGTTCATTGGGCTGGTCAACACCGCGCGCCTGTTACGGGGCAAGCGGTGTACCCGCGGCCATATCAGCGATCACTTCCGATCTGGCTGGGGGTGGGCGGCACGCCGGCTTCGTTTGTGCGCGCCGGAACACTCGGCCTTCCGCTGATGGTAGCCATCATCGGCGGTGAACCACGGCGGTTTCGCCCCTTGATTGATCTTTACCGCGAGTCAGGCCGTCGGGCCGGTCATCCTTTGGACCGGTTGAAGGTCGGAATTCACGCGCTAGGCTATGTTGCGGATACCGATCAGCAGGCCGCGGACGAATTCTTTCCAGGTTACGCCCGGTCTTTCACCGAGATTGGCAAAGAGCGCGGCTGGCCCCCGATTACGCGTCGTCAGTTTGAGGCGCTTCTTGAGCCAGAAGGTGCATTGCTCATTGGCGATCCTCGAACGGTAGCCAACAAGATCCTCTCGGTTAGTGAAGCACTCGGAGGAATCGAAAGGCTTAGTTTTCAAATGAGCATCGCTTCGCTGCCGCACGCCAAGCGCATGCACGCGATCGAACTGATCGGAGCGAAAGTTGCGCCGGTTGTTCGCGATCATTCGCTAGCGGTTTCTGCACTGGAGGAATAGGCGCCTGATCCGCCGGCGCCAGTCTGGGAGAAGCACCATGTCGAACAGACTCTCAGGAAAAGTTTGCATCATCACCGGCACTGGTGGCGGCATTGGCCGTGAAGCCGCCTTAACCTTCGCGCGAGAGGGCGCTTTGGTCGTTGGCTGTGGTCTGTACGTCGAGGATGCGGAAGCGACCGTCGCGGCGGTTCGCGTCGCGGGTGGAACAATGCTCTCCATGCAGCCATGCGATTTGACGCAGCCGGGTGACTGTAAGGCGCTGGTCGATTTTGCCGTGCGAACTTTTGGTCGAGTCGACGTGCTCTTCAACAACGCCGCCTTAGCGCATTTCAACTGGCTCGAAGACATTTCAGACGAGGAGTGGGACCGCAATCGTCGGAGTGAAGTGGACCTGGTGTTCTACCTTACCCGCGCCGCATGGCCTTATTTGAAGGCCAGACGTGGCGTGGTCGTGAACACCGCTTCGCTGACCGCGCTGATGAGCTTCAAGAACCTGGGCTCTCTCGCACACACTACTGCCAAGGCTGGCATCATCGGCATGACCCGGCAGTTGGCGATGGAAGGGCGCGAGCATGGGATTCGCGCCAATTCGATTTCGCCGGGAGTGATCGAAACCAACCAGACGCGCGAACAGCTCAAGAACCCAGAATGGGCCGGCTACATGCTCGGTAAGACCCTTTTGGGTCGCCTCGGCCGGCCGGAAGAAGTGGCGAACGTCGCTTTGTTCCTGGCCTCCGATGAAAGTTCGTACGTGACCGGGGTCGATATCGTCGTCGATGGCGGAATGAAAGTATGGTGATTTGGCCGTGTCGGCACAAGCGACGCGGCGGGCGTTCTACAAAAGCTTTCTACTGTTGCTCCATTGCTCTTGTCTTTCTTGCGAACAACGGAGGATTGTGGATCGTCAGCCATCGAGAACTTACATTGCCAGTGTGCAGCATTCCGGAGCCGGAATTGGATATCTACCGCTGCCAGTGATTTCTTGTCCTCGGCGAAGTCCAACAGAGCCCGTTGAACATTCGGCTCATGCGCCGCAACATGGTATCCACATTTCTTCGCGACGGCTCAAATCGCGATGCAACATTTTCCTAGACCGTTATTGATAGAACTAGATTAATTAATCTAATGACAACAATTGTATAGACCGTTGCGGCCGTTCAACCCTCGCAATTACACCACCGGTACAATCGTTGAAGGCAACGCTGGCAAAGGATTGCGAACGCCTCTTACCCCCGAATTGTTTAGCGCTGCTTTTAGGTTGGACCCTGATCAACACAAGCGCGTTTCTCGGTACTAATCCGACAGACGAATCGATAACTTCCAGCTTGCCCGTCATCCGGGAGGAACACGGAAATTCCCGGGTGAGCGTTTAGGGAATCATTTCAACGAATGGCCGACTATACGAGCAAGTGGTCGCGTCGAAATGCTCTGACGAACGCTACAACTAGGTTCTTGTGCACAGGTAGAGCCCGTCGTTTGTTTTGCCGCGAGTTGCCGATCCTCGTAAGATGACTGGCACGAAACTGGCGTGATGTCTAATGCTGGGAGCGATTCGGTTGCCCTGACGGGACGGCAGCCAATCAGGAATACAGCTTCGCGTAGATGCCGAACTTTCTCATACGATACATGAGGGTGGTTCGATTGATACCCAGGCGTGTTGCAGCGCCATCAGAACCACCAACACGGCCCTTGCATGCGTTAAGCGCCTCTAGGATTTCCTCGCGCTGCTTCCTTTCATACTCCTCAGCGGCAGCGTTGACGTTAGGTCGTAAGCTCGTTGCTTTGCGAGCGGTTTGATTCTTCCTGTCGACGCCCGCATCTGCCGCTGAGGCCGTTTCTGTTTTTCGCAGTTCTGCGAGCGGTGCTTCGAGCGCTTTGCCGCACGTCAGGATCACGGCGCGTTCAATGAAATTCTCCAATTCGCGGATATTTCCCGGCCATTCGCAGGCTGCGAAGGCCTTCATAGCGACAGAAGGAACAGACTCAATTTTCTTCTGCATTTGTTTTGCAAACTTTTGCGCGAAATAACTGACCAGCAGAGGGATATCTTCTTTGCGCTCGCGCAGGGATGGGATACGAATCGGAAAGACGTTCAGTCGGTAGAACAAGTCACTGCGAAACTCTCGATCCGCAACCATTTTATCCAGATCGCGATTGGTGGCGGCCACCAGACGAATATTCACTTTCCGCGTATGAGTGCTGCCAAGGCGTTCAAACTCCCGCTCCTGCAAAACACGAAGCAGTTTGGGCTGAATTTCAATCGGAATGTCTCCCACTTCATCCAAGAAGAGCGTACCTTGGTCGGCGAGTTCCAAGCGCCCGATTTTTTGCGCTATCGCTCCGGTAAACGCTCCCTTTTCGTGCCCAAAGAGTTCGCTTTCCAGCAGACCCGTAGGGATCGCGGCGCAATTCAGCTTCACAAAGGTGCGGTCCTTACGTCGGCTACGGTCGTGAATTGCGCGCGCAATTAGTTCTTTTCCCGTTCCGGTTTCCCCAAGCAGCAGCACCGTGGAATCGCTTGGAGCGACGGTCTCAACCAGTTGCAGAACGCGCTTCAACGCCGCGCTCTTCCCAATGATCCGCTCGAAGTCGCTGTCAGCTCGAATTTCCTCTTCGAGGTACAGCTTTTCCTGCGCGAGCTTGTCCTTGAGTTCAGAAATTTCCCGGTACGCCAGCGCGTTTTCAATTGCGATGGCTATCTGTCCTGACGCCCGGCTAAGGAAGTCAACATCCTCTGAAGTAAACGGAGCCTCTGTTCTGCGCAGAATTGAAAGAAATCCAAGGATCCGGCCGCGATTGACAAGTGGAATAAGGCAAAGGGTTTTTACGTCTTCAGCAGCCAGCGCAGTTGTCCCAATCACGCACTCGTCACGCTCCCGCGTGTCCATGACTACCGGTTTCAAGGTGTCCATCGTTTTTTTACCGGCGGCGCTTGGCGTAAAGAACAATTCTTCCTTTATGACCCCTTTCCCGTGCGGAAAATCCACGGCAAATACCCGGCATTTTCCCGATGTTGCATCGAGCAGGGAAACGGTTACACCATCAGCGTGTATGACTTCGCGGACATTCGCTGCAATTTCGCGCAAGACCTCACGGCGGTCGAGGCTGGACGTGATTCTGGCCGTCAGATTTAGGAGCAATTGCAACCGATCTCCTAATCTGGCTACTTTTTGGAACGCCAGAGCGTTTTCGACTGCGATTGCTATCTGACCAGCAGTGCGGCTGAGGAAATCGACATCTTCTGGGGTAAAGGGAGTCTCCGTGGTGCGTGAAGTCCCTAAGATTCCGACGACTCGGCCGCGATTTACAAGTGGAATAAGGCAAACGGCTTTTATGCCTTCGGCTAGCGCGATCTCGGTTGTCCCGGACATGAACTCTTCGGGCTCCCGCGTGTCAATGACTACGGGTTTCAAAGTGTCCATCGCTTTTTTTGCGGCGGCGCTTGGCGTAAAGAACAACTCTTCCTTGAGGAGCCCCTTACCGTGCGGAAAGTCCATGGCAACGACCCTGGATTTTCCCGACGCTCGGTCGGGCAGTGAAACCGCTACCGCATCAGCGTGCATGACTTCACGTATGTTTGCTGCAATCGCGCGCAAGACCTCTCGCAGGTCGAGGCTCGATGTGATTCTGGTCGTCAGATTGAGTAGGAACTGCAGCCGGTCGTTCTGACGCTGCAGCTCATCACTGATGCGCACAATCGCTTCGTCGCGACTTACATTGTTCGTCACGGGTATAGCGGTGAGGCTCATTTCTTTGTCTTAGATGCCTCATGAGACTAAACAGCTATAACCCGCTTCTCTGTGATTCGAGTTCACGTCGACGGATGTTACTGAATTGACGATACTTCAGCTAGACAAAGCTGACATTAGAAGAAGTGACTGGGCGGAACGGGCGTCCTATTTGCCGCGCTATTGTTGCCAGCCGCCGCCCAGGGCTTGATAGAGCTGGACAAGCGCAAGCCGTTCATTCAGGTGCGCGTCGACCAGATTCAGCTCTGCCGAGAGATAGTTCGTTTCGCTCGTCAAGACTTGCAGGTAACCCGCACCACCATTCCGATAGAGGACCAAGGAGAGCCGGTCCGACCGTTCCGCCGCTTGAGCCAGCAGTTCCTGCTGCTCGCGGAACTGGCGATCCTTGTCATACGCGACAAGCGCATTCGATACTTGTCCGAGCGAGTTCTGGACAGTCTGCTGGTATGAGAGCATGCTTTCCTGCCACTGTGCTCGAGCCAGCCTGAGTTGCGAGCGGAGCGCTCCGCCTTCGAAAATGGGCTGAGTGATGTTCAAGCCTGCGTTCCAAGTCTGGGATGGTTGCTGGAGGAAGTGGTGCAACGCATTACTCTCGAGCCCTCCTGTCCCTGTAAGAGAGATACTCGGAAAGAACGAGGCTTTGGCGACGCCGATTTGGGCGTTGGCTGCCATCATGTTGGCTTCCGCCTCGCGGACGTCCGGACGGCGCTCGAGCAATTCGGAGGGCAGGCCGACGGGGACGCTATCCGGCACGGGCTGCTCCGTGAGAGGGTTGCCGCGAGGAATGGAACTGGGGTTTTCGCCCAGCAGGATGCTGAGCGCATTTTCCTGTTGCTCGATCTGGCGCTCCAGATCAGGAATGGTCTCTGAGGCGGTGTAGACAAGTTGCTCCGACTGGCTCACGTCGAGGTCGGAAGATGACCCGTGGGTCTCAAGCACCCGAGTCAATTGCAGGGATTGTTGGCGGGATCCCAAGGTACGCTGGGCGATCTCAAGTTCGGCGTCCAGTGCGCGAAGCTGGAAGTAGGCTGTCGCAAGATTCGCAACCAGTGACGAGATCACTGCTTGCTGCCCCCACTTCGTTGCAAGCAGCTGGGCACGTGACTCCTCGGTTTGGCGGCGGTACTTTCCCCAGAAGTCAAGACTCCAGATAGCCGAGAGGTTGAGCTGACCATCGTTGACCTCGTAGGCTGGAAACAGACTTGAAACCTTGGCGTTTTGTTGGCTGGAGACGCCTGCGCCGACGCTCGCTGAGGGGAACTGGTTCGCACGGGTGATGCCGAGTTGGGCTTGTGCCTCAAGCACGCGCGTGGCGGCAATGCGGACGTCGTAATTTTGCTGAAGCGCGGTGTGAATCAGCTGCGTCAGGACGGGATCCTGGTACACATCCCACCACTTCTCGTTGCCGAGCGACGCTGCTGAGTCGCTTCGCGCCGCGGCACGATAATCAGTGGGCAAGTTAACAATCGGCCGCTTGTAGTTCGGTCCGACCGCGCAGCCAGCCAGCGCGACGATGATGACGGGCAAAAACGCGAGTTTTTTCATGTTCAGTCCCCTTCGCCTGGAGTTTCCGCGGGTACAAGCCCAACTGGCCTCTGCCGCGTCGCGCCTGAGATGCGCTCGACCACATAGAAGATTGCCGGAACAAAGAACCTGCCAATGAAGGTCTCCGCCACCATGCCACCAATTACCGCGGTGCCCATAATCTGGCGTGCTACCGCACCTGCTCCAGACGCTGTCCAGAGCGGCACGCAGCCGAGAATGAAAGCGAGCGCCGTCATCATGAGGGGCCGGAAGCGAAGCCTCGCCGCGGAAAGTGCTGCATCGACGACGGACATACCGCGTTCGTAATCCTCCTTGGCGAACGCGACGATCAGAATCGAATTTTTCGCAGCCAGGCCGATGAGCATCACCAGGCCGATCTGGGCGTAAACATCGTTCTCAATTTGAACCATGTACGCAGGCAGAAAGAGACCGAGGACGACGCGCCGCAGCCAGAGGGCGGCCAGGGCGCCGAAGACTGCGACTGGCGTGCTGAGCAGCACGCTAAAAGGCACTGTCCAGCTTTCATAGAGCGCTGCCAGGATTAAAAAAACGAACAGCAGCGAAAACGCGAAAATCACCGAAGCCGGGACCCCTTGTTCCGCTTTCACCTCTTGATAGGACATTCCGATCCAGTCGTATCCCATTTCGGAAGGCATGGTTTGCTTGAAAACGTCCACGAGGGCAGCTCTTGCCTGATCAGCGCTATAACCAGGTGCGGCGGCGGCATTGATCTGCGCGGACCGGTACTCGTTGTAGCGCATCGTGAACTCAGGGCCGAAACGCGTCTCGAATCTTGCCAGCGCGGAAAGCGGCACCGTCTGCCCTTGTCCGTTGCGGACATAGAATTGGCCGAGATCGTTGGTTGTCGCACGGTACGGAGCTTCGGCCTCCACATACACCTGCCAGGTACGTCCGAAGTCGTTGTAGTAGTTGACAAACAAGCCGCCCATGTACGCTTGAATGGTGTTGTAAACATCCGTCAAATTCACGCCTTGCTTCAACACCTTGTCCTTGTCTACGTTGATGAACTCTTGCGGAACACTCGGAATAAACGTGGTGCTGACCGTGCCGAGCTCAGGGCGCTTGCGGGCGGCTGCCAGGAACTTGGTCAAGTTGCCTGCAAGAAACTTGACATCCTTACCGGCACGATCCTCCAGCACGAACGTCACGCCACCGGCGGTACCGACGCCGGGAATCGCGGGTGGTGCGAAACTGAAGACCGTCCCTTCCGGCAGCTGCTTGAGTTGCTGGTTCAAACGCGCCTTGATGGCTTGATACTGTTCGTTCCGGCTTTGGCGCTCATCCCAGGGTTTCAGAGATACCCAGAAGAACGCGTTGTACGAAGTGCGGACGTAGCTGAGCAAACTGAAACCCACCACGCTGGTCGTGTACTCGACCCCTGGCGTCTTTGCGAGAACGTCCTCTACCTGTTTCGCAGCTGCGCCCGTGCGTTCGAGTGACGCCGCGTTGGGGAGCTGCATATTGATGTAGAGATAGCCTTGGTCTTCATCCGGCAGGAAACTAGTGGGCAGGTGGACGCTGAAGAGCCACGCTGCACCGCCCGCAACGACAAGCAGCACCATCACCACCGCGGCTTTGCGAATCAGGTCGCCCGACCAACGTACAAAGCTGTCAGTGGAGCGGTCGAAATAGCGGTTGAAGTAGCCAAAGAATTTTCCAAGCGGCCCCCGAGTTGCCTTCTTGGGGCGGAGCAGTAGCGCGGAAAGTGCCGGACTGAGCGTGAGCGCGTTGAACGCGGATAGCATCACAGAGATGGCGATGGTAAGGGCAAACTGCTGATATAACCTGCCGGTTATGCCCGGAATGAAAGCTGTCGGCACGAAGACCGAAGCCAACACCAGAGCTATACCGACGACCGGACCCGAAAGTTCTTTCATCGCCTTTAGGGCAGCCTCTTTTGGAGACAGACCTTCCTCAATGTGGTGCTGTACCCCTTCGACAACCACGATGGCGTCGTCAACCACCAGTCCGATTGCGAGCACCAAGCCAAACATTGAAAGGGTATTGATCGAGAAGCCAAACAATGGGAACACGGCAAAGGTTCCCACGAGGGAAACGGGTACGGCTAACATGGGGATCAGAGTGGCGCGCCAATCTTGCAAAAACAGGTAAACCACAAAAATGACCAGCACAATGGCAATCACGAGAGTCCAAAGGATCTCTTTCATGCCTTCCGTGACTGGGAGCGTCTGGTCGAGCGATATGGTGTAGTCGATATCTTGCGGGAAGCGTTGCTTCATCTGGGTCATCAGCTTCCGGACGCCCTGAACGGTTTCGACAGCATTGGTTCCGGGCAACTGATAGACGGCAACGGCAGCGCTGGGCTTGCCATTCAAGCGAGCGATCAAACTGTAATCCTGCGTGCCCAGTTCGACGCGGGCCACGTCTCTGACGCGAACGGTCCCACCGTTTGGTGCTTCGCGCACGATCACGTCGCCGAACTGTTCCGGCGAAGTCAGGCGCCCTTGAGCTAGCACGGCGTAGGTGAACTGCTGGTTGCTCTGAGCCGGCTCACCCCCAACCTGACCGGCCGGATTCACAGTGTTCTGGGCCTGAAGAGCGTTAACAATGTCGGTGACGGTGATACCCAGCTTGGCCAACTGGTCCGGTTTGACCCACAGCCTCATGGCATACTGCCCTGATCCAAAGACCTGGGTTTGGCCGACGCCGTAGGAGCGTGCGACTGGATCATTGATGTTGATATAGGCATAGTTCGCCAGATAGTTCGAATCGTGAGTGCCGTTCGGCGAGTACAAAGCGATCAGCATCAGCGGAGCAGTGGTCGATTTCTTGAGGGTGATTCCATAATTGTTCACCTCGGCCGGCAACTGACCGTTTGCCAGTTGCTGGCGCGATTGCGTGAGCAGCAGATCCGTGTTGGGATCCGTTTTCAGGTCGAAGTCGACGATTAGCGTCGTTTGCTGGTTCGCCGTGGCGTTTAGGGAGTACATGTAGCTCATGTTGTCCACGCCACTGACTTGCTGCTCGATGGGCGTGTCAACGGCTTGCTCGAGAGTTTTCGCATCTGCGCCGGGATAGTTGGCTTGCAACCTGATCTCAGGTGGAGCGATGTTTGGGAACTGCGCCACCGGCAAAGTCACGATTGTAATCACGCCGACTATGACCGTGAGGATCGCAATCACAATCGCGACGATGGGTCGTCGAATGAAAAAGTTCGCCATGGCTTAGCGCTCCTCTGTTTCCTTGTATGGTGTGGGATTCACGAGTTCGCCTTGCTTTGCTTTCTCTGCGCCAACCGCCACGACCCGTTCCCCCGGCTTCACGCCGTCCGTAATCACCCAGAGTGTGCCAACTGTGGGTCCCGTCTGGACGTTGCGGATCTGTACGCGGTTATCGGCACCGATCACGACAATCTCATGGCTTCCTTGGACCTGATTCACGGCGCTCTGCGGCACCAGCAACGCTCTTGGCAGATATCCTGTCAACGTGCGAACGCGGGCGTACTGGCCCGGCCGCAACAAATTTTTGGAGTTCGGGAATTCGCCTACGATCTGGATTGTTCCCGTCTGAGAATTTACCTGGCGGTCAGCGAAGACGATCTTTCCGGGATATGCGTAGGTGTTCCCGTCGGCGAGGATCAACTGCAACGGGAGCCGTGAGGCGTGCGTCAACCAGTCAACCGTGCCAGGAGCAGTCGCATCCGCCATCCGCAGATATTCCTGTTCGCTGATCGGGAAGTAAACCTTGATTGGATTCACCTGTGAAACCGCGGTGAGCACCGCGGACGGTCCCACGAGATTCCCGACCTGCACGGTGTTGATTCCGGCGATGCCGTCAATCAGAGAAAGGACCTTCGCGTAGCCTAAGTTCAGCGCGGCCTGTTCGACCGCGGCCTGATCCGCTTCGACGGCCGCCTTCGCACCGAGCAGCGCCTGCGTGTCATTGTCGAGCTGACTCTGGGGTATCGCATGCGCTTCAGCCTCGGGAGTGTCTCGCTTCACATTTAAATCAGCGTTCGCCATCTGCGCCTGGGCTTGCGCGAGTTGTCCTTTCGCTTGATCAAGCACCGCTTGGAAGGGACGCGGATCGATTTCGAAAAGAACTTGTCCTTTTCGGACCAATGCTCCTTCCTGATAGTCCTGGCGAATCAGATAGCCGCTCACTTGCGGCTGAATCTGCGCGTTTACGTATCCCTGGAGCGTTCCTACCCATTCCCCCTCAAGGGGCACGTCTTTCTGGATGACTGGTGCTACTTCCACGACAGGAGGAGCGGGGGCCGCCGCGGAAGCTACAGGGCGTTCGCATCCGGCGCCCAGGGCAGTCACGAACACAAGTGCGATCAGGCAGCCGAGCAGATTCGAGCCACCGCCTTTTCGTCGGACGTTGAGCTGCTCAAGAATGTGTTTGGTGTAGATGCCGCTTGCGCTGAATTGTGCTCCATGTCTGGCCAGCAAGCGCAACAACCGCTCACCGCACTTGTCGATGAGCGTGACTTCATTGAGGTCAACGACACAAGCGCGTCGCGGGTCCGCGCGATGGCTTTTCTTCCAGCACGCCCTGAACTCTTGGGCCCAAGGATGGGTAAGCCGGCCATGCAGAATCCATCTCTCCTCAGCAGGGGTTTCACTGAAAGTGATTTTCAACATTCCTTTTTCCTCAAAGCGTGTGGTTAGAAGGAGTTTTTGCGATTGCAAGCACGATTGCATTGACATACAGGTCATTTCTTTTTCTGCCTTCCATCGTTCATCTTGTTGTACTTCTCCCGAAGCTCGCGTTCCGCCTGCCGCCAGTCGTCCAGGTCGCAGCCGTGAATTCCGCCGCGTTCGATGTGAATCTCAAACGCTCGCTGACGGATTTCTGCTAGGGTTGGGCCGTTCTGGACTTTTTCCTCTGGGACGTCCGAGCGAAAAATGGCGGATGGCGTGTTCTCAATATTCGATTTCAGATCTTGCGATTTCATACTTCTTTCCTCCCTGACAAAGTGTTCTTTGGTCTCGCGACCTGTGACCACTGGGCGGTATGGCCGTTTAAAATCGAACGACGATGCTGGCGGAGGGCTGAGCTGAGTGCGTTGTCGCACCGGACAAATGAGTTGCTAATCCAAAGTCAGCTCGGTCATTGACGAAGCTGACCTCAACTCCCGCCCTCCAAAAAAAACCGCTCTCGTGTATCTCCCTCGCTTGGTTGAACTGACTTCAAGCTCCGAGCTGCCACAAAAAGACGATTCAATGCGGACGATTCGTGCGTATCGGACCGTCTGGGCCGATGAAGCAGAGAAAAATCAGAATTGTCACTGCAGCGATCAACAGAAACGTGATCATTAGCGCCTCCTTTCGCAGCAGCGCTAATTCCAGGCGCAAGTCAGGCGATCCTGCGAAGTGCGCCCGGCGCCTTTAGCAAAAAGTGAAATGCCGTTTCCCGACACGCGACGCGGTCTCATGTGGTGTCTCAGTGCTATGGCTAACTTTCTTCTCGCGTGGAACACGCGAGCTTTAACGGCGCCGATGGAGACACCCAGGTGTGCAGCAACGTCTCGATTCGATAACTCTGCGATTTCCCGTAGCTCGATGGCTTTGCGCATTCGTGGCCTCAACTGCCGCATCGCTGCTGACAAGATTTGCGCTTCCTCGCTCTGCAAATAGCTGGCTTCAGGGTTGGGATTTGCATCAGCTAGCTCCAGGGCGGGTGTTGCTTCTTTATCGCCACTCGAATCATCGATCAGCACCTCGCGCAGTCCTCGTCGCGAGCGTAACAACATCAACGCTTGATTGATGGCGATACGTGTCAACCAAGTGGATAAGGACGATTTCCCTTCGAACTTCCGCAAGTGGAGGAACGCTTTCTGAAAAGTTTGCTGGACAATGTCTTCAGCGTCTTCCCGAACCCGTGTGTAGCGGAATGCAAGCGCAAAAATCCTTCGCTGGTGGCGGTTGAAGAGCGTTTCAAACGCCCCTTCATCTCCACCCTTGGCGGCAGCGACGAGTTGTTCCTCCGCAACTGAATCACCGGAGGCCACGCCCGGTTCGCCAAACTTGTTCAGAACTCGATCCAGCATGGTGCTTCACCTCTTGAACGGGTCAGAGACTCTCGACATTGCCTCCCGACCTCGCTTCGAATAAAGGCAAGATCAAAGCCAAACTTTGGAAGGCGTAAGTCGTTGAATTTTCAGTGGAATGTTGGATCCGCAGGTGTCGGAAGTCAGAAAAGTCAAAAATGTCAGACCACTGACATGCGAAATGTCAGTCGAACTGTCATTGCAAAACGGCACGAGGATGCTGCCGATCGTTGGCTCGCAAATCTATGAACGGACGAGGAATGAATCTGCGAGCGACGTCACACGAACTCGTTACGCATATTCAGCGGGCATTGGCGTTTGTCGGGTGTCGCAGACGATCATAACTTGTCGCCGACCGACGTAGCGGCTCTGGACCAGTTTCATGTGGGGGGGTTGAAGCAACGCAGCGGCTTGCGCGGTTGTTTTCGCCGTCACGCGGGTCGGTGTGGCATCGTCCAAGCCGTATTCCAGCGCGGTTAGTTGACTCGGTTTACGAGCGAGATGAGCTCTTCGGACCGGCGTGACAGGCAGGCGTTCTGACCAACTGAACTACGTCCCCGTAAACCTGAACCAGCAACAGACAGCTGTAAGCATGCGGATTGGTAATGAGAAGTCTTAGTGTTGTATCGGAAGCGCGAGTGAGCAAGCTGCACACACGAGCACGGTGTGTTTGCGCGCTTTCGATACAACGACTTGAAGGTGGCCGCTGGCGGT
>Ga0210399_10002072_pt1 | contig 15590 bp, 10 predicted proteins | sample IncBWC14MmetaG_FD_150865 | JGI IMG/M metagenome (GOLD analysis project Ga0210399, IMG submission 150865) | Forest soil microbial communities from Barre Woods Harvard Forest LTER site, Petersham, Massachusetts, United States - Inc-BW-C-14-M | ecosystem: Environmental > Terrestrial > Soil >...
GTCCGGTTCGATGAGCGGGAACAGGAAACAGAACCAAGCCAAACCGGACTGAGGTGACGAGGCGAAAGCCAAGTCAAACATCCACCGGGAGACTACAGTCACTGCGCCTTATAGTTACTCAGGGAGTGCGATATTGGGAGGAGATTTCCACAGCAGTCGCCGGGCCGCCCCGCTGTGAAAATCTCTGTGCAGGGACCGCGGATGAAGTTTTCTGGGGGCTGCCTACAATGTCAGCTCGCAGGCGTCCCACTGCTACGAGTGGCTGCGCCAAACACGAGATGTTTTAGAACAGAGTCTCGAGCGGTGGGACGCGCTTTGCTTCCAAAACGAATACTCAGATAAGGTCTGCTGTAACAGCAAGCAAGACTCTCTATAAGGGTTTCGCGGGAGCAAAGCCGGCCTGCAGGATGCGGAGAGTAAGGAGGGGAAGTGGGAGCAATGTCAGAAAGCAAAGTGTTGGGGCAGGAACTCCAGTTCGCGGCGTTGGTGGGGATCGATTGGGCGGACCAGAAGCATGCGTGGTGCTTGCAAGCCGCAGACACGACGCAGCGAGAAAACGGAGAAGTGGAGCATACACCGGAAGCGATCGAAGCCTGGGTGGGACAACTCTGTCGACGATTCGACAATCGACCGATCGCGGTGGCAGTGGAACAAGTGAAGGGAGCTTTGGTGTTCATGCTCAGTAAGTATGGGGCCTTGCATTTGTTTCCGGTTCCGCCGACGATGTCGGCCAAAATGCGGGAAGCGTTGTATCCGTCGGGGTCCCAGGATGACCCGCGCGATGCGGACTTGTTGCTGGAGCTGTTGTTGCAGCATCGCGATAAGCTGCGTCGTTTGTCGCCGGATAGCGAAGCCACGCGTCGGGTACAAAATCTGGTTGAGGAGCGGCGCAACTTGGGGGACGAAAAAACGGCGCAAATTAATCGGCTGACTCATCAGCGGAAGATCTATTTCCCGCAGATGCTGGAATGGTTTGAACAGTTGGACACGGAGTTGGTATGCACGCTGCTGGAGCGTTGGCCGACGCTGGAGGAACTGCAAAAGGTTCCGCCGGAGCGGCTGCGTACGTTCTTCCGCAAGCAGCGCTGTCGCTATCCAGAATTGATCGAGCGACGTCTGGTCGGAATCCGACAGGCGATAGCAGCGATTCGGGATAGGGCGGTGATTGAGGCGAAAAGCGCGGTGGTGAAGGTGAATGCGCAAGTGATCCGAAGTCTGGTTCGGGGGATTGCGGATCTGGACCGCAAGATCGAGGAGGCGGCGGCAGCGCATCCCGATTTTTTCATCTTTGAATCGCTCCCCGGAGCGGGAGCAGTGCTGGCACCACGCTTATTGGCAACGTTCGGGTCCCAGAGGGAACGTTACGCCAGCGCCGAGGAAGTACAAACCTACAGTGGGATCGCGCCGGTGATGAAACGAAGCGGGAAAAAGAAGTGGGTACATTTTCGCTGGGCTTGTCCGAAGTTTGTGCGGCAGAGTTTTCATGAATGGGCGGGTCATTCTATTGCCCACTCGCAGTGGGCGCGAAGTTACTATCAACAGCAGCGGGAGCGTGGAAAGGGGCACCACGCGGCGGTGCGAGGGTTGGCCTTTAAATGGATTCGCATCGTTTTCCGTTGCTGGAAAGATCGGGCGGTTTATGACGAGAGCAGATATCTGACGACGCTCGCCAAACGAAACTCACCGCTGACTGCCGTTCCTGGTGGAACAATGCTGTGAAATCCTTGTGGACACTCTGTGAACAGTTCGCGAAGGGAGATAAAAAAACTATTGACAGACTTACTCAGATATCTGTTCTCGACTCTACTCGCGATAACACTTATTGAACGAATCGGCCAATTCTCTCCGGTATTTGTGAACCTGCAAAGCAAATTGACAGAACCTCACAACACCATGCAAACGAATACGACCCGCACGACGGCCGGTCCCCGAATTCAACAGAGAGTGGAGATCACAGCTCTCCGTGTACACGACTGCTACAATCCGGGACCAGGCGAACATCGGCGCTCCATTCACGTATTCGGAGATGGAGCGCATGGCAAGAAGACGATTTCAAGACCCCACCGTTCAAAAACGCGGGGAGTGGTGGACGATTCGCGTATGGGTGGACGTGTTTGAGGGTGGACGGCACCGCCGTTCCTACAAGCGCATCCGCCTAGCGCAGGTGGCGAATACTTCCGAGCGGGATGCTCGCAGGCTCGCCGCAGAATATGTTCGGCCGATGAATCAGGGTCTCGATACCATCGGCTCTGCGACCAACTTTCAACACTACGTGGAAAAAACGTACATTCCGGTCGTGATGCCCTTACTGGCGACAGCGACGCAAGGGCGTTACCAAGGTGTGATCGACAACTACCTGCTCCCGCGGTTCGGAAGACTGTCTCTGCGGGACCTGACTCCGGAGTCTATTCAGCGGTTCCTCTCGGAGATGGCCACCAGCCCGTTGGCACCAGAATCTCGAGATAAGATCCGGGATGTTTTGGCGAGCATCCTCAAGTCAGCAGGCACCTACAGACTACTGGTCAACAATCCAATCAAAGACCTGCGCATGCCCGTGGACCAACGTGGCCGGCACCATTCCAAACCCCATCTGACTCCCGAGCAATTCGACCGGTTAATTTCCAAAATCGCTGAACCCTACGCCACCATGGTGTACGTGGCTATTTTTACAGGCCTACGAGTTTCGGAACTCGCCGCATTGCGCTGGGAAGACATACACACAGACTCAATCACGATCGATGAACGCTATTGTCGCGGCGATTGGGCCGCGCCCAAGAGCGACGCCTCAAATGCCACTATCGCGGTGAACCGTTCCGTCATCGAGCGCATCCACCGCTTGAAACTGCTCACCGTTTCAGTGCGCGCGGGTCTGGCAACCCGCAAATACAAACTCGTGAAGTCCGATCGCGCGGAGGATCTCGTCTTTCAGAGTGTGAAAGAAGGGAAACCACTCCGCGATAACAACATTCTCTGTCGTTTCATCAAACCCGTCGCCCGGGAACTGGAAATGCCCTGGGTGAATTGGCGGTGCTTGCGAACATCACACGCCACTTGGCTTAAGTTAGCTGCCGCCGACGTGAAGGATGCGCAGGCACAGATGCGACACTCCCGGGCATCGACCACGCTGGATATCTACCAGCAATTTGTTCCCGAGAGTCAGCAGCGTGTGGTGGAAAGGTTGAGTACACTCGCACCACGGAGGATCATGTGACACTTGTGAAGTTCAACGACTTCTCAGGCGCGGAGGTCTACGTCAATCCCAACCTCGTAACTTTTATTCGAGTGGGCAGTGACGCCGAGTTCACGACAATCCACTTCAGCGAAGATCATAGCGTCAACGTAAAGGGCACGACCGCGGGTGTTGCGTCGAAGCTTATCAACGTTGGACAACTTTGAATTGCACCCAATTGCACCCAAACTCGGGATGTTTGAACCGCGTAAGTTGTTGGGGGATATGGTGGCCAGGGACGGAGTTGAACCGCCGACGCCAGCCTTTTCAGGGCTGCGCTCTACCACCTGAGCTACCTGGCCACTTCTGGAGAGGCTCGTGCAAGCAGGCTCTTGCGCAAGCTGTCCGCGGCACGCTTCCGGTTCAGTCCACACCGCCCGCGGGAGCGGGCCGTACAAATAAGGATAGCGTGTAAGAACGCATCCGATTATAGCAATCGGCAGGGAATCGCTCAATCCGCGGTCTCGCATTGTGTTTAAGCGGCGGTTGAGCCACGTACCGCTGCAAGCCAGCCATTCTTACGGCCACGTCAATTCGGCTGACACTGCGGACGCCAAAATGTCGTTGCTCGACATCCTGTTGGCCAGACTCGATCGATGTGCCGCATCTGCGGCGGGCTCGCCTCTTCTTGTTATAGACCCACAGGCGCTCTTCGGGATTGCTCCGCGAAAGTAGTTCACCTCAATCCGGCGTACGTGATCATCTGATTTGCGGAAGTCTCTGTCACATTAGCGCGGTGGAACCTTTGCGCGACTGCCATCAGGTCAGCAGCCTCGCGTTGGGTGAGGGAACTCACCTTACGAAATGGATTCGGCAGGAAACCGCATGAGCAAAATGAATCTGGGCGGGTGGCGCACACAGCTCGGGGTGCCCCATTCAATCGCGCACTTGGCGATTGAGTGGGGTCGGGACGCGACCGACGATTTCCCAAACGTCTCTCGTTTCCTCGGCTTGATCTTTAGCTCCCACTCTTGAACATTCACTCGCAGGTGTACGTTCTCTCTATAGGCACAGGCCCGGAAGCTGTTCCACATCCAATGGTCCGGTTGCGGGACCAGTCTGCGCTTTACCGGATTCCACCCCAGCAAGCCAAAAGCGGGCTTGTCGGGGACTCCGGTAATTCCGATGCATGTAGCGCAACTTCTCCGCATGCTTCCGTTCGCTCCACACGTTGAAGTCGTAAAACCGTTTTCGCCAGTCGGATCGGTTATCGGAAGTTTTCCACCAGCATGGCTTGATCCTGCTCCATGCCCGGTTGATCGAAGGCAACCGCCCGACCATCCCGAGTGGCCCCAAGCCAGAAGGGAGTACGGTCCAGAAACGCGAGGGTCGTCGCGCTGCTGGTTGAAAAATCATAAAAGCTGAGGACCGCCTGGTGTCCCAGAGACGGGCCCACAAACAAAATTCCGTGCTCCACTACTTGCCAGCTGGCCCATGTGCCCGGGCGGACAAGTGGCATCGGCGTTTCCTCCCCGCCAGCGACGGGTACGCGCCACACTTCCGGCTCCGGCCATGGACTCTTCGAGTAGTAAAGATACTTCCCGTCGGGGGATTCCAGAGCTGTGTGTCCGCCATGCTCGGTCACTTGCATAGCGTCTCCGCCAGCGGAGGGCATTTTCCAGACTTGCCAAGCCCCTGACCTCGGAGAGGCGAAATAAATCCACTTTCCGTCGCGAGACCAACTGGGACAAACGTCGTGAACTGTTTCAGGCGAGAGCATCCGCGGTGGGCCACCGCGTACGCGCATCGTCACAATCTTGCTGCCGCCTCGCGTTACCGTGTCGAAGACGATCGACTGGCTGTCAGGCGACCAGCGCGGCGTGCCCGCTCCACCGACGGCGCTCAACTGAAATGCATTGCCGCCGTCACGATCACTGACCCAGATCTCCATCGTCCCCGAGCGGTCCGACATGTAGGCAAGTTTCTTGCCGTCCGGCGAATATTGCGGGCCTGGTCCCTGATCGGTGTCACTGGTGGATGGAACCAGAAGGTAAGGACGATGGTCGGGAGAAGGCGCGAGATTCATCTGCCAGATACTCAGGCTACGCTGCAGTCGCTCGTACGCGAGCCGATAGCCACGACGTGAAACCGTAGGATCCCATGCCGGCGAGCCTGCCTCGCTGATCGCGACAGCCGAGTCCGGTGCGTCCAGAGAAGCTCGAAATAACGATGGATGACCGATGCGGTTGGACGAAAAAATAACGGAACGTCCATCGAACGACCATCGTGGGGGGCTGGTAATTTTGCCGCGCTCGGAGAGAAGTCGGACGCCTTCGCCGCCACCCGCCGGCACGGTCCACAACTCGTCAGGCTCACCGACTTGGCGGCTGCGAACAAACAAAACGGTCTGCCCGTCGGGAGAGAAGGCGGGACCCCAATCTTCCACGGCGGGCGGCGGATCGGTCATCCGTCGAACCGCCGAGTGCTCGGAAGAAATCAGATAAAGTCCCGACGGTCCCGCGAAAACGAGCGACTTGCCGTCCGGCGACCAGTCGAGTTCTCCACGGCTCGGCGTCACGCCCAAGGTATCCAGCTTGCGTTCGGTTGAGCTCGCGGGGGTCAGCTTGAACTCGGCGAATTGCACTTCCGGATCTGGATTTGTCTTAGTCCTTGATTCCGCCTCATTCCCCACAGGAACCAGATAAATGGAATAGGCGCGGTCGTGCATGCGTGAGAAAGCGATCCATCGACGGTCTGGCGACCAAACGGGACAGCAGTCGCGTTCGTTGTTCGTAAGCTGCAACAATTGGTTACTACCAACTGTGGTCACGTAAATGCCGGACTCGCCCGGCTGGGAACGTTCTCGAAAGAAAGCCACGGAGTTGCCGTCGGGAGAGAAGGCGGGCGCCGACGTGTCAGGAACTGCCATCAATGGGCGAACGTGCTCGATCGGAGGGCTGTTTGAGGAATCCGACCGGTTCGCGGACGCCGTTTTCAAAAGGAACAAGCCGGCAATAAATAAGGTGAAAAGCACCCCGGCGCCCAGAAGGTATTGTGGAAACCGGATGGGCGATAAGATCTCCGTTTCACCGGCGGACATCAAGGACAGGGGAAGCGGCGCGTCAGTGTCCGCTGACGTGGGCTGATCGGGAGCGGCAGCTCTCACTGAGGGACTTGTCGTTGCCCACTCGACCTCGGCGATGAAGCGATATCCACGCCTGGGCAAGGTCTCAATGTAGCGTGGTTCATTCGCGGAGTCGCTTAAGGCCTCCCGGAGCTTATTGACCGCCGCGTTCAGGCTGTGGTTGAAGTCAACAAACGTATCCGTTGGCCACAAGCGGTTGCGTAGTTCTTCGCGGGTGACCAACTCTCCCGGCCGACTGAGAAGCACGGCGAGGATCTCAAAGGGCTGCCCTACCAACTTAAGTCGGGTTCCGAACTTCCAGACCTCGTGCGTATGCAGATCAATTTCGAAGGGACCAAAGCGCGCCCGATCAGAATGATTTGTCATTTGACTGCCCGGCCAAAAAACTGCGCGTGCTGTTATTGAACCCGTTCGGCTGTTTCCCGTTCCCTATTTTACGAGGACTCGAGAGCTTTTGTTCCTTTGGACGAGCCAAGAAGTCGTTTGTCATCACGGTATTAACCAGTGATGTTTGCTGCAAGCGGAAATGATGCCGTAAACAATGCAAATGATGGATCTTGCATTGCGCTAATTTTCGTTTCGACAGAATCTCGGTCCCGGTTCGAGGCAGTTCTTGAACTCGAATCGGGAGGATGAAGTGAGGAGCCAGAGTCTGCGGATCGTGGTGGGACTGATCGGTCTAAGCGGCGCAATGAACCTGCGGCGTCTTTTTGCCCAGGCCCCTACTCAAGAACAATGCAGCGTCGCGATTGTTTCTCGGTTTGCTGATCGGAACACTCCGATTTGCGATCTCAAAACAGCCGAACGGATGGCGCGAACCGGCAACCTCTATCAGCAAAATCAAATGGGCATCGCTTCTATGCTGGCGATTGGTCCGGATTTCACTAAGAAAGACGCTTTGACCTGGTTTCAACAAGCGGCGCAACGGGGCTACCCCCCCGCAGAAGTCAACCTGGCCGTGATGTACATCAACGGATGGGGCACGCCAACAAATTACGGGGTGGCGCTGCACTGGCTGCGAGCGGCGGCCGATCAGCACTTCGCGCGCGCGTACTACAACCTGGGCATCCTTTATTTAGAGGGCAAAGGAGTTAAGCAGGACAATTCGGAAGCGTTCCGCTGGTTCCGGATGGGAGCGGCTGCGGGCGATGGCAGTGCGCAAACCAACTTGGGATACATGTACGACCAGGGATTGGGCTGCGAAAAAAATGTCAATACCGCAGCGCTCTGGTACCGCAAAGCGGCCGACGCTGGAAACCCTCTGGGCGAGAACAATCTGGCGGACCTTTATCTGCGCGGGGAAGGCGTCGCACAAGATGACGCACAAGCTTTTCGTTGGTTTCAGAAAGCGGCTGAACAAGGGCATACGGGCGCACGAATAAAACTGGGATACATGTATGCCGAAGGTCGTGGCATTGCGAAGGATCAACAGACCGCATATTTCTGGATCAGCGCCGCGACCGCGACCGGAGACAGTCGGGGCAGGGAACTACAGCACGTCCTCGAGCAACAGTTGAACGCGAAGCAAATCGCAGAAATCCAGGAACGCGTAAGCCGGATGCAGCAAGCTGTGCCGCAAGTGCCGGTTTCTAGCTTCGTGCAGTAAGAAAGATTCGCCAGCTGCCAGGCATGAGGAGAAATCTGCTCGATGAAATCGACAAAAGAGCCGTGAAGCATGTCTTCGGATCTTACCCGGAGATCCTGCAAACTCGTTCAACAGGCAGGAGCGCGCCTTGACTCATTTCTACAACTTTCCGATCATGAACAAGTATGACCTCTCAGTACCGGAATCGATGGAAAAGAGTTCTTCTTGTTCTTTCGCAGCTTGCTCTTCTTGCTTCTTCTGCTGCTGCTGGCAGCGGCACGACGGACTACTACCGGCATATCCTGTTCGATAACAGCCTCGAGACCGACGCGTATTTCAATAGCGATGGAAGAGCATCGGCTCCTTCGGTCCTCGAACTTGTAAGCAAACGGCTGCCTGTAAGCCACGCTCAATTCTTTACACCGCCGAACGCGATTCGACTCAAATGGCGCTCTGAGCCAAAAGGTGGGTGGGCCGCGCAGATACGGGTCATGCGCTTCCGAAACCGCGAAATCGACTTTCGTGGCGACACTCTGTTTTTCTGGATGTTTTCTGAAGAGAGCATCTCCGGGAGTGCACTGCCGTTAATCCGCCTCTCGGAAAGGGACAACAATTTCTCAGAGAGTGTTTCGCTCGGCCAGTACGTCGCACGACTTCCACCAAAGAAATGGACGCAGGTTGCCATTCCGCTGGAAGCGTTCAAGTCCGCGTCATTTCATGAGTTCGTACCGGTCCATGCGTCCGAAGTCGTCTTCAGCCAAGGCGAGGCGGACGGAGTCGACCACACTCTGATTTTGGACGAATTCAAAATCGACGAGCGTGCGAACACGGCAACTGACGCGGAGAGCAACGCGTCGCTTTCCGCGCCGACAAACGTTCGTGCCAAAGGCTACGACCGCCACATTGATATCAGCTGGGATGCTTCTGCGGTTCCTGATCTGGAGCGCTACATCATCTACCGTTCGTTCGATGGCGTTGATTTTCAGCCCGCCGGCATCCAGATTCCCGGGAACCATCGATATACGGATTTCCTAAGCAAGAGTGGCGCCAAGGCTTTCTACAAGGTTGCGGCTTCCGATCACCGTTATCAGCTCTCACCATTTTCCGAGGTCGTCACTGCTTCCACTCGCGCACTCAGCGACGACGAACTTCTCACGATGCTGCAGGAAGCCTGTTTCCGTTACTACTGGGAGGGAGCGCATCCCGACGCTGGGATGGCTCTCGAGAATATTCCCGGCGACGATCGCGTGGTTGCGACCGGAGCCAGCGGTTTCGGCATTATGGCTCTCATCGTTGGTGTCGACCGAGGGTTCATCACGCGAGAGGAGGGACTCCAGCGTCTAATCCGAATCGTCGATTTTCTGGAAAAAGCGCCGCGTTATCACGGCGTCTGGTCACACTTCATGGACGGCACAACCAAACAGACGCTGAGCGTCTTTGGCATGTTCGACAACGGTGGCGACCTGGTGGAAACCGCGTTCCTGATGGAAGGCCTGCTTTCCGCTCGCCAATACTTCAAGGGAACAAGCGCCGCAGAAAAAGATCTTTTTGCTCGCATTACCCGTCTATGGGAGACCGTGGAGTGGGACTGGTACGAACAATCTCCGCAGGGCGGCGCTCTCTTCTGGCACTGGTCGCCGCAGTGGGACTGGTACATCAATCACCGCATCACTGGTTTCAACGAAGCCATGATCGTTTACATGCTGGCCATTGCTTCGCCGACCCATGGGGTTCCGCCTGATCTTTATTATTCCGGCTGGGCCAATCAGCCGGAGGTCGGATCACGATATCGAAGTGACTGGTCGGGCACGAAGGAGGGCGACCGCTACGTCAACGGACACAGCTACTACGGCATCAAGTTGGACGTTGGCGTCGGCTCTGGTGGACCGGTTTTCTTCGCGCATTATTCGTACATGGGATTTGATCCGCGCGGACTTCGCGATCGTTTTACCAATTACTTCGAGAACAATCGTCACATGGCGCAGATCAACTACCAATATTGCATTCACAACCCCGGTCACTACCAAGGTTATGGCAAAGATTTCTGGGGACTGACTGCCAGCGACGGTTCCAAAGGCTACATGCCGCACGAGCCAACTCCGAGAGTCGATGATGGAACCATGACCTTTACCGGAGCGCTTTCGTCATTTCCTTATACACCCGCGGAATCCATGGCCGTTTTCAAACACATCTACCGCGACCTTGGCGACCGTGTGTGGGGTGTGTACGGGCCGCGGGATGCAATCAATCTCAGCGAGGATTGGGAATCTCCGATCTTCATGGGACTCAATCAGGCGCCCATCGTCGTAATGATTGAGAATTATCGGAGCGGGCTGATCTGGAAGCTGTTCATGTCGAATCCAGAGATTCATCCAATGCTCGATCGCATCGGATTCAAACCCGACGTCGGCAATCGTGCCGCTCAGCAAAACAAAGAAAAGACTCGAGCGAAGAGCGCAACCCGAAGCTCATCGAGAGAGCAACCACAGGTGCGGTGATCCGAGAGCCATCACCGTCTCTTTGAGCTTGGCTTCTCTTGATTCTCATTGGAGCGGGCCGTTGTCCCGCGGACGACCAGATGCGGCTCGATCCGAATGATCGGGGGCAGATCGTGCCCCTTGCCGGCAATCTTGCGGAGCAGCGTTTTCGCTGCGATCAATCCCATTTGCCGCAATGGTTGGCTGATGGTTGTCAAGCCTGGCGAGTGGAACGCGGCGGTCTGTATGTCGTCGAACCCGATGACCGAAATGTCTTGCGGCACGCGCAATTTGTGTTCGCGGATGGCTTGAATCGCGCCGATTGCCGAGATATCGTTGAACGCAAACAGCGCGGTAAATCGTTTCCCGTCGGCGAGTAGTTTTTTCGTGACGGCGTACCCAAGTTCCGGCGTCGCTTCGTCTCCCACGAGTTGTGTAACGAACTGCGGCGGAATCGTCACACCAACTTGACGGGCCGCGTTTTGGATGGCAGTCCAGCGAATGTCAGTATCAGAACTAAAGTCCTGCCCTTTGATCACAGCGATTCGCCGGTGTCCCAAGTCGAACAGGTGATTCAGGGCCAGATGGGCAGCGCGATCATGGTCAAGAAGGATGCTGGTGACTCCGCGTTCCCGTCCAGGGTGTTTGCCGGACACTCTTACCACCGGCATGCTGAGGTTCCAGTCGACGGCGGGAGTGTCCACTGCGATCAAGCCGTCGATGTGCCGCTCCAACAATAGGAGAGGGTACTCGTCGATCAGATCGGGTTTATGACGATGGCTGGCGACGATGTAGAAGTAGCCTTCCTGCAGCAAGTAATCCTCAACACCACTCAACAACTTTGTGGCATAGCCCTCGCTGACCTCCGGGACCATCACTCCGACCATGAAGCTGCGCTGTGTCCGCAGGGAACGCGCCACGTAGCTCGGGCGGTAGTTAAGTTTCTTGGCGGCGGCGAAGACCCGATCCTTGGTCTCCTGCGGGATCGAGTTTGCGACTGGAGAATGGTTGATAACGAGAGAAACAGTAGCCGGGGAGAGCTGAAGATGATCGGCGAGAAATTTTAACGAGACCTTCTTTTGAGCGAGGCGTTCCCGCCGCGGTGGCATGATTGCGAAGTCTCGCACAAGGCAACGCAATGCCGCAACGTCGGTCTAGTCGATGCATCCTTGACCTCTTGTGCGCCGCACTGCCGCGCCAGCCAATCGGACCCCCAGACTTGGGTCAAGTGTTAACTGTAGATGCGGCTCTAAGATTCCCGAGATCAACAATGACAGCATATGTCCACGCGACAATCCAACTTCATGACCCTGCTGGATTTAATCGAATCATGCGCGCATTTTCGTGGCATCCATCGTGCACGCGGGATGGTTGACTGTCGATTCCGCACCGTGCTATATACAGCCGGCTTGTGCAAATAAATCGATTTAGCAGTGATTTACTAACTCTACGACGCTACAGATTTCCGTAGTGCTATGCCTAATCGTATGAATCTCTGGATATTCAAGATTCAGAACTGACGTAACCCACCAGGAGAGATTCGAATGCGTAGTTCTAGCCTCCTCCGCCTCATCCTGTTTGTCCTCACCATAATCTTCGTCGCCGCCGTCGCACAAGCGCAATATCGTGCCAGCATACAAGGCGTCATTACGGACCCCCAGGGCGCAGTCGTTGAAGGCGCACAAGTCACCCTGACGGACAACCAGACAAATCGGGTTGTAACAACAACCAGTGATGCCAACGGTGTTTATACTTTCGGGGCCCTCCCGCCAAGCAGTTACACCGTCAAGGTCGAGAAAGACGGTTTCAAGACGAAAACCGTCGACAACTACTCGCCGATTGGGGAGCAGGCGAACGCTCTCAACATCAGCCTTGAGTTAGGCGGTGCGACAGAGACAGTGAGCGTTTCAGCCGACCAACTTCCGGCCATCGACACAGAAACGGCAACGATCAGCGGCACGATCACCGCGAACCAGATCGATCACATGCCTTCCTTTGGACGCGACGTCTTCCAACTGATTCAGCTCGCGCCCGGGGTTTTCGGCGATGGCGCACAGGGTGGCGGAGGCAATGGCCAAAATATGCCCGGCAGCCAAGGGCCCGGTGCGACCGGTGGCAACCAGGGCATTTTCCAGACGGAGAATGGCCCTCAGGCAATCGCCCACGGTCAGCAATATGAGAACAACGGAATCTCGATCGACGGCATCAGCACGACCAGCGCGGTCTGGGGTGGAACCACCATCGTCACACCGACCGAAGATTCGGTCGATAGCGTGAAGGTGGTCTCCAACAGCTACGACGCCGAGGATGGACGCTTCAGTGGCGGCCAGGTCAAAGTCATCTCAAAGAGCGGCACCAACCAGGTTCACGGCAGCCTCTTCTTCACGGCTCATCGTCCGGGCTTGAACGCTTTTCAACCGTTCAATGGGTTGAACAACAAGACGAGAAGGGACAATTTCTTCTTCAATCAGTTTGGTGGCAGCGTTGGCGGTCCAATCTGGAAAAATAAACTATTTGCCTTCTTTGCCTACGAGACGGTTCGAAGTCCGAAGGCAGCGGCCACCACTGCCAACGGGTGGTACGATACTCCCGCTTTCGACAAATTGGCGCCTGCCGGAAGCATCGCGTCGAAGTATCTGACCTTCCCCGGCGCGGGCGTGAACAGTACTTCGATTAACCCATCGACGTGCACCGATGCGGGCCTTCATGAAGGTGTGGATTGTGTAACGATTCCCGGCCAGGGGTTGGATCTTGGCTCTCCTTTGACCACACCGTTAGGAACGCAAGATCCGACGTGGCAAAGCACGTCAAGTCCCGGAATCGGAAACGGCTTCGACGGCATCGCCGATATCGCGAATTACGCGACTGTAAGCAACACGAACTTTTCCAAAGCTCAATACAACGGTCGGCTCGATGCGAATCTTACGAATAGCGATCGAGTGGCTTTCGCCATTTACTATGTACCGCAAAGCACCAGCTCCCTGAACGGTCCTGCCAGAGATTACAACCTGTTCCATCACTCGCAGATCAACGAAGCATTTTCAGTGATCTGGAACCGCACGATCTCGTCCTCCTTCCTCAACGAACTTCGAGCAAACGCGGCTGGCTGGCGCTGGAACGAAGTGTCGTCCAATCCGCAGTCGCCGATCGGTCTGCCGACGGACAAAGTCGATCAGGTCGGCAGTCTCATCAACAATACGGCGATCCAACAGTTTGGCCCGAACGTAGGCAGTATCCTGAATCAATGGACCTATACCATCAAAGATGTGGCGACCAAGGTGATCGGTCGTCACAGCCTCAAATTCGGCGGAGAAGGAACGCGCCTTTATTATTTGAATGAATGTGCGCCCTGCGGTGTCCCAACCTACAACTTCTTTAATGTTTGGGATTTCCTGAATGATGCGCCGCACGTCGAGAAGTCCAATTTTGATCCCCACACGGGATTACCGTCCACCAACCGGCAGGATGATCGCGAAACTATTCTGGGTTTCTTCGCGCAGGATGATCTCAAGGTGCGGCCGAACCTGACTCTCAATCTCGGACTGCGGTGGTCTTACTTTGGTCCCCTCTATTCCACCGAAAACAACATGTACGTCGCCCACCCCGGTGCCGGAGCCGCGTACTTGACGGGATTGACCATCTCGAAGGGACATGCGTGGAACGCGCAGAAGGCCAACTTCGGACCCCAGGTTGGATTTGCCTGGAGTCCGGGCAGATACAACGAAAAAATGGTCATTCGCGGTGGATATGGTCTGGCCTACAACCAGGAAGAAATCGCAATTTCTGCCAATGTTGCCAACAACCCCGGGCTCATCGTCAACTCAACTTTTAACCAGCCCACGCCGAGCTCGGCGAATCCGGGAATCATCTACGCCGTCTCGTCCGGCATCCATGATCTGACTGGCTTTCCCCCAAATACGAATGCCAGGGTGGACTTTGGCTCGAACGGGCTGCCTTTAACGGGTTCTGGATTCAACGTGAGCATTTTCCCCAACACTCTTCCGACCATGCTCACTCATCACTGGTCGCTGGATACCCAGTATGATCTCGGGCACCAGATGGTTGCGATCATCGGCTATCAGGGAAGTGCGTCGCGCAATATCTTTTTCCATCAAAATCCCAATGCCGTTCCGGCGACCCTCGGCTACCAGTTGAATCCGCAAATCGGTGGCGGAGACAATTGGGCCGTGAACGGCTACGGCAACTACAACGCGCTATTGGCTGAACTGAAGCACAACTTCTCGCACCAATTTATGGCCGACGCGCAGTTCATGTGGGCCAAGAGTCTCGACACCAGTTCTGGCCCCTACTATGAACAGCCTTATCCGTTTAACCTGAGCCTGGACTACGGACGTTCCGACTATGACGTCAGCAAGGCTTTCAAGCTCTATGGCATGTGGCAACCGGTCTTCTTTCATGGAAGCAGAGGATGGATCGAGAAGATTGCTGGGAACTGGAGTCTGAGCGGAGTATTGAACGTCCACTCGGGATTCCCATGGAGCCCCATCGTGCCGGTTGTGGGCGGAAGCCTGTACTGCGCCACCTGTGGCTACACAACCCTATTCCCGGCTGCGTTTCTCGGTGGGGCGGGAACGAGTACTAGCAACGATCAATTCAAAACCGGCTCCAACTATCCCTTGGGCGGCACGGCATACTTCACGACTCCAACCTACACCGCGTTTCAGAACGCAGCTTTCGGAACCGCGCTTCCCCAGTCACCGGGCGTTCGACGGAACTCGCTCAACGGACCGGGATATCGTGCCTTGAACCTTACCCTCACCAAGGGATTCGGTCTTCCTAACATGCCAGTGCTTGGAGAAAACGCGAAGGTCGAGTTCCGTATGGATGCGTACAACGTGTTTAACAACCTGAACTTCAAGCCCGACAGCATCGCCAACGATATCACGAGCACGAATTTTGGCAGGGCGCAAGAGGGTCTCGCGGGTCGCGTCGTCACGCTCGGTGCGCGCTTCAACTTCTAATCCAATGCTTCCGCCAGGCGCGCTCTGCATAGGGCGCGCCTTTTTCCTTTCCGGCGACGCCAGCGTTTCTTGGTAGCGCCGGCGTCTCGCCCGCTGTCGTGTGAGTGTCCCGCCGGCTGTCGCGAGCGCCTCTAGCTCTCCGTCCTTCCGCAGCCAAACCGAAAGCGGGCATCGCCCTCGCTCCGTTTTCGTATCAGGGCGTCGCTTTAGCGATGCCGAAACAGATCGCCAG
>Ga0210399_10002073_pt1 | contig 15580 bp, 14 predicted proteins | sample IncBWC14MmetaG_FD_150865 | JGI IMG/M metagenome (GOLD analysis project Ga0210399, IMG submission 150865) | Forest soil microbial communities from Barre Woods Harvard Forest LTER site, Petersham, Massachusetts, United States - Inc-BW-C-14-M | ecosystem: Environmental > Terrestrial > Soil >...
AAGCCAGCGAATAGGTCGGCCGCGTGCCTGAAGCCGGCGGGCTTCAAAAGCCACTCTTCTTCCCCAACTCGTGCTTGAACCAATGAGTTGAAGTTCGAATTTGAGGCCGCTGTCCCATAATTGTTTCGTCGCGTCAAAGAGGCGCATGTGGTTCTTGCGCGCATTAAAGGAGGATACGTAGAGGAGACCTGGTCGCGTAATATGCGCGTCGGAACGCTCGGTGTCGTGGAATTCCAGCGGCCAACCCGCAATAAAAGTTTCCGCCCGGACGGTCACCCCATATCGCTTCCAGAATTCAAGGAGATCGACGCACGATTCCTTTGAGATGCAGACCACGAAATCAAACGCGGCGAGCGACTTGATGTAATTCCGAAATGTTTCCATCCGACGTCTCGATAGAAGGGACAATTGCAGCTCTGCAGCATCGTGGAAGATCGCGACAGACCGCGCTCTGACTCGTCGGGCCAATTCCGGCAACTTTTGCATTCGTCGGTCGGAAAACATGTCCGGCACCAACAACACGTCATCATCTTGTAACAGGTTTAGGAGGTCGAGACTGACGTGGTCGAGCAGGCGCTGGAATTCGCGCAGCCAATCTTCCCTTGAATGAGGATGGCTCATCGGACGGTAGCGGCGAAACGGCGTTTTCAGATACTCCATTTCCCCCGGGCCGAGGGGGTGATAAAAATTACCTAACCTATTCCAGCAGATGGGTGTAACCGGGATTCGCGCTGCCAGTTCCGCGAAAATCCGGCGAGTCATGCGCTGCATACCGCTATTTCGAGGGGACCTGCACGAGCTCGTGACATCAATGAAGACATTCATCTATTGAAAGGATGCGTTGCAATCGAACTACTGCATAAAGGGCGTGATCATAGCAAGCCGGACTCCCGCGCTGCTTCAGGCCGGCGAGAAATTTTTCGCAGCACGCTTCTCACTTCGATAAATGTCGGAATATAATTTGCGATCGCGAAAGCGAAGACGGTTCCTGCAATAACGCCAACGATGCCGTAAATTCTCACAAGCAAGATCGACAATACCAAATTTAGGATCGCAGTGATCGTTCCGTAAATGGTCATACCTTTGAGATGACCGATCGCGTTGAGCAGGCAACTGCCGACCAAAAGCGTCGAGAGCATCAGCCGCCAAACGGCCATCCAGACGATTAGCGAAAACGGCGGCACCGCGACATCACCCGCCCAAAGCCGAATGATCGGGGATCCGAAGATCGTGAGCACGCTCACAACCGCCAGAGTTGTGCCGAAACTGAATTTGAAATTCGAACGCATCGTCCGCCGGATCCAGTCATAGTCGCCTTGCGCAAAAGCTTCCGTATAAGCCGGCCAGAGGGAGGGATAAGCCAGGGTCTGCAACAACGTCGCCACCGTGAATAAGCCAAATGTAATCGCGTAGGGCGTAACGTGCGCCGGACCCAGATAATGTGCGATGACCATATTGTCTGTTTGCGAGTTGACCACCCAGCCAAGGTTAATTAAGAAAAACTTCCAACCATCGGAGAAAAGATTTTTCACCAGGGCCGGATCGACTGCGACTAATTTCGGACGCAGCCAGGGTTTGCCAAAAGTGAACAACCAGATCGTGCTCGTTAGGTTGGTTATTAGTCCCGGGCCGGTGCAGCCGAGCGCAAGCCACCCAAGTCCTCCCCGAAACCAGATCACAGCGAGCAGGCCAATGAGATTGGCGATGCTTCTCGCCATGCTCCAAAGATTGGCCAGCGCCATCTCCTGATACGCAGCCAGCACCCTCGCGGTGATGAGTAAAGGAAAGTTCAACGCGAAGATCGACAATGCAATCGCGACGGCTGCTACGGTCTCGGCATGCGCGCCCGGCGACTGCAAATTTGGAAATAAGAGCGACGCGACCCGCGGCGAGAGCGCGGCGCCCAAAGTAACGATAAGCAACGCGATCAACGACAGCACAAGGAAGGCTGATGAGACGTAGCGTTGGCCGATATCACGTGCGTCTTCAGCTTGGGTCTTGCCCAGCGCGTTGGTCAGACTAGCACCCAAGCCAAAATCGGTGAAACTGAGAAACGCCAAAACACTGACGATGGTTACCCACGCGCCATAGCGCTCGCCGCCCAAGTATCCAATGGTGAGCGGAACCGAAATGATAATTACAAAAAGGTTGAGAATGTGCCCAATCAGACCGGAAGCGGTTCCTTGAAAGATGCCGCGGGACCGGCGCTCGCCACGATCTTGCGGCAAACTACGGCTTAAGGTGAGACTGGCCCAGCGACGTAAACTTGGAATCAAGGAAGCCGATTATAGCGCATTCGCCTGGCCACTGCACGGGCACGCCGGTGTTCTTGGCCGACTCGAAAGGCTCGCAACATCGAGAAGAAACTACGCTGAGGGCGAAGTGAAAACCTTCCAGCTCGCGCTGAAGAACGCGATCGTCTCGTTGTTATTGTGCCGGCGTCCCTTCGGTACATCGTGCAGCGTCATGGTGCCAAACTGGCGAAGGACGTTGCGCACCATGCCCGAAGCCGGAATCACGTACTTCTCGACTTCTCGGCGTTCAAGGCAACCGCTGATCCACATATCGTCAACGTAAAATGCGCCTTTGGGCGCCGTAGAGTAATCCCAAAGCGAAGAATCGAAAAAACGGGGCTGAATCAGATAACTCCCGCATCCGGTCATCACGGCCGTGCGCTTCGGACTTTGAAGGTCAACACCAAGTACAATCTTGCTGTGGCGCGAGTTTAAGCTGCGCGGGATCAGTCTGCCGCGAAAGCACAACGCGGCATCGGGGAGTTTCGCATTGTAGTGCAGATAAAGTTCGATCGAATCGCGTGGATACACGCGATCATCGTCAACCACCATAATCAAAGTGTCGCGCCGAGCAGCTGCAATCTCGTCTTGAACTACCGCGATGAACTTCGTCGCCGGTCCCCAATCGGTTTCACATTGCAGCAGCCGCAACCGTGGCATCTTTGAGAGGTAGCGCGGAATTGCGTAGGCTCGGTTTTGGCGAATCGAGAATTTCGGAACGACCAAAACGATCTCGTCCGGTGGCCGTGTCTGATTCAGCAGAGATTCGAGAGTCGGCCGGAGCCGCGCAATTCGGTCGGGCAACGTCGATAGCGACACGATTAGTCGGCGGTTTTGTGGCGAGTTCGCACGCGACAGGATTTGGCGAATGAATACCTGCTGCCGCCTGCGTTTTGCACGAAAATAAAATGAGTGATCCTCAACCAGATCCGTCAAAGCCATCACAATACGCCTAAGCCAAATGAAAATCCGCGTTGCCATTGTTACAAAAGATAATGAGGTAGGTTCTCGATCTAGGAAAGACGCTCTTGCATCGCGCCGACACATAAAATAGGAATCAAGGCCAACGCAAACACCGAACGCGCGGATCTCAGCAGGTCGGGCCGCCGCGAAACAACTTCTTTCCTAGGAAGCCGAAAAGAATCACGCCTTTGGAGGCGGGCGTATTGCGTTGTACGGCACTTAGTACTCCGCTACCTCATTCAGGTCTTGTGGAATCCATGCGCATCGAGGATTGATGATGGCTGCTTCGCGGCGCTGAAGCCGCTCCGACCTTGAATCAATAGTTAGAAGTGAAGAATGACACGCCGAATGCGAACAGGCTTGATCCGCAAGTCTTGACGAAAGCCGCGCCGCTTTTTGTCGCAGTGTTCGCGCTTTATTTTGTTTCGCGCTCTCCGGGGCTCGATGAATTCGACTCCGTGCAATTCGCAATGGGCGTTCGCGAATTCAATGTCTGGGAACACCAACCGCATCCGCCCGGTTATCCATTGTTCATCTTCCTCGGCTGGATTGGCGTAAAGTTTTTCGGCGCCAGTCCTGAGCTTTCATTGCATTTTGTATCCGCTCTAGGCGGAGCGCTTTTTATTGCCGCGTGGTTTTTGATCATCCGGCTCCAATTTACCGAGCGGCTTGGGTGGTGGGTCGCGGCTTGCCTTGCGATCACGCCAGTCGTTTGGATGACAGCGACCAAAGTGTTAACGGACAGTCTCGCCGCTGGCTTTCTTAGCATGGAGTTATTTGCGGGACTTTGTTTCGTGCAGCAGGGAGGACGTTCCGCTCTACTGGCAACTTCTCTTTTCGGCGCGGCCTGCGCCGGCGCCCGACCCCAACTGATTGGTGTGGTCTTCGTTATTCTCCTCCTCGCCCTGAGACAACGCGCCGCCACGGTAAAGATGTCGGCGAAGCCGGCCAACTCCTTCAACCCGAGCATCACGATTGAGAAAAGCACAAAAACAAAAGGAGCTGGGCAACCCAGCCCAATTGATTCAACCGGCTGCCCTCGGCCGCGAAGCGGATCGATCTTTGCGATGGGCACGCTGATCGCGGGGAGCTTGCTATGGCTTCTGCCGATGTGGTATTGGCAATCCCGGTTACGGCCCGATGTCCCCGCGTGGCTTGTTTATCCAAAGCTCATCTACAACCAATGGCAATGGCGTTTGGACAAACCGGAAACTTCGCTTTTGGCGGGTGATTGGAGCCCGCCCTATCTCGCGCTTCGTTTTGCCATTCACATTCTGGGATGGTTCGGTTTGGGCCTTGGTTTCATTCAGTCCTGGGTCGCTCTTATCGCCGGGGTCCTGATCGTGGCAATCGGATTGGCGGCGTACTTCCTTCGGCATCGAGAGTTGAACGATCGTCAGTTCTGGAAATTTCATGGGCCATGGGCGCTTGTTCACGTCGCAATCATCTTTGTCTGTCTGCCCGCGACACAACGATACTACCTTGTCATTTATCCTTTGCTCCTGGTCGCTCTCCTGCGGGGATTCTTGGGAATGTCTGCGCTGTGGAACTGGAGCGCGGTGGCGCTGCCGGCGGTCCTTCTTTACACCACGATCCCGATAGCAATCGCCAATCATCGCGAGGAAGCGCCTCCCATTCGATTGATTCGTTATCTCGAAGAACTTTATCCTCCTTCTGCGCGCAGCCGCGTCGTCCTGCTTTTCACCAGCGCGGGACGTCACGCCGAATGGTATGCGCCCGAATTCAAAACCATTCATCATATTCCCCCGCCCTATCTATTGCCAGAAATCACGCAGGACGCGGTAGCGGTCTATACCGACAGCGCGAAGCTACCTTTGCCGCAGGGTTGGCGGCGCGTGCCATTGGTGGAGTTCAGCCGTTCGTCGGTCATCTATGTGAAGCATCATGTCCTGCGGTTATTTTTGATCGATCGCGGAAACAGTCCATGAAACGCATTTTTCTCACCGGGGCGAGCTCTGGTATCGGCCTCGCCATTGCAAAAGCGCTCGTCGGGCGCGGGGACGAAGTTTGGGGCAGCTCACGCGATCCAACGCGCATCCCGCAGTTGCCGCGCCTGCACGGAGTGCGACTCGATTTGTCCGATCCTCGTTCGATAGACGATTCCTTCAACGCCGCTCTGGCTGAAGCGGGCCATTTCGATGTTCTCATCAATAACGCGGGTAGCGGCCATTTTGGGCCAGCGGAAAATCTTTCCGCCGAGGCGATCGCAAACCAATTTCAAGTGCTCGTCTTTGGACATTTGCAATTAATGAGGCTGACGTTGCCCGCGATGCGATCGCACGGGCACGGTTTGATCATCAATGTCACCTCGCTTGCCTCGCGCCTCCCCGTGCCATTCATGGCCGCATACAATGCCGCAAAGGCGGCGATGGCCGCGTTCACCATGTCGATACAGCTCGAGTTACCAGATTCCAGAGTGCGCATTGTCGATCTTGAGCCGGGCGATATCCGCACCGAGTTCAACGATGCAGTTCCCAAAAGCGGAACGGACGATTCACGCTACGGCGATAAAGTCGATGAAACGTGGCGCATCGTTGACCACAACATGAAAACTGCGCCAAAACCGGAATTGGTCGCGCGACGGGTCTGCGCTTTGATCGAGCAGACAAATCCGCCGCCGCGTGTGACCGTCGGCGATGTCTTCCAGTCGAAGATTGCGCCACTGATTTTCCGATTTCTGCCGCAGCGCGTCCGAATCTGGGGCTTGAAAAAATACTATGGGATATGAGCGAAACAATCTCCGAAGCGGTAATTTTGATGGCTGGATCGGGCTCGCGGTTGCGCGGCGCCGATGAGACTTTCTTGAAACCGCTGGTTCCGATTCTCGGGCGCCCGCTGATTTCCTATACCATCGACGCGCTGGCCGGAGCTGGAATCAGGAAGATCAATGCGGTCGTCGGATTTGAAAGCGAGCGGCTGAGCGCCGCCGTCGCGCGACTAATCCCGGCCGGGATTGAGATTCGCGTGATCAAAAACCTCGAATGGCGAAAAGGGAACGGAATTTCTCTTCTCGCCGCGAAGGATTGTGTCACTGCGCCATTTCTGCTTACGATGAGCGATCATCTTTTCGACGAGGCAACGGTCGGTCGACTGATTGAGTCTGCGGACCTCGATCAGCTCAATCTCGCTATCGACAAGAAATTGGATTCGATTTTCGATCTCGACGACGCGATGAAAATTCAAACGCGTGGAGATCACGTTGCCGCAATTGGAAAGAATTTGCGCACCTACGATGCGATCGATGCGGGGTTATTCATTTGCCCGTTGGAAATCTTTGAATACCTCGCGCGAGCGAAACAAGGCGGCGATTGCAGTCTCGCCGATGGCGTCCGATTAATGGCTGCGGACAACAAAGTGCGCGCGATCGAGATTGGCGACGCCTGGTGGCAGGATATTGATACTCCAGAGATGCTGCAACGCGCTGAGAAAAAACTGAGGGCGCCGGTTAAGAGTTGAACCCGGGTTGCGCCCGCCAATTGTCGAGTTGGCTGGCCGAGCGCGCGCAGCCGAGCGTGCAGGTTTCGTGACAGGGTTTGTAGCGATGAAATTGCTCGCGCAAATCTTCGAGGCTGTAGTCCATCAGGTCCTTGGACCAAACTGCGCGCGTTTGCGAGCACCAGCTCACCTTTCCGTATTCATCGATATACAAATAACGGCTCCCAGCGCGGCACTTGAACGGCGCCGTGCCCTCGCGTACCAACCGTTCACGATAGTCGGAAAATTCCATCCAGTTTTTGGGAATCTTGGAGACAATGTTTTCAAACGCCTTCAGCTCGTCGCGACCGAGCTTGAGCTGGCCATGACCGTCATGGATAAGGAGAACACGCGGCGTAAAGCCCATTTCGCTCGCGAACGACACGACTTCCTCCACCTCCTCGGAAGGACACGCGCCAATGACGCCGCTGACGGTAACTCGAAAACGGGCGTAATCACGCAGCCATCGCAGGCGCTTCTTAAGATTGGCCAGAACCTTCTGCGTCGTTTCATTGGCATTAACGCCATCAATAGAAATCTGCATTTCCTGGAGTCCCGCCTGATTCAGTGCCTCGATCAAATCAGGTCGCAAGAAAAAGCCGTTGGAAATCATGCCAGTGCGGAAGAAACGAAGCTCCCGGCATCTGCGAATCAGACGAATCAGGTCCGGGTGGAGGGTCGGTTCACCGCCAGTCAACGAGATGCCGAACGTACCCAGGCTTTTCAACCTCTGAAGACGTTCTACCAAAACAGGCAGCGGGACCGGGCTGCTTACTTTGTCGTATTCAGAGCAATAACCGCACGATAGATTACAGCGGCGGATGATAACCATCTGCGCGAGGAACGGACTGTATCGAAGGCGAGAAAGAATGCGCGGCGCCGAACCAGTCGCCGACGCGGCGGAATTCTCGGTCAAGACCGAACCATTAGTTTTCATCACGCGCGAAAATCTTAGCAAAGGCCATAGCTAGGGCGAACTCATTCTGCCGAGTCGCCGATCTTGACCGACGCTCGACTTGCTCCGGTAAGATCGATCAATATCCAGTGTTCACAAGACGATGGTTGATGCATCTATTATTCTGGCCGACGGGCCCGCTGCGCTAGTCGAATTGTGGGGCATCTCGATCCTGGAACGGCTGCTGCGAACGCTTCAGCGTTGCGGAATTAAGCGCGCGATTGTTCTCTCCACCACTCCGAAGCTGATCGCGGAGCAGCTCGCGCAGCCCTCATGGGCTCGCGCGCAAATCGAGATAACGGTCTGCAACCGGGAGAGCGGAATGCTGACGGTGGATCAGATTGTCGATGTTTGGCCGAAGTCAGCGCAACTTCTCCTCCTCGTCCGGGGTGATGCCGTTTTCGACATCCGTTTGTTGCGTCATCTCTCGACACAAAGTTCAACTACGGCGCTGGTTGATTCGGCTGTACCGCCCGAACTTCAATCACTGGTGGCGTCGGCGCCAAACACCAGCCGGGGAAAATTCTGCGGTGCGGCCCTCTTTCGATACGAATGGGCCGTCGCCCAAAGCGGCTCCTTCGATGAGGCTGTCGTCAACGGGTTGGCCCAGCGCACGGTCGCGGCTTTAGATGTGGCCGAGCAGCCTTTGTATTACGTCACCATGCGTCGAGAGATACGACCTTTTTGGTTTCACACACCGCCACCGGCATACAAAAAAGCGGCGGAGCGCGTCCTCCTCGACTCAATACAGAAAGGGACGCAGGACATTCCCGCTCTGGTTCACGCTCCGATTGAGAATTTCCTTGTGTCGCATCTTTGCAAGACTTCGATCACGCCAAATCAACTGACAATCCTTTGCAACATCGTCGGTTGGATAACCACGATCCTTTTTGCCACCGGCCGGCTCTTCTGGGGAATCGCGCTCGCACTGATTGTCGGCGTCCTTGATGGTCTGGATGGCAAACTGGCACGAATCAAGGTCGAGACGTCCAAAAGCGGCAAACTCGAGCACTGGTTCGATGCATTCTTCGAGATTTCCTGGTGGACTGCGCTGGCTTATTACTTTCGAAGTTCCCACCAACTGCCGAGCGCGTTCTATTATCTGGCTCTACTCTTGGCGGCTGAGGCGACCGATTTGGTCGCCAAAGGAAGCGTCTATTTCACCAGCGGAAAAGTAATCGACGAACTTAGCTCCTTCGAACGCATGGTCCGGCTCGTGGGCGGACGGCGGAATGTTTATGTCTGGATTCTGACGGCGGGCCTTTTTTTGGGGGCGCCGGGCAAGGCTTTTATTGTCATGGCCTGGTTGGAAGTGGCCACCGCCGCCGTGCATCTTCCGCGCGCGGCCTGGGCCGTTTGGATTCGCCGACGCAGCGCTCGGTCAAAACCTTTGTTAGTCTAACTGCCGGCTAAAAATCCGATACGTCTTATATCGCGCCGCGCCGACCGCTTCGATGAAACGGTTGACCATGAAGTTGTCTTCGAGAGTCATGCTAAGCTCGCCGGTAAAGCCGCGCTTGACCGCTTCGTCCATCACGCGCAGAACCAGCGTTTCGGCGATGCCGGCGCGGCGGTACTTTTCGACGACCCCGAGCGCCACCAGTCGGGCCGTCCGGATCTTCGTTTTGTAGTAGAGCAGTTTGATCAAACCGATTGGGAAACCAAAACGGGTCAATCGTCCGTTAATATGCCGGAGCGCGACGTTGATATCCGGCACAGCAATTACGAAAGCGACCGGTTCATCGCCGATTTCCGCAATTAGCGTGGCCTCTGGCTCGATGAGCGGCTTCATCTCGCGCGCCATGTAATCGAACTCGTCTTGCGTGAATGGAACGAAGCCCCAGTTTTTTTCCCAGGCTTGATTGTAAACCGTGCGCAACCGCCGGCTTTCGTCCTCGATCTTAAGCAAATTTACCGGGCGAATGGTGACGCCATGCCTGCCCGCGCGGGCCACCGCCACTTTGCGCAAACGTTCCGCCGCTTCCGGAAATTCCGAAAACCACCACGCGTACCAATCCTTCGTTTTGTTGAATCCGCACGCCTCGATGAGCGGCGGATAATAAGGCGGATTATGCGAGGTCAGGATGGTCGGCGGATGTTCGAAGCCGTCGATGAGCAATCCGCAGACGTAATTTGTGGAATAATCGATCGGTCCCATGATCTCGTCGCGCCCACGGGCGCGAAGCCAATTGGAGGCGGCTTCAAATAACGCGGACGCAACTTCGCGATTGTCGATGCACTCGAAGAGGCCGAAGCAGCCGACGCTGGTTTGATGGAGCGAGTTGTAATTTGGATCGTCACTCGCCATGATTCGGCCAACGATCTCCCTGTTGTGCCAGGCGAGGAACAGCGCGGCGTCGCCGTGCTGATAGAACGGGTGCCGTTTTCGGTCGAGGAATGCTTTGCGCTCGAGAATAAGCGGCGGCACCCAGGCGGGATCGTTTCGGTAAATGCGCCACGGGAATCTGATGAATGCGTCGCGCTCTTTGCGAGTGTTGACTGGCGAAACTTCAATCTGTGACACGGAATTATAACAATCTACGCCGGATCATGCCGCGTGGTCGCGAGTTCGAGCAGAGATTGCGACATCCTTTCCTGCTGAAGAATGAGATAGACCAGGAGGAAGTTAAAGACGGTGAGCTCGAGCCAAAAGTACCAAACAGGCCGGCCAATAAACAAAAGAAGAAAGAGCAAAAACATTCGCGTGTTCGTCATCAGCAATCTCCACCATCGGAGCGTCGGCCGGGCAGAATCGCGAAATCGCGTCTGCAACAAACTGGGAATCTCGTTCGGGAAATCGCGCTCGATCGTCTCGTGCAACCGTTTCAAGCCGGGCGAAAGCATTTCCTGCTGCCAGGTGAAATTCAGATACGAGGCGAGCAAGAATTTGTTCCAGGGTTCGGCCCGCCAACGAAGTCGTCGATACTCCTCGCGCAGGACGGAGGACGAATCCAAATCCGCGCGAGATCGTCCTCTCACAAAATAAAGATAACCGTTGCGGTAATAATCGGCGGCAGCGCCCTGCAATGCATGGCTAAATCCAGCGGCAAACGCCAGGAGAGCAACAACCGGCAATGGGCCTTCTGCCAAGCAGCGGAGGCCCAAATGGACATAGATGCTTACCCAGATGAGATGGTCGGCCAGGCTGTCGATGACGCGGCCGGTTCGGCTTTTTCGGTTTGTGAGGCGCGCGAGCTGGCCATCAGCATTGTCGAGGGCGTTTGCGCCGACATGCAGCGCCATGCCGGCGATGTTCGCGCTCAAATTGTGATAGTAGTAGAGGTGTCCGGCGACAACTCCAAAGAGACAGCCGAGGACGCTCACAGCTGCCGGCGTCATCTTCAGCCTTGCGAAAAAGTTCGCTAATCGAAATCCAATCTTGCGGTAAAAGTGGATGTCTATCCAGCCTTCGACCTCGCGCGATTTGTATGTTGCTTCGGTAGTGGAGGACGCGGCGCTCGGCGTGAGATCGATCCCCATTTCTGAAAGCGAATCCCGCGCGCTCAGGACGCGAGAGCACTCTGCCGGACAGCGGGCACAAGTGTGTCAGAAAGAATATTGAGCGCCTCATCGAGATCAGCCCGCGTATGGTTCGCGGTCACGCAGGCACGGAAGCAGATACGATCTTCGGGCACGGCGGGGTAATCAACCGGCGCGACAAAAAGCCCACGATGACGCAATTCATGACCCAGTTGGTACATCTGTGCACGATCGCCGACCACGAGCGGCATGATATAGGTTGTCGAGGCGCCGGTATCGATCCCGATCGCGTTCAAGTGCTCACGAAAATAGTTCGCATTCGCCCAAAGCCGATCGCGCAATTCCGGTTCGCGGCCGGCGATTTCCAGCGCCCGCAAAACTGCCGCGACCATCGCGGGCGGCAGCGCGCAGGAGTAAGCATAGGAATGCGCATAATATCTCAAATAGTCCAACGTCTCGGTGGGACCCGTGACAAAACCGCCAACAGCGGCAAACGCTTTTGAGAAAGTGCCATAGACGAGCGGAATCCGCTTTTCCACTCCGAAGTGTTCAGCGGCGCCGCGGCCATTTGCTCCGCACGCCAACATCGAGTGCGCTTCATCGATGAAGACGCTCGCCTTGTGCGACTCGGCAACGTCGAGCAACCCGTCCAGGCTGGCAAAATCTCCATCCATGGAATAAATGCCCTCGACGATCACGAGTTGCCGCCTGCCCTTTCGCCGGCACAGTGCCGCGTCAAGCGAGGCGGGATCGTTGTGCTCGAACCGATCCACGCGCGATCGCGAGAGCACCGCGCCGTCGCGCAAACTCAAGTGCGATCGATTGTCGAGTACGGCCACATCCGTCTTGCGCAGCAGACCGGAGATGGTTCCAAGCGCGCCGCCAAAGCCGCTGTTAAACAGCATCGCATCTTCGCGCCCGAGAAACTCCGCGACGCGGCGTTCGAGTTGTCGATGTAAATCCGTCATCCCCGACAGCAACGGCGATCCGCACGCGCCCAGGCCGTATTTCGCGAGCGCACCTCGCGCTGACGCGATCACCTCCGGGCGATTCGCCAGCCCGAGGTAATTGTAGGAACAAAGATTGATGACCGAGCGCGGCCGCCCCTCATAATTAATGGTTGTTCGCGCGTCTGCGGCCCCGAGCAACTCGGGCTCATAAAGTGTGGCTTCCCAAGCGCCGGCCTGCCGCCACTGCGTAAATGCCAAAGGCGGAACCAGGGGATCATCGCTATCGCCAACGACAAAATCCGCAAGACTCAGTTTCGCATCAAATTCCTGCTCCGATATCTGACGATTCAACTTGCTGCTCATGACGATCCCATTGCCGATCCAACATTTGTTGCAATGATCGCCGGGCTGGCAAGCTCTGAGAGCGCGGCTTTAGAAGCAAAGTGAAATGATTCTCGCCAAGCGAAGGGGTTGGCCAAGAAAAGTGATCGGTAGTCGAATGGCAAATAGCTGCCCATTTAAATCAAATCCTTAAGGAGTTCTCGGCCGCTCCGTACCACTCGGTTCAGTTTGCGGGCCGGGAAGTTCAATATCGGGGCGGCAATTGTATCGGCGAAAAAGGCCGGCGGCAAGATTTAGTTGAGCTGTAGGGTGATGGCTTACATCTGATTTTCGCACCGCGCCGCAAACCTATTTTCTCGTCGTGCGAAAGACGTAATCCCAGAGTGGGGAGCTGACTCCGTAGCCGGCGTGATCGTCTTTGTAATGATGATGCAGATGGTACTGTTTCAGCCAAGACCACATACCTCGCTTCATAGCGAAGTGGTGTATTGCAAAATGAATCGAATCGTAGCAAACGTATCCGAACCCGAATCCGGCTGAGATTGGCGGCGCGAACCGGCCAAACGTTATAGCAAAGAGCACCCAAAACACGATCGCGAGCGGAATGCTTACACTCGGCGGCATCACTAGCCGTCGCGCATCGTTGGGATAATCGTGATGAACGCCGTGCACAATAAAGTGCAATTGTTTTCCAAAATGACTCTTCGGTTCATAATGAAACGCGTACCGGTGAATGATGTACTCGAGAAGGGTCCAGCTCAGCACCCCGAGCGGAAAAAGTCCCGCCACTGTCAAGACCGACAATTTGTTTTGGAAAAAGGCGGCGTAAAGCATGTACCCGATCACCGGAAGGTAGAGCACCAGAGGCGTAGCGGGATGGACATGGGAGAAGAACTCCATGAAATCGCTCTTGAACATTCGAACGCTTTCGTTCCGGTTCGAGACGTAAGACCGCGCCATAACTAAAATTATTTAATTCGGCGCTGAGAGCAACGCAGTGTTTGCCCGATCGACAGTTTCCGCGGAAGGCCGCGACCGGTCGTTGCTTTGTTTCATCCTTTCGATCCGCGAAAACAAACTATATCGCTTATCGAAAACGAACTGGAAGAGCAATCGGCTCCAGGACGAATGATACTTCAACGTATCGTAGAATTCGGGCGCGAGCGCGCGCAGCTTTGGGAGATTATTCCAGGGAATCGAGGGCAAATCGTGGTGCTCATTGTGATAGCCCATGTTCAGCGCCACTAGATTGATCGGCCCGTAGTAGCTGAACGTCTCCTGGTCGAAATCGTAAGTGTAATGCTCCTGAATCCACCGCGCGCCCACCGGATGCAGACCGATCGAGAAAAAAAACGAGAACGCGAGATAAACCAGACCGGCCCAGCCGCAGAAATATACAACCGCAACATCGTAGAGCACGGCGACGGCGAAATTGACGACGAACCATCGATCCCGCATCGTGATTGCTTTCAACCGCGGCGGCCGGGTAAGTTGAAAAAAAGGAAAGAGCGTGAGCCAAAGCGCCTTGCGATACCACTTGTTGCCGACTAACCGCGCTTCCCAATGGTTGGCCAGGTCGGCATCGTACTCGTAGTCGCCCTGGTGAGAATGATGTTTTAGATGATAAACGCGGAAACCCATCGCGCCCGGCGTCAAATTGGGAAGATCAGCGATGATCCCGACCATTTTGTTCCAGCCCTTGCGCCGGAAAATAAGATTATGGGTCGCGTCATGGATGATGACGTAGTTGCAGTGATTTGCAAAAGCGCCGACGCAATAAGCGATCACCAAACTGAGCCACCAGTAACCGAATCCCAGTCTCCCCATCAGATAAGCAATCGATGTTTGGAGAATCACAACCGACAGCGCGATCACAGCCGTGTAGGGATTTCGTGTCATCAATTGCCGGACTTCCGGGTGCGCTTTGATGATCGCGCGAGCCCGAGCGGGATGCGGCTGATCAAGTTCCGACTGGTGAAACGCAGCTTCCATCGAGATTTGAAGGAATATGTCGATCTTTGGAGCTTCGGCGAGTGATATTCCCTGCCAAAAGAAAGCACGGAAATCCAGACTTTACCAACCAAGCACGTTTCGCTGCCTGCGACATCGCACCAGCGACAAGAAAAATGGGCCACCGCAAGCACGCGGAGCCTGTTTAGAAGAAATTCAAACCTTCCTATATCGATTGCGCTTCCGTAACCGTGAAGCTGCAAATCCAACGATGCCGAGCCCGCAAACCTCGAGGATTTGATTGAACGTCGATATTTCCGGCACCGGCACTGGAAGAACGCCAACGTTATCGACTTTGCTGCCGTTGGAGTTCAGCGTGCCTCCCGCCGCGAAGTACCCCGGGTGCGATTGGCCGAAGTTTGAGACAGCGGAGAACATCCCGAGCGCGGCCGGGGCGATCATTGGTGTAGCGCCCGTGTAGGTGAAGGTAAGATTGAGTATCATCGGATCGTCCGGCGGATTAGTCTGCGAAGGGGTCACACCGATGAGAAGCGAAGAGAAAGACCAATTGGCTATCCGAAACCGCAAAAGAAAATGGCGACCCTAACGGGATTCGAACCCGCCCTGAAAGGGCGGTGTCCTGGGCCTCTAGACGATAGGGTCGTCAAAAGCTGGGCAATGTCGGAATTGAGGCTTCTACACGCAAGGTAAAATGGCTGAATCTTCCACAACGGTGACAGATTACATGACCAAGCCTTCTCAGATGGTGCCGGCGCATGGTCACTCTGCAGTCTTTTTCCCCCGCTAATTCGAACCAGGATATTGCAAACACCGAATATTGCTGGCAATTTTGAGTGCGTCCACGTCGGTGGCTCCGCTTAACAAAAACCTCCGGCTCAACATGAGCTTATACTGACCAGTTCTCGCTGGCGTGCTAATGACAACGATAAGTATAACGGCCATCCGAGGTGAGTCGCAAACCAGAGGTGTTCAGCATTAGGTTTCGCCAGCTCCAACTGTTCGCCTTTGGGATCGTTCTCCTCACGGTCGCCATCCGCCTGCCGTCACTCGTCCACCCACTCCCTATCGATGACGAAGAGACTTATTCATTGGTGGCAAATGAGATAGTCGATGGAGGTCGGGTCTACGCC